>Ga0080004_1122297_pt1 | contig 14697 bp, 5 predicted proteins | sample WasSprMetagenome_FD_69207 | JGI IMG/M metagenome (GOLD analysis project Ga0080004, IMG submission 69207) | Sulfidic aquatic microbial communities from Washburn Spring, Yellowstone National Park, USA - WS (SPADES assembly) (version 2) | ecosystem: Environmental > Aquatic > Thermal springs > Hot... | reverse complement strand
AGGTATCTGGAGGGCAAGGGCCTTCTGGTTCAACGTAAGCGTCTGCTCCTTGACTAGGGCCTTGCCGTCGGGAGTAACGGCGTTGGTGATCACCTTGATCTTGTAGGCGTCGCCCAACACATCCGTCCTAGGCAACACCGCCTGTAGCTGGCCCTGGCCCTGGGCCGCTGTTGTGTTGCCATACAACACCTGGACAGTCCAGTCAGATCTCGGAACGCCAGTGGCGTCGACAGCTTGGATCGTCACTATGCCAGTTAGCCCAAGCTCGGCGAAGTCCAAGCCGGCGAGCAGGTCCGTCGTCTTGCCGCTGAACACAAGATACTGCCCACCCTTCACCGGGACCTCCTGGCCGCCAAGCGTTACGTGAGTCACATAAATTTCCACCGGATACCCCACAGAGACAGGCAACTTACCTCCTAATTTCATGACGCCGTTTTCAACTTTAAACGGTATAGTTATGTCTTTCCTGGTTCCATTTAGAAACTCCACATCCCTGATCTTAATAACACCGCGCGTAGCGCTGTTCTTAACAGGTATATCTGTGAGATACGTAACAGTGGCCTCAATATTCCAGCCGGCTGCAGGCACAGTAGCGCCACGCTGTATGCTGTACGTCCCGGTGGCAACTAATATGCCCATCTCATCGTAGACATAGTACAGGTAGCCAGTTGCCGGTACTTGCGATAGGAACCCGCTCGGATATGTGGAGACCCTTGGATCGAATACGCGTGTAGTACCGTCGGCGCCGGTCTTGTTAGCCGCATTCACAAGGCTACCACCAGTATTTTCATCTACAACCCTAACCCACATGTTAACAAGAGGTTTACCAGACACATCCTTCACAGTCGCAGCAAGCGGATACACCCACGTCCTAATCTTCGTGCTGTTAACGTCGCCAAGCTGCTCAGCGTCTGTCTTCACAGCGCTGTCGTATATCCAGATCGTATACGCCACCTCGCCCGTTGATAAGGTGCGCAGATAGCCGTAGAACCACCCCACGCGTACGGCACACCTACCTCTTTCAATATCATTGTCTCTATACACATGCTCATGGCATAGGTTAGGCAACGGGAATTTCAGGCGGCCATCAGTATCTGTATACACCACGGCAAATAGCCGCTCTGTCAACACACCACTATTGTTAACCACGGCAAACAGCGCCACAGTCTGTCTTGCAAGCGGCCTGTCGTTCCAGTCGCGCACCTCTATCAACGGCAAGGTAGGCATATCAAATATAAATCTATATGCAAACCCATCAGATCTAGACACAAGCTCTATGTCGCCGACTTTCCATGTGCCTCTCGTACTATTTTGACCCTTCACGACGTCGATCTTGTCTGTCTTAACCTTTGCAACGGTAGCTATTTCAAACCAGTGGCTCGTTTTAGTATGGTTACTCTCATACAGCGTAAGTTGCTTAACGCATGCAGGTGACAACGGCGCAAGTTTGCTGTAGTCAATCTTCAAAGTAGGGTCAAACTCCCTGAAGTACTTCACGGCATCTTCATATCCGCCATAATAGGCCACAGGTGCATAACACGGAGCGTTGCGCAATGTTGTGAAGTTCCATGGTCTGATCATCTTAATATCGTAAGTATAGCCAAAGCCATAACCGGCTAGCTCAACGTTGCGCTTCTGGCCAGGCTCAAGCCTAGTCGGAGATGTGGCATTGATGACCTTTGTGACCTTGATCTCATCATCCTTGATCTTAACCCCAGCAACTACGATGGGGAACTTTGCAACGTTGGCAATTTCAAGCTCGTCTAACGCTATAGTAGGCAATTTCACAGCACCTATCTTAGCCGTTATCTCAGCCAATTCCGTCGAGTTCCAGAAGGCGTAGCCCTTGTATATGCTATAGTCAAATCCGCCAAACTTCCCAGCAAGGCCAATAGCGCTATACACCACCGAGCTGGTACCACTAGTCAAGAACCCGAGACCCCATATACTACCTGAACCGGTCCCACCAAACTCGTTCAAATACGTTTTTACAATTTCCCAGTCATTCACTGACGGAACAAAGTTCACAACCTTAACCCGCGTAGCATTAACATAGGTGTACAACCATATTCTCGCAATTCTGCTCCCATACCCAGCAGACACGCTTGTCCAAGCAGGCAACACCGCGACATCTCCAGCCTTAAACTCAACTGTCAGCGGAGCACCAAAACCGAACCGCTGACTCCACACGTTATCTACACGCAAGTGCGGAACGGCTGCAACCACTTTCCACTCTAGGTCAGATGTGGCGTTCACATAATCATACACCTCAGTTGTATATAATGTATACTTTCCAGAAGGCAATACACGGCCGTCAGCGGTTATCCACCTACTGCCAGCCTGACCGACATCGAAATACACCTCGGCAGGTATAAACGCAGAAGCAACTGCAGGCCACTGCCCTTGCTCATCCTTACAGTAACGCCCATATTTTACCTTAGCACTACCATCATATACCTCCATCTTGAAGACAAACTTTATCCCAACACCATCGCCCCTGTCAGGATCGACGTATTTTGCTAAATCAGCCACCTTACCAAAAAGCAACGGCACGTAGACAAAAGGCTTCTCTTCGACAGTACCGGCAACCATCCCGGATAAATCATAAGTCACCTTGTCTATCAACGTACCATTAGAGGCAAAGCTCGCCTCAACCGTCAGCTTAACAGTGTAGTTCTTCACCACCACAACACCTGATTCACCTGCACCAACATAACACCGCTCTGCGTAAGGCACCGTTATATTCAAAGTGCGATATGTCAATAACTCAAACACCCGATTAGTGCTGTCATATGTCTTTAGTACAATACTGCCAATATATAATTTCTGAATCGTGTCATAATCGAGGGTGAAATCTTTTCCTATCCCGTAACTTAGAGGTTTGATGAGTGAATATGTTGCGCCGAAGTCATCGTAGGGCTGGAAGGCTGGCACAGAGCGATAGTAAACAATTTGGCCGCTTTGGCTGTCAAGGGTACGGATCCACCTAAGTAGACCAGCGACGTATTCGCTTCCAGCGATAAGCAAAGCACCATGGATTACGCCATCGCTCGGGTAATAGGGTAACCTATCACGGCTTATCCCCGCAGAAGCCGGGTCCGTCAAGTTCCTGAATACCATAATCGCCCATGGCAATGAATACTCAATACCGCTAACAAATGTCGTATGTTCACCTTTCGGCGCACTTTGGCCGTCTTTGTAAACTGTTGCTGGGCTATAGTATACATTAACACGGTTTGGATCTTTGTCAAGTATTTGGTTTACTTGCATTAGCTTTATGTATTTAAATGGCTGCATCAATGTATCGTTCAATTTAGTGATGACGTTAGGTATGTTTCCAGCAACGCCAGCTAGTGCGTCTGCGAAGGTGACGGCTACGTACGTATCTACTGGCAACCTGAAGGACTTGGTGTACGTCTCGATCTTTACTGGCACAGCATCTGTCAGGAGTTTTATTTCGGTTGAGTTTATGGTGACCCACCCGTCGAACACCTTATAGCCGAGGTACCACACCTGGAACCGATAGCGTTGTCCGTGTAGGAAAAGGCGTGCGTACTCCCTAGCGCCTGGCACGTCGGCAGACATGTCACATACGAAAGGCACGTACTTAGGCTGGACACTTGAGATGGTGTAGATGGCGTTTGGTGTGTCTGAGGATACGTCAGCCACGTAGTTATAAAACGCGGCGAAGGAATAGTTGTAAACAGCTGCCTCCCAATTCTTCTGGCAAGCGGCCCTACGCATCAGCTCGAAGTATTCCTGGGCTGTCCTCTTGTAGACGTCACGCAATCCGCTAAGACCTATGATGGCATAACTTGTCTGAATATAATCATAGGTGTTTCCACCAGATACGTACATACGCGATGAATCCTCGTATTTGTATGTATCTGGTATCACGATAGCAACAGGCACTTTACGCTTAGCGGAAGCTAACGGGTAAGGACCGAAGAATACGTCGGTGCTGTTTAGCAGGTATCTGCCAGTTCTGTCGTACACTTTAACTCTTAAGTCGTAGACTTTTACAGGTAGCGGTATATCTTGCCTGCCGCATGCATATTTAGTGAAATTCTCCGGCGTTAATATCATGGTTTTGTCAAACACAACAACGCCTTGATCAACAGAGCCACGCGTACCCAGGGTATATACAGTAGGATTGGCGCCACCGCCAACCATATCTTCGCGGTACGTGCCGTAAGAGTTCCTCCTAAGTATCTGCGCGAAGGTGTATGGATACTTCGAATCTACATCAGGAATAATAGTACGTACAACTACTCTAAACGTGTAGTTGATAGGCACGCCTTCAACATAGGCGTAGCCATATTTGTCGCTTATCGGGTTATCCCACCGCGTTAGGTTAGATATGCTTCTGGACATCTCACCTACTGTCGGATTTAACTTCGTGCTGTAAACACTCACTACGAAGCCAGAGAGTCTCTCCTTACGGTTACCCTCCGGCGTAATGCTCCACACGCTAAACAACAACGGCGAAACAGCAAAATAAAGCTCCGGCTTAGCCTGTGGTAAGAGCTTCACCGGGATCTTAACCACAGCTTGCTCAAACGTAGTCTTGTTTACAGCCGGAATGCTGTACCCAAAATACTGCAGATACGCCGACAGCTCCAAGTACCCACTCGTCACGAGCCCAGTCTCATCTACTGGAAGCGCAAGCGGCACCGGGACCTCAAACTGGTTCCGCTGCATACTTACGTCTTGTACATAAGACCCAGAATCCGACTTTATCACAATCCGCAACGTGCCACCTGGTAGTGTCGAGCCACAGAGATCTCTAGGTAATACATTCAGAGTTATGGCTGTAACGGCCATATAGACAAAATGCTGTACTGAGTATATCCTGCCAGCGCCCATTTTTACTGTGGCATTATACACAGCCTGGACTTTACCAACGTCCGCCTGTAGGACGTTGAACTTGGCGTGCAACGCAGTATCAAGGTTCTGTTGTGTCTCAACAAGCTGTCCAGTGTTTGTTATGCTATACTTTCCAGATTCCAGATAGGCAATCCCAACCCTAACTTCGCCGAGATAAACCTCTATCTTATACTTCTGGCTCGAAGAAATCTCAGTATACTGGCTGAAGAAGCTCCGCAAATCCATGTTCCGCCCGAGCCCGCAGACGTCGACTATTTTGCCCGATTCAATATCAGCTACATTGTAATACTCAACTTTCTTCGCATCTATACAGATAGCACCATAAAGCGGTGACAGCGGCAGGTAGCCGCTTGAGTTGAAGAACGATAAGGGATGCAACATCTCGCCACCAACCATCAGCGGCGGAACATCATATGGCGGAAGCGCCAGCATTACTGTGTTATCCCACGGGTTCTTCACAACTGCTTGTAAACCGTTTTTGTCAAACAACAAACCGCCACCCTCAATTCTAAACCTGAGGTTTGGCAAGGGGCTGGCTATAGTTAAAGGTCTGTCGTTTGGAAGCTTATTACCGTCGTATTGATAAAGCCGTATAGCCACAGGCAACAGCGCGACCGTGAGATCGGTAGTTACACTGCCTGGGTTTTTAATGACGATTGGATAGACGCCAACAACAGCGCTCGCGGAGACGCCAACAACAGCGCTCGCGGTAGCGCCGGACTCCGGGTAGGAATATTCGGCCACAATTTTCGCAGTAACGCCACCCTCCGTCTTCACCTCGCGTCTGTCGTTGGTCAAAACCAACTTTCCTACGGCAAAAGACAAGGAGGCAGGCTTGTACAACATCTTCACCGCAGACTCGAAGTCCTTCTTTTGAATACTCCTATAGCAATCCATTAAGTCTTTTAATGTGTTTATAGTAATACCTTTAGCCGAACAGACTTGGACAAGCACATCCCTGAGGTTTTTCAACGTGGGGTTCCAAGTTACTTGCGCTGTCGACTGCTCGACCCACGTATCACCAATCTTGACTTGCGCCTTTAATGTTATGTACTCAGGTAAAAGAACAGGATTACCCTTAAGGTCATATAAGCCCCCGATAGTAACCGTTGCAGTTGGAATCTCCCACGTGACTAAAATACCTCCTTCAACCGGTACACCTTGATTTCTGCCGTAGTCCCAGGTCCTAGCCTCCCAAGGCAACCTATAGTTCCCGATAGTATAATAGGGGTCAAGGTCGTTTGTTGAAGTAATAACCTCAGTCTCCACCGCCTTGTCGTTTAGATAAGTCTTAGCTTTTACAGTAACGATAAGTCTCCTTACGGTGTCTCTATCGACACTAACCATTTTACCCTCTCCGCCTAGGCTGTTTACAAGACTGCCAAGGTAGTAGAACGGACCGAACGTGAACTCCCCTAGTCTCTCTGTCAATGTGGTGTTACCTGTCGTTGAGTATAGGGCAAACTCCTTGTTATCGATAACGTATTTTATATCCACGCTCAGTCCCATGCCGCCTACCGGCGGCACCTTCAGGAACCATAGATGTATCGCAGAGGAGTGGATCAGAGCATATGTATCTGTAACTTTCCTCGAAACCTCGCCCCAGTAGGTGGAACCACTCCAGAAGGCGCGGTCATCAGAGACGAGACTGTTTCCACAATTTACTTGATTCGGTATTATCGGCCCATTCTGGTCGCCGCCTAGGCAGTACAGTACATCTAAAATCGTGACTTTGTTTATTGTTGCGTTGTACACAAGCCATTGATAGCCCTTTTCAGGCCAATCGTTTAAAACAAGAGCCACATACCACCTACTCGTACGCGGGACGCCGCCATCTTCATAGACTTCGCTGGGAAGCACCTTTACGTTAAATTGCACGTAGCCGGTTGCGTTGGTGATGAAGTTGTAGCGGAAATCGTAGAACCTTGACAGCCCATCTCTCTTGTTGAGGTCACGGATTATGAGAGTGAAGTTTTTGCCTCCGGTAAAGTAGCCCGGTATCATTCCTCCCCAGGCCTTTTGATCTGTAAGGCCTGGCGCTATATTTGACTTGATCCATCTGTCGTCTGTTACGCCTAGTGTGAGCTTCACTGTTATTGGTTGTTCGGTACCCGCTTGTTGGGCCCATACGAGAGCCGCCGCGATCGCCAGCACTGCTAGTAGTAGGAGTGATTTGGTTGGGGTTTGCATGACTTGTAAAATCTAAGTATTTTTAAAGTTTTCTGCCTTATTTGAGTATTACAGCAAGCGGGCCCTCCGCTTTGGGCGGGTCTATAAACACCTTGACGGCGCCTGCTGGCGTGCCGACCTCTACGTAGCCGTCCCAGGTGTACTCTCCCACGTAGCTCACCTCGGCGAACATGGCCACCAGTGCCCTTGCGAAGGCTACGGCCTTTACTCCGGTGGGCGGGGGTTTCAGCACCGCCGGGAGGGCGTCTATAAATGGTCTCATCGCGGGTATGTCCTCATCTGGTACCTTTGCCCCATTTATGTACGCCTCTGTTATTTCTGCGATTTTGCCGCCGCTGTGTCTAAACTTGAATGTAAATGTTGTGCCGGGTTTTACCAGCGGTACTTCGCTGTATGTAACCTCGCCTGAGCCTTCGCCAGTCTCGTCTGCAACCTCTGCGCTGATCCTAATTTTTATGACGCTGGTTACATACAGCAGTTCAGCCTCTGCGCTGACCGTGGTTTTGGCGCCGTATGTCACAACGCCCTGTATCTTAGCTATGGTGAAAACAAGGGTTACCCCCCTAACCGTACTTCTCACCTCTCTCCGTATCGTGGACGTGAATTGCATCTCTGTAAACCTCTGCGTGATGGTGGGCTCGTTTGGTTTTATCACAATCTCCACTTGGTGCTCTGTGCCGTTTATCCTAACTGAGAGCTCGCCTCTTTTGTTTATTGTTGCTATACCCGGGATTTCTATAGGCTTGTGGGGCTCGGCTTTATACTCAGCACCGTCTATGACTAGGGTGACTGTGCGTGTGGTTGCGTTTGTAAATATGCGCCAGACGTATTCTATCTGTGCCGTGGGCGTATCGCTGTAGAAGGTCTCCACATGTGGGAGGAGTCTATACGGCGTTTCGTAAGGCGATTTCAGCTTGAACCAGACAAATACTGAGACCACCTTGACCTGTGTTTCTGCTCTATACGCGGTGCCGTTTATATCAACTGCAACCACATATCGGCCGGCCTTATCTGCCGTGAAATTGCTAGTTACGAACCTCTCCTCCCCCGGCGCTAGCCTCAACGCGGTTCCGTTTACGACGCAGACTGCAGAAGCATTGCCCGTGTTTCTAACTCTTACGGCGTAGTTCACCGCTTCTCCAGGCACCACCTCTACCTCTCTGGGGCTCTCCACCTCCGCCGTACACACCGCGGCGAGGTACATAACCTCGACGGGCACCTCCGTATCGCCTAGCTTGACGACGTAACGCCCGGCTACAGTTATGCTCAACGTCTTCGTGAGGTTTACGCTGGCGCCCGGCGGCACCTCAACGCCGTCTATCCAGCCGGTCCCGTTGCCTATGTTGGTGACGGTTATAGTGATGTTTGACGCGGTGGGTAGCCTCGTGGCGGCTATAGTCACCGGCTTTGCTTGGAACTTGGGGGCGTAGTACCGTATCACGACGTATGTGGCATAGGTCGCGTTATCCGTCTCCACCTTCAGCGTGTAGTTGCCCGCGGAGCGCGCCATGAGGGTTCTGTTTAAGACCTTGGTCTCGCCCGGCTTCAGAACCACGTGCTCGCCATTGATGAGGGCGATGCCTTCTTCATCTCCGCCGTTGGTCAGAACCACCGTGTATGTTATGTTTATGGGCAGTTTAGTTGTGTTTATTGATGCAGGTGCGTTTATGGAGGCCTTTATCGCGGGGCCTCTCCTCGCCTGTGTCTGGGTTTCGCGGGGGGTTGTCTGCGGCGGCGTTGTAGACGTCGGTGTCTGTGTTGGGGTGGGCGACGGAGCTGTTTGCGTTAGTTGCTGGGTCTGAGTACGCTGTGGAGTAGGCGTCGGGGATTGTTGTGAGGTGCTAGGCGGCGCGGTCTGCGTAGGTGGTGGCCCCGGCCGTAGGTAGGCTAGGGCTAGGTATAGTGCAACAAGCGCTATACCCACTGCCAGGATTAACCACCGTGACATGAATAGCATTGCTTAGGAGTTTTAAAAATTAATGTATATCAGTCAGCGGCAACTTATAGCTGGTGAAGATGTGCCGCTGTGTTGCATTGCAACGGCCACAGACTTAGGGGCCTAGAAACAAAGAGGTCTCCATGGAGGATGCGTTTCTCCGCAACTTTTGGGGCTTCTTCGGTATGGCAAAACAGCAAGTCGTAAAAAGCGGGCGTAGTCGTGTACAGCTTGACGTGCGTCGAATCATGAGCGCACGTAATGCATGTATCGGCGAAAGTTGCCTTAACGACGTCGATGTTTAGGTGCTCTGAACAAGAGAAGATATCTCATGGGAATCTGGGTTGGAATTTGATTAATTCGCCTACGTAACAGGAGTCGCCGCCAAGGCTCTAGTTAACACCGGATTTATGCTATTCCCGGCCACTTACCGCAACGCTTAGGCTTAGGAGCGTGGGTAGAAAGAGAGTTAAAATACTGCGAGAGACTGTGTGAAGTTTGACAAGAGCTTTGCAGTAGTGGAGATACAGGGGTGGCGCGGGGAGTTACTATTCACGGTATTGTTCTCTCAGTATCTTCTACGCGGCGGTAATAGGCGTTATTACTGTGGGGGCTCTCGGCCTTGCCGTGGACCCCACAACAAACAGGTTGATGGAGAGCTGTATTTTCGCTCAGCCTGGCTACATAGCCCTTAGCCATCATCCCTGAGCTGAGCCGGCGGGTATCGTTGCTTTTAGCTTCTTTATGAGTGTGGCTATGAGGCGTGTGGCTGTTTCGTCGCCTGGTATCTTGCCTCTTAGCCCTCGGTGTCTGGGCCGTTGTACTGATATTCATATAGTTGCAACGCCAACGCAGTCAGTTCTGTGATGTTGGGGGCCGCCTTCTCCAGCAACGTAGCCATTTCCAGTAGTCTGCTGGTGGGCTCCACCGCGGCTACCCATTCGTGGAGCGGTACAGCTGTCCTCCCCACCCGTTTGCACCCTCTGTATTTCTCCCCTAGGAGCGCCATGTTTTTCAGCGCCAAGCAGGAAGCGCCTTCAGCGCTTGGAAGGCCTTCCCAGCCGCGTTTCTAAGGAGCCCCTCAGCTAGAAGCGCCTCGGCTGTTTCCAGCTCCTTTATAGCCCCCGAGCCTCTCGGCTTCTCTCCAGCTTCTTTAGCATTAGAACTTCATTATCCTCACCCCCTTGCCTCTGGCGTAGGTTTCCACCTCTCTGCCTATAAAGACGCCGGTGAGTACGGGAATCGCCGGCTTGCCCAGCTTCTGTTGCGCCACATCGCATCTCGCGAGGAGAGCCCCCACGTCGGCTATCTTCGGCCTCGTCTTCACCTCTACCACGTATACATTCCTGTCGGTCTCCACCAGCAGGTCGACCCCGTCTAGATCCACGTTCCTCTCCCGTCTAAGCACGGCCTCCCCCCGCCCTCTTATCTCCTCCCTCAGCTCCTCCCAGACGTACCGGCTGAACTGAGCCTCAGCAATAGCCCCCAGGGACGTCTCGATGCGGGCAAACCTCTTATCTGCGGCCTTCCATCTTTCCTCTTCCATCTTAATCCATTTCTCGAAGTCCTCTCGGAGTCTCTTCAGCTCCTCCAGTATTTCGCCTAGGCCTATCGCGCCGGCTACCGCCATTTTGAACTCCTTGTCTTCCTCCAGCGCTTTGAGAAAGCGCCTCTTCTCCTCCGGCGTCAGTGCCACGTATTATCCGCCCTCCGCCTTAAAAACCTTGACGCCGCCTGTAGGTGTAGTACGTCCTGGGCCCGAAGTCGTGGAGCTCCACGCCGATTTGGGCGAGCCTCTGCCTTATGTAGTCGGCCAGCGCGTACTGCTTCTCCTGGCGCAACCTCGCTCTGGCCTCCACCAGCGACTTGACCGCCTCCTCAAGCTCCTTGGGGACTTGACGTCTCTCCAACACGCCCAACACGTCGGCCATCTCTGTGTATCTCCTAAGCGTCGCCAGGGCCGTCTCGCGGGATATCTTGTCCACCTTGTGCAACACGGTGGAGATTATGTACCGCGCCAGTCCGTAGAGCTGTTGCGCCGCCTCCGGCGTTGAGAAGTCGTCTTCTAACGCGGCGTAGAAGGCCTCTGCGTATCTATCCACCTCCAGCCTCTCTCTGTCCTCCTCCCCCGCGTCGGCGACGGCTTGGCTCAGCTCGTCGTAGGCCGTATATAAGGTCTTGACCATGTCCTCGGCTTGGTTCAACAGCTCGAAGCTGAACTCCATGGGCTTTCTGTAGTGGCCCATGGCGTAGGCCAGCCTCAACGCCTCTCCGCTGTACTTAGAGAGGACCTCGTTAAGCGTTATGACGTTGCCGAGAGACTTAGACATCTTCTCGCCCCGCACCGTGAGGTACCCCACATGTATCCAATACCTGGCGAAGTTGTCTACGCCGAAGTAGGCCTTGGCTATGGCGATTTCGTTCTCGTGGTGGGGAAATATCAGGTCTGCCCCGCCGCCGTGGAAGTCGAAGGGGGCGCCTAGGTGCTTCGTGGACATGACGACGCATTCCAGATGCCAGCCCGGCCTCCCGGGACACCACGGAGAGCTCCACCAAGGCTCGCCGGGGCTCCAACTCTTCCAAAGAGCGAAGTCCAGCGGGTTCTTCTTCCCCGGCTCGGGCTCCACCCTGGCGCCAGCCACGAGCTCCTCGATCTTCTGCCTCGACAAGACGCCGTAGCCCGGCACCTTCGACACCTCGAAGTAGACCGAGCCGTCGGGGGCGGCGTAGGCGAAGCCCTTCTCCACCAGGGCGGAGATCCAGCTGACCATCTCCTCCACGTTTTCGGTGACCCTCGGGTAGGCGTATGCGGGCTTGATAAACAGCTTCTTGTTCAGCTCGAAGAACTCGGCTATGTAGCGCTCAGGCACCTCCCTCCACCTCTTGTACGCCTCGTGGCCGAACTCCTCCCTGGCTTTGTTTATTATCTTGTCGTCTATGTCGGTGAAGTTTATCACAAGCCTTACCTCGTACCCCTTGGCTTCTAGATACCGCCGAAATACGTCGAAGAAGACGTAGACTCTGCTGTGGCCCACGTGTACGTGGTCGTAGGGGGTGATCCCACAGACGTAACCCCTGGCTAGGCCCGGCGTGTACGTGACGAAGTCCTCCACCTGCCTCGTCGCCGTGTTGAAGATCTTCACATCGATGCGAAACCTCAGTGTTAAAAATAGTGTGGATCGGTCTTGAGCCGGCAAGGAGCTTGGCGGGCGACGACATAAGAATAAGGAGAGCCGCGGGGTCTCGTGCGCAGATGGCGGCGATGTTTGCAATGTTTATATATCTGTGTCATCTTGGAGGGCGTGGCTTTTTCTGAGGTTGAGAATAAAGTGAGATCTCTCCTCTCCGGCGCCGAGATCACTAGGGTGAGCTTTGAGGGACCTAACCTCTGTATCTATGTAAAGAAGCCCTCCGAGGCTCTACTCGATGCGGTTGGCGAGGTTGCCAAGACGTTGAAGAAGCGGGTTGTGTTGAGGGTCGACACCGGCAACAGGATGCAGGAGAAGAAGGCGGAGCAGATAATTAGAGAGCTGGTGAGCGACGTCGAAGATGTGGTTTTTGAGGAGGGCGGCGATGTGTATATCTACTTGGCGAAGCCCGCGCGGGAGAGGGAGCTCCGGGCGGCGGCTAGGGAAGTGTTTGTAAGGACTGGGTGGAGGGCCGTCATAGAGAGCGGGGTGCCGCGGGATAAGGCGAGGTTGCCGACGCATGAGGTTGTGGGGGTTCGCCGGATATTCCACGGCGCCTACGCGCAGAGGAAGGAGCTTATGGAGTCGCTGGCCCGGTATATACATCAGGAGCCTGTGGTTAAGGAGGGGCCTATTACCGTGGCTTTTCTCGGGGCTGCCATGGAGGTGGGCAGAAGCGCGATACTTGTGAGCACCACCGAGAGCAACGTCTTGCTAGACTGCGGCCTTAAGCCCGGCCAGTACGATGAGGATTTCCCCCTGCTAGACGCCGTGGATCTAGACAGGCTAGACGCCGTTGTTTTGACCCATGCACATATGGACCACGTTGGTTGTCTCCCCCTCCTGTTTAAGTACGGCTACAGAGGCCCCGTCTACATGACGGACCCCACCAAGTACCAGACCTACATACTCCTTACAGACTACGTGGAGCTGAAGGAGCGGGAGGGGCTTCAGCCGAGCTTTTCGAAGGCCGACGTGGAGGCCGTGATATACCACACCATAACGCTCGACTACGAAGAGGTGACGGACATAGCCCCCGACATAAAGCTGACCTTCTACGACGCCGGCCACGAGATCGGCTCCGCCATGGCCCACCTGCACATAGGCAACGGGAGGTACAACATACTATACACCGGCGACTTCAAATACGGGAAGACGAGGCTTCTGAACCGCGCCGTCTCCAAGTTCAAACGCGTGGAGATGTTGATCATGGAGTCCACATACGGCGGCAGAGACGACGTGCAGCCGCCCAGGGTGGAGGCGGAAAACGCCTTGGCCAAGCACGTGTCTGACGCCGTGTCTAGAGGGGGCAAGGTGTTGATACCGGCGTTTAGCACGGGGAGGGGGCAGGAAATACTCTACATACTTAACAAGATGATCGAGGGAGGACTCATCCCGAGGGTTCCCATCTATGTAGACGGCATGATCGTGGAGACGCTAAACGTCTACCTCATGTATCCCCACTACCTCAACCCAGAGGTCGCTGAGGAGGTCTACGGAGGGGTCAACCCCTTCGCCACCTCCGGGAGCGTTGTTATCGTAGACCGCGCCAAGCGTGTGGAAGACAGGATAAACCAGATAGCCAAGATAACACAGAGCGAGGAGCCTGCGATCATCATAGCGCCGCACGGCATGTTAAACGGCGGGCCTGTTGTGGATTACTTCGCCCAGCTGGCCCCCGACGAGAGGAACAAGCTTGTCTTTGTGTCTTATCAAGCTGAGGGTACTCTGGGCAGGAGGGTCCTAAACGGGGAGCGGGAGTTCGTGGTGAGGAGCTTGGTGGGCGGCGAGACGAAGATCGGGATGCGCATGGAGGCAGTGTCTATACCAGGCTTCTCCGGCCACAGCGACAGAAGAGAGTTGATGAAGTATGTGGAGCATATAGAGCCTAAGCCTAAGAAAATTGTGCTGATACACGGGGAGCCCTCCAAAATCGTGAGCCTCGCCACCTCCATAGAGCTGAAGTATAAGATAACCACGGTCATCCCGAAGGTTGGCGAGAGAATTAGGGCATTGTGACTCTCACGAAGCGGGTCGCCACCCTGGGCCCTTCCACCGACTCCTTGCCGTTTGACGAGTTGACGCGACTACTCGACCTAGTCGACGGCGTACGCATCAACTTGGCTCATGCAAGCCCAGAGGAGGTTAGGGCGCGGATACACGCCGTGAGGACCTACGAAAGAGCTAGGGGGCGCGTCGTAGCCGTCCTCGTAGACCTGAAGGGCCCAAGCATACGGGTGGGAAAGACGCCTCCAGTTGCGGTGGAACCCGGAGACAGGGTGGTGTTTAGGCTGGGGGAGGAGGCCGACGGAAGCTATATACCTATACCAGCGAGGGCTTTTTTCCAAGTCGTAGAGCGTGGAGACGTCGTTTTAATGCTGGACGGGAAGCTGAGGCTTAAGGTGGAGGAGGCCGGGGTAGATGCGGTAGTTGCGGCGGCGGAGTCGAGCGGGGCTGTGACCAGCGGGAAGGCAGTGGTTGTGGAGGGGAAGGACT
>Ga0080004_1124316_pt1 | contig 14699 bp, 12 predicted proteins | sample WasSprMetagenome_FD_69207 | JGI IMG/M metagenome (GOLD analysis project Ga0080004, IMG submission 69207) | Sulfidic aquatic microbial communities from Washburn Spring, Yellowstone National Park, USA - WS (SPADES assembly) (version 2) | ecosystem: Environmental > Aquatic > Thermal springs > Hot... | reverse complement strand
GTTCTCCACCCACTGGGGCTTCCCCTCACCACTCGGGAGCCCCTCACGGTGTGTGGCATCATGTTTTCAGGCCCCGCCGTCAGCTTCGGGGAGGTGCAGGCTCACAGCCTGCTAAGCTCGCCCACACCCAACTTCAGGAATAGGTGTTGTAGCATAAGGCTTATAAATGTTCATAACCTCTCCGCCCTAAAGGGCGAAGCCTCCAACAAAGGTGAAATAATTTTAAACTTGTGGAGAAATCAAATAGATATGGTTAAGCCTGGAGATATAATAAAAATTGAAAATGCTTACTCCAAAGAGTACAAGGGAAGGATAGAGCTTAACATAGGTAAAAATGGAAAAATAGTAGTTTTAGAACATGCTAAAAGCAGTAAGTTGGAGGAGGAGATAGAAGACGAAGAGAATGAAATAGACTTTGAGTAGAATCACAAAGTAAATATCTATACTGTTTTTGCTCAAAGCCAAGCAAAGTTTTTGCAAAAAGTCTTCCAAGTGCTTAATGAAGATACGTGTTAAGTTCTTACCAATAGCCCTTGCGCAAGCCTATAGCAACCATCACCACTAAGAGCGCTACAGATGTTGTCTGAGTTTCTAAAGAGTGTAAGATTTTAAGGTGTACAATATTGCTGGATAGGTGTGCTTTTAACAGATACTAAGAGCTTATAAACTTTTTCAGTACTGATATGACGTAGAAGTGGTGTTCACTTGAATAAAAAGATTGGCTCCATGAGTGCAGCTATCTTAGTGATGGTGCTAATGTTCTTGTGGCTTCCTCTCAGTGTGAGTGCAGCTCCTGGTCAAACATTCATCACTATATATATAAGGCCTGATGGAAGTATTGAGCCTTCCAGTGCCCCGATTACAACTAGTGATAGGCATTACTATAAGCTGGCAAGCGACTTTATGGGGAGCATCGTTATAGAGAGGAGTGGTGTGGTAGTTGATGGTGGTGGGCATGCCCTTGTTGGGAGGGTTAGGCAGGGGTTTGCAAATGATATGGGTTTAGCTGTTCTGGCAAGCAGTGTGCTTGTAACAGGTTTTAGGCTTTACAACTTTAGTTTAGCTTTAATTATTTTGAATGCTACTAGTGTTGAGGTTAGCAAATGTACAGTTATTGGCAATTGGGAGGGTGTTAAAGTAGTTAGCTCTAGTAATGTACTTATACGCAACAACATAATGAAGGATGATGTGCCGCCTATATACATAGTCAACTCAACTTATGTTGAAGCAAAAGAAAATGTTATTGAGGGTGGAGGAGCTGCTGTTGTTGTCAGCAAATCCTCTAATGCCTACATCCATGAAAACACCATAAGCTTAGCGAGAATAGGCATTATTGTTGAGAGGTCAGACAATGTATACATTGGTGGCAATAGAGTTGTAGTGCCTAATGATGTTGGGATTAGCGTTGAGAGCTCCACTATGACTATAATCTTCAACAACACGCTAAATGGTGAGAATGAGGCAGGCTCTCGAAACATAAATATTAGAGGCTCTGAAAAGACTGTTATACACAAAAACCTTTTGCTAAACGCACCAGAAGCAGTAGTTATTGATGAGCTCTCGAACCACACAATCATATCCTACAACTATTTAGCTAGTGAAGACCCCTTCAGAGTACCAACAATTACGCTAACAGGAAACTCCACAAGTGCAATAGTGTACGGCAACAGTGGGAAAATGTTTGTAGAGCTTCACAGCTCACACGAAGTGGCTATAGAGAATAACACTAATGCTGTGATTGTGGGAGATACATCGACCTCACTAGCCATATGCCTCAACACCCACACATCAATTGAGCTAAGCGATATTGGCAATGCCTACATATGTGGCAACCTAGCAGACATAACATCACCTGCAACTGCAAATGGAATTGTTGTGAGAGGCACAGGTATAGCGATACATGGGAATATCGTTAAAAACTACAGGCAGGGCGAAGGCATTGAAGTGAGTGGCAATCATATTAAGATCTATGAGAATGAAGTAACTAACAACAGCCAGGGAATAGTGGTTAGCGGTAGCAATTTTGATGTGTACAACAATAATGTGACTCACAATAATGTCGGATTACTGATTGCAGGACCTGCAGGCAGTGGTGTGGTGCACGACAATTTCATAGCTTTTAACGGGGGTAGCCACGAGCCATTATGTAGCGGCCCTGGCACAGGAGTCTGTATCTATGGGTCTGAGCCCCGCAACATAACATTTTATCACAATAGCTTTATCAACAATGCTCTCAACAATGGAAAGCAGGTTTACATAACTAAAGAGGGTTATAAGTGGTATGACGACTACCCCTCTGGAGGTAACTACTGGAGTGATTATACAGGCGTTGATAAGAAGAAGGGGGTTAATCAAGACAAGCCCGGCTCTGATGGAATTGGTGACACACCTTACCAGGTATACATATATCCAAGAGAATTGGATAGGTACCCCCTGGTGAAGAGACCTCCAAACCCTGGTAAAAGCCAGTGCACGCTAATTCCCTTGCCAAGCATAGTAATAGAGCCTCCACTAGCAAGGATTTCAACACAAACCCCAACACCAACACCCACAACCACAACTAAAACCACACCAATAACGACATCAACACCTACAGCACCACCAACAAAAACTACTCAAAGTGCTAGTGGCACAGTGAGCACAACTACTACAACTCCTCAGAGAACTTTTGATGTGACTATGCTAGTGGCTAGCATCATAGCAGTGATCACCATTAGCATTGCAGTTGTCCTCTTACTGAAAAAGAGAATGAGTTAGTTCACACTAAGTACAACTAAAATTAAAAACTTTTTACAACCGAAAGCCTCGCCCTTTAGGGCGGGGAGGAGGTCAGAAGTGCTCTATTATATCATCTCTCTACTGCTTGCATTTGCCTTGTTTTAAGGTATGACTCAACTATTTTTATAGTTTTGTCTCTAGCATCTCTAATTCCCTGCACCTCTAGGTGATTTATTCTTGCTAATGATAAAAGCGCTTTTACGTGATTTACATGGGTTTTCACAGCTCTGTATACATCCTCTAGCCTGTTTATGAGAGGTGTTGAGGTCTCTGCATCAATTAGCATTACTACTGCTCTGTCTACAGGTAGCTCAGTTTCCCACCTCTGCAAAGTGAGGTATACTGCTATTGGCATTGCCATGGCTTTTCTAAGCCTAGTGAGCATTTCAAAATCCTCTATATCGTGAGCATAGTCTGTGACAATAGCTATTGCAGTGCTTTTCTTTGCAAGAGCTTTAAGCACACCAACAATTTCACCTATTCGCGTGCCTCCCCCAACCTCTTGCCTTTTGCAAACAATGTCCTCTAGAACCCTCATAGCCTCTCTTCCCCTGAGCCCACAGAGGGTGTTCACCTTGTTGGAAAGTGTTATGAGCGTTACTTTGTCTGAAAGCCTGTGGGAAAGCTCTAGGAGAAGAGAGGATATGTAGAAGAGTGCTGACACCTTCTCTTCTACAAGCATGGAGTTTGTAAGGTCTGTTACAAAGACTATGTTCTTCATCTGCTCAACGTGAAAGACCTTTGTGTAAAGCTTATACTCACCTGTAGCACTGTCAACAGATCTTGCTGAAAGAGCCCAGTCAACATATCTCACATCATCACCCTCCTGATACTCCCTGAAGTCAGCATACTCAAGCCCTATTCCGAGGAGCCTAGACTTGCTCAGCCCAAGCTCCATAGATGTTGCTACTGCTTGCCCAAGCCTAGTCCAAGCCCTTGCAACTCTACAGAGCTCTCTACTTTGTAATAACAACATCACCAACCTTAGCAACATCGCTATAAGGAACATCGTCAAACTCTACAGCTGCTGCTTCAACCTCAACAAAGTTTTGCATAGCACTCAGCACTCTATCCCTATCCCTAACACCACCCAGAACATCTTCAACATCTTTAGCTAGAGAGAAGTCTACTTTACTAAACTTATATGGATCTCTAAACTCCACAAGTTTCTCATAAGCTTCTCTAAGCCCAAGCCTCTTAATGTGAGATGTAAAGGCTATCCAGTTAACCACCTTTTTAACGCTCCTAACCCTGTAGACCCTGAACCCGAGAGCCCCTGGCCCAACAACTACCTCCTTACACACCCCCAGCACCCCTCTAGACAGGCTTACGACAAGCTTATTCAAAACCTGCTCAACCCTGTACACAGGTGCTGATGACTGAACAGAGAAGCCTCTAAACAGCGCTTCTCTAGGAGTCGACAAGAGCACTACCTTCACAACCTCATCTACCTCATCTACAGAAACCCTTTTCACATCTATAAGCTGCACCTCTTCCACGGGTACAAAGCCCTTGAGCCACTCAACCTCTCTCTCAGCAACTCTATACGGAATGTCAATACCCTCTCTCCTAGCCAAGGAAACCAGCACTTCAAGAGGCTCACTACCAGTAATGCTGGCTCTCTTTAAGAGTATTGAAACAAGCTTTTCAACGTCAATAACAGGCTCATTCACTTTAAAAGAGGTGTAAACAGCTAGCTTCACACTGTTTTCAATAATGTGAAGACCCTTTACATAGCCGTAGATAAGCCCCTCAGAATCGACAACCATAGCATTTCTAATTTCATCTAAGCTGTAAAACCTCTTTGGCAAAACTATTCACAAAACTTATTTCTACAGCAGAAATTAAGAAATTTTTGTGGGTGCAGCAACGTATTGAAGCTTGGCATAGACGCAATTAGGAGCACTATTAAGGAGCTTTTTAACCAGCTGGACAAAGCTGTTGTTGGTTATGAAGTGGAGAAGAGAGTTATTGTGGCATCGCTTCTCGCAAATGGTCACGTGCTCCTCGAGGGGGTGCCAGGAATAGCTAAGACAACTCTCGTAAAAGCGTTGGCAAGGGCTCTAGGGCTTTCTGAGAAAAGTGTTGTTGAAATTAATGGTGTTCCTTACAAGGGGTTCACAAGAATACAGTTCACTCCCGACCTCATGCCAGCGGACATAACAGGCTCTCTCGTGTTTAACATGGCTACAAGAGAATTTGAAACTAGGTTTGGACCAGTGTTTTCCTACATCTTGCTTGCTGATGAGATTAACAGGGCTGTGCCGAGAACCCAATCAGCACTGCTTCAGGCAATGCAGGAGAGGGAGGTGACCATAGGGGGAAGGACCTACCCCCTTGAGGTGAGGAGCAGAGGCAAGTTCTTCTTTGTACTTGCAACGCAGAACCCCGTGGAGCAGGAGGGAACATACCCACTTCCAGAAGCCCAGCTGGACAGGTTCATGGTTAGGGTATTCATGGGGTACCCCAGGAGTATTGATGAAGAGAGGAGGATTTGTGAGCTTCACATGTACAGACTCACAGAGCCTGTTGAAGATATTGAAAAAGTTATTGAGCCTCAGTGGGTAATCGAGGCACAGGAGTACATAGCGAGAAACGTTAAGGTTGACAGCACTACGCTAAACTATATTGTGTCTCTTGTGAGAACCACGAGGCCAGAGGTATTCGAGTCTATAGCAAAGTACTTTGAGCTAGGGGTAAGCCCAAGGGCTGCAATAGCATTGACCAGGCTTTCAAAAGCTTTAGCAGCTATGAGAGGCTCTGAAGCTGTTTCAATAGAAGATGTTGACCAGATTACTTTTCACGTTTTAAACCACAGGGTTATACCAAACCTAGAGACAGTTATGGAGAGAGGTGGGGGCTTTAAGGCGCGCGTAGCTGTCATTAGTGAGGGGCTGGAGCTCGCTAAGAAGGTTGCTAGAGGTGGTAAGGCGTGAGTGTGGTGGAGTTCAGGGAGGTTATTAAGAGGTTTGGCAAAGTAGAGGCTTTAAGAGGCGCGTCCTTTACAATTCCTGAAAAAACAGTAACAGCCTTCCTAGGCCCAAATGGCGCGGGAAAGACAACATCGATGAAGCTCATAATGGGCTTTCTAAAGCCCAGCAAGGGCGAGGTGCTGGTTTGGGGCGAGAAGCCGTGGAGAAATGAGGGTGTTAGGAATAGAATTGGCTACCTACCGGAGAAGCCTGTGTATCCAGCAGACATAGTTGTTGAAGACTTCTTGAGCTACCTGGCCAGGCTCAGGAGGGTGGGCAAGTTAGATGTAGAGAGGGTTATTAGGCTTGTTGGGCTTGAAAGCATGGCTGACAGGAAGGTGGGGACTCTCTCTAGGGGATATCTCCAGAGAGTTGGAATAGCACAGAGCTTACTAGGAGACCCAGAGCTCCTAATTCTTGATGAGCCTACGGCAAACCTTGACCCAGCGGCTAGGAGGGAAATTCTGGACCTCCTCAAGGTGCTTCACAAAGACCTTAAGGTGTCAATGATAATATCCTCACACATAATACCAGAGCTTCAGGAAGTTGCAAACTATGCTGTTTTTATAGATAAGGGGCTTGTGCTAGACTATGGCTACTTAAGCGGCTTGTGGAAGAGGTATGAGATAGAGGCTGTTTTTAACATAGAGGCTGTGGATGCGGGAGCTGTTGCAAGGATTCTTGTTGAAAAGCATTATGTGCGTTCAGTTAAGAGGGTGGGTGAAAGGGTTTTGGAGGTATCCATAGACCCAGGGTACTACAAGGCTTTCGAAGGCGCCTTAACTGAGTTAAGTCACTTAGTCAAGAGCTACAGTTTTAAGACTGCCAGCCTTGGCGATCTCTATGAAAAGGTCGTTAGGAGTAGACTTTAGGAGGGTATATGAGCACGCAACCTTCATGGCTAATAGAAGGCTCTCATCATATTCAATAGCAATAATAGTTGCAAGCATACTTTCAGCAGTAACACTACTTCTACTAGGAGCTGGACAACCCCAATCAATGTGGCTTTCAGCACCCCTAATATTCTCAACAATAATTTACAAGATCTTAATATCGTTTCAAGCATCTAGAATAGGAAGAGAGCTAAACACAGGAGAAGTTCAGATATACTTAGCACACACAGTGACAAGAACAGAATACTTGCTAAGCACACTACTTGTTGTAGGAGTTGTGCCAACGCTTATCCTATTACTAACATACGTAGTCATGGTGACTATTGTAGCGCCAAACACGCTCATAAGCTATGACATTGCCTCACAACTTCTCTACATCTCTGCAGACCTCATGATACACACAGCTCTTGTTATGACACTGGCTAGCAGGGGTCGTGAAACAGCTACTAATATTGTTGGAACTATGCTAGCCCTTTTAATATGGATAGCCATACCCATGCTACTGACATTCTCAGCTTACTATAACTTAGTTGGGATACGGCTTTACATAGTATACATACTTACACTGCTAGTTAGCATTGCAGCACCATTTACTTACCAATACTACTACTCTACTATGCCCCCTCCAACTTCTCCACCACCCCTACGCCCTCCAAGCCCTCAACTAGTACTACTAATATCTATAGCTACACTTATTGCTGTGCTAATTCAAATGTTTGTAAAGTTTAAGAGTAAAGACTTGTAATGCAGGTGGTGAAACATGTTAAGAGTTGTGCTAATAGCCCTTGCAATATCATCTACAATACTTCTTGCAATACTAGCTATAGCAAGTATCTACCCGCTGACAACAGTGTACGCTATTTACCAAGCATCTTTAACCTCCCCTATACAGCCAAATGCAATTGCTGTAATGAGTGACAAGGTGTGCCAGCTCTACATGTATGATATAAATTACGCTAGTATTGGGCTTCGCATAAGCCCTTCTCTACCAGATCTATACCAGTACAAAGTGCATTTATCATGGTTTTTAGTAGAGTATGGGCGGGGAACTGGCTTCATAAACTTGACTCAGCAGGGCATTTCTATAAAAGTTTTTGAAGTTGATAAGGGTGCGGCACTAGAGGTTCAGAGAATGATTAGGGAGGAGCTTAGGTACTCCAACTACTCACAGTACCTACCCATAGTTACTAGCAAAGGGCTTGAAAACATTGTTAGCTATGTTGAGAAAGTGGCTGTGCAGAAAGCCCTCTGCACACAATCGCCAATGTTCATGGCGGGGCCGGGCACAGTACATGTTGTTCAATTCAAGTGCAATTCAACAAATCCTCCATCAAATGGCAATGCGCATATAGTTGAAGTGTGCATCCGCAGAGACATTAAACTGCTTGTTCCTCAGGGATCGCAACTCAGTGATACAAGGCTTGATAGGCTAATCAACTTAGTTGCCAACTCCAGTTTATACAACATCTCCACTCAGCTACTTAGAGAAATTGTAAGCACTGTGTCTGTGAACATGTTCTTGTGGAGTTATGCTCAAGTTGAGAGCAGTATTGTGTTGCAGCCGAGGGGTGAGCATGTGTTGCGGGCTTTAGCATTCTGTACAGCATTTGTTAGTGGTATTGCTCTTCACTACAGGTTTAGACCTCATGAGTATGCAGGTCTTGTGAGGTTCTTTAGAAAGTTACGCCAGAAAATCTATAGGCAATAAACCTGTAGAGGAGGTAGAGCGCTGATACAATTACTAGAACAATGCTTGTCAGTGGTGTGTAGACCTCAACAGTTTTAGTCGCTTTTGCGCTAACCTCAACTCTTTGTATAGCTTGAGAGGCTTTCTCCAGTGCTTTGTTAAGCACTTCTGCAAGTTTATCAACAGTTTCTGCAACAAATGCCTCTCCACCTGTTGAAGTAGCTATGTACTTCATCTCCTCTACACCCTCATATTCATACCCTATGAAGACTGTGTATATGGGTATGCCAAGGCTCTTGAACTCGCTTAGCAAAGCCCTGTACTCATTCCGATCAGCTGGCAGGCCATCAGATACAAAAACTACTGCTGTAGAAGCATTAACCTCTCTGTAAGGCTTTAGCCAGTTCAACGCTGTTTTAAGTGGGTATCCATACATAGTGCCCCCCTCAGCCACAGCTCTTGACACAGCCCACAAAACCTCATCTCTATTGCTTGTAGGTGCAACTGCCTGCTTAATGTTGCTAGCAAAGTCTATGAAGCCTACGTCCACATGCTGTGGCAGCTTTTTAACAAAGTCTATGATAGTTGTCTTAGCAACATCTATCTTCCCTCCCTCACCCATGCTCCCAGAGGTGTCAAGAATTATCACCAGGGGTGGCCTTACACTAAAGGCTAGTTCTGATAGCTGTTTAGACTCTATGTAAACTTGCTGCTGGGTAACGATGTACGGCTGTGCAGCGGCGAGTGAAATGAGAGTTGCAATGGCTATTTTCAGAGCAAGGCTCACAGCCCTTCTTCTCCTGCTTCCGGCGCTGAGCCTCTTTACAGCGACTGAGACTAGTGTGTGCCTATAGGCAAAGCTCTTTGTGTAGAGCTTTGGGTACGCAATGTGGAGAAGTACCGTGGCTAGCACTAGCAGTGGAAGAGTGACTAGCAGTACATAGGGGTTTTTCAGCACAATCATATGCCTTCAGCCACAGAGGCCGCGATGAGGGGAATTAGCGCTAGCAGTGCGTAGAGCTGGATTGTGTAGTCCCTCTTCTGCACCACGACCTGGAGCTGCCCAGCGGCTTTAAGCGCCTCAAACCTTGCCTTCGCATAGAGCTTTTCAGCTACATAGTGCAGCACATCTTCTTCACCAGCAGACACCCCAACTCTAAATAGGGGGACTCCAGCCTCTTCACAAGCCTTCTCAAGGCTTGAAGCCCTCGGGTCTCTACCCACAAGAACTACAGCCATGGGGATTCCTGCAGATTCAACACTCTTTACAGCGCCATCCACTGGAGCACCGTAGTTATGACCACCATCAGTTACTAGCACAACTGCTGTTGGCACGGCGGATGCCATTGCCTTGGCGTAGCCAAAGTATATAGCGTCTCCCACAGCTGAGAACTGCTCTAGCTCTACACTATCTAGCACAGCTCTGCAACTCTCTAAAGAGCTCTTATTCACAGCTATACACAAAGGCTTTACACTACTGCTAAACCCATAGACATCTACAGCATCGCCTCTCTCCACAGCCATTTCAGCAACTCGCTTCACAATGCTTACAGCATTTCCTATTCTAGACGGATAGGTGTCTGCATAGCCCATGCTCTTTGAGATGTCTAGCAACACAACAATTCTTGTGCTAGTAGTGTTAACCTCGAGAACATTGTCAAGAGTTATAGTGGTGTAGCTATAGCTCACAGTATAGGGCTGGGCAGCAGCAAAAGCAATGAGGATAGAGGTGAAGAGCTTTACCACAGCCAGCGCCTTAGCAATGCTGGGTCTGCCTACTCTACCAAGCCTTTCAGCTAAGGCAAGAGACCTCTTCCTGCTCCTAATGTACAGAAGGAATAGAATTGGCAGGGACACAGGTATTATGAGAAAGGCAAGGGGGTTTTCAAAACCAATGCTAGTCATATGACTCTGGAGGTGCATAGCCAGCCCCACCACCAACACCCTTACCCTCTTCCCCACCTTGCTGCCCTCCATGCCTTCTCATATAGTCTTGCAGAAGCTGTTGAATAGCATTCCTAGCGTTTGCTATATCTATTGAAAGAGGTCCTGAAGCCTTAACCTCGCTAATTCTGTTTAATAAGTTGCTAAGAGCATTTGTATTGTTTACAAGCTCTCCACTACACATCAGCTCTATGTACTCTCTATACTGCTTTGCTATTTCCATGAGGGTATAGGCATTGTAAAGAGATTCAAAGGACTTTTCCAGTCTCTTTAAAGAGGCGTTAATTACAGGTAGATGGGTTTCTGATACAAAACCTTTATCAATTCTCTTGAGTGCTGATATAGCTCTTGCTATACTTGATAGTGCTTTCAGTACCTCTGCCTCAACACTGCTAAACCTCTCTATAGCCTCATTAACTCTACAGAGAGCCAGCAGATGTAGAGCCTCTCTAACACCATCAACACTGCTGTTAATTGCATAATACGCTGCAGTGCTGTTTACAGCCCCCTCAGCGGTGTAGAGGTAGTTTTTAGCAACATTAACAAAGAAAGCGTCTTTAGAGCCGTAGACTAGGGAGAGGTTATTCATGTACTTCTCAATACTACTCCTCACTTCATTAACATCACTAGTGTCAAAATCTATTGCAATAGAGGTGCTCCCCGCAAGCCTTTTTTCAAGAGCTGTAGAGGACTTGTTAAGATAGTGCACAGCCTTAACATAATCTTCAAGAATATTCACATTCTCAGAACCTGTTGCAAAAGGCCTAAAGCTGTAAACTATGTAAGCTATGGATAGAAGCATTATGAGCAAAGAGGCTAAGACTAGCGGATCACGCAAAAATTTCAGCCTTTTAAACAAAACCCGCACCAAAGCTATGCAAATGCGTGAAAAGTATAAGAGCTTTCAAAACAACCTCACTTCCTTAACATAAAATCAGGTAAAAAGGTGGTGTGGATTTAGTTTTTAGCCACCTCCTTTTGTTTTCAGAGCTTGCGTAATTATTGCTATAGCCACTGCTATGATGCCACATGAGAGCATGTAGTATATTGGTGGCAGTATTAGCCCTATTGACCCTAAAAGCTCTCTGTAAACAGCAAAGCCTAGAGAGCCTCCGCCCCCCGCACCATAGGCTGCGAAGAAGCCTATTAAGCCTGAAAGCAGGCCTATGACAAAGGCGTTTCTAGGCCTAGTTGTGAGAATTCCTATGAGCAGTCCGCTAATAACCACTCCTAGCACCATTCCTAGTGGAGGCTCTAGGAAGTATAGAGATAGAAACACTATTAGAATGCCCAGCACTGCTGATGCTACAAGCCGTGCCAAGCTCAACTTGTTTACACCAGGGTAAAATGGTAAACAAATAGACTTATAAATTTTTCTACTATATTTTAATGTGGTGTAGAGATTGCGCCTCAGGCTTGTAGGAGCCATAGCACTCCTAGTCCTTGCAGCAATTCTCCTGGCAATACCACTAGCATACCCATCACTTAACGCATTACTAGACCCGGTTCACGGTGTTGCTGGTGCAGGGCTCTACGGGCTACCCACAGGTGTTGTGAAGGCTGAGGGCGTTCCTGGAGAGGCTAGGGTGCTGTGGGATTCTGAAGGAGTTCCACACATATTTGCAACAACAGATGAGGCAGCGGCTTACGCTATGGGCTACATAACGGCTTCTCTAAGGCTTTTCCAAGCAGACCTCTTCAGGAGAGTTCCTCAGGGTAGGCTAGCTGAACTTGTTGGCGGTGCTGGGCTAGGCAATGATAAGCTTATGAGAACGCTGGGTATGCACGAAGCTATTAAGAAGTCTTGGGAGCTTCTCAAAACAAGTGAAGACCCAGAGCTGAAGAGGCTAGCTGAGCTATTGCAGTACTATGTTAAGGGAATTAACGACTACATTGCAAAGCTTGGCACAAGACTTCTGCCTCCAGAGTACAGATTACTAGGGCTAAGACCAGAGCCATGGACTCCAGAAGATGTGGTAACTGTGCAGAAGCTCTTTACAATGATGCTGGCGTGGGATACTGATGACCTGGTTGTAGGAGAGCTTGTTAGGAAGTGGGGACCCGGTGTTCTTCTAGACCTAGACATAGTTAATAGAACACGCACAACACCCCAAGCCCTATGCGTTGACGCCGTTAAGTGGGGCGCGGTTACGGGGCTGAGTAGTGGAGGAGCTGTTGAAGTGAAAACATATGGAGAAGCTGAGCTTAGACTTCCAAGTGCTGAAAATATCATTAAAGAGCTTTCCAACACAGTCCTTAACAGCTTATGGCTTGGGTCAAACAACTGGGTTGTAAGCAGTTTGTACACCTCTAGCGGTAAGCCAATAGTTGCAAACGATCCTCACTTAGCACTAACAGCCCCGAGCTTGTGGATGCTGGTTCACATAGAAAGCCCCTCACTAAAGGTAGCAGGAGTCACTGTACCTGGATCCCCCATGGTCATAATAGGTAGGAATGAGAAAATAGCGTGGGGATTTACAAACGTTATGGGCGATTTCACTGACTTTTACTACTACAAGTGGAGTGGTGATAAGTATCTCTATAAGGGCTCGTGGCTTGAGCCCAGAGTTAGAGTTGAAAAGATTAGAGTCTGGGACCCCATTAAGAGAACTTACAAAGAGATTGAGCACAAGGTTTTAGAGACTGTGCACGGCCCCGTGCTTGAGGAGGGTGGTGAGAGATTTGCTGTAGCCTTTACAGGTGCTAGACCCAGTCTTGAGCTCGCGTTCATATGGGGTATCAATAGAGCTTCAAGTGTTGTTGAAGCTCTTAAGGCTCAGAAGTTCTTTACAGCCCCCATACAGAACTTTGTTGTAGGTGATTTCAATGGCAACATAGCGTACTCTCCTACAGGAGCATACCCACGCAGAACCAATCTCCCAGTGTATGAAGTTAATGGTGTGAGAATTGTTAATAGAGGGTTCCTGCCGTTTAACGGTAGCAACGGCGAGGGGGAGTGGGCTGGCTTCATAGACTACAGCGAGCTACCCATACTGTACAACCCGCCGCGGCCATTCATAGTAACAGCAAACTCAAAGCCTTTTGACGGGGCCTGCGGTCTTCACATAGGGTGGAACTGGGCTGATAGGTTTAGGCAGGACAGGATTGTGAGCTCGTTAGAAAGCATCATAAGGGCTAAGGGGCGTATCAGTGTTGAGGATGTTATGAAGGTTCAAACAGATAATGAAGTAGACCTGGGCCTCAAAACCTATGTAAATCTCTTGCTAAAACTAGCTGAGAAAGCAGGGCTTCGCAATGATATTGTGGATGGCATTAGGGCATGGCTTGCTGAAGGAGCTCCAACAGTAACCAATAGGTGGGAGCCTACAGTAGCACTTGTGTGGTCTATGAGCTTTCGCAAGAACCTGTGGATTAAGCTGTATGGTAGTGAAAGAGAGCTGGGGTTCTTCAGGCTAGAGCATGGTGAAAGCCTTGTAGAGCTCTACCTAAAGGGAGATGCAAGGGCGTACAGATACCTCAAGCCTGGGGAGGCTGAGGACATAGCCAAGAAGGCTTTTGAAGAAGCTGTTGAAACACTTAAAGCATTCTACAAAACCGATGACTACAGGGCCTGGCTTTACGGAAAAATACACTACTACAACCCACAGCACCAAATACTCAAAGCCTATAGCTATGAAAGCTTTGAAGCAGGAGGAGGGCCCTACAGCGTAAACCCAGCAAGCCCAGCAGAACTCGGGGCAATGGGAACTCCTGTTAGAAGCGGAGCTAGTGTAAGACTAATATCAGACTTAGCAACAAAGAAACTACTCGTAGCATTGCCTGGAGGAAACCACGGAAATCCGTATAGCCCATACTACCAGAATCACTACAAGAACTACTGGGTCACAAAGAAATACTACACAATAGAGCTGGGAGTAGAGCCATCAGCAATAGCTCAACTAACTATAAAAGGAAGTTAAGCCTCAAAACCTCTACACATTTTTAACTTTTTTGCAAAACTAAACCCCCTCCTAACTAGAGCTCCTTTCTATAGACGCTACGCAGCCAAAAACATTAAGCAGTGCATTACACGATAAGGCAACTCTTATTAATCTGCTTTATGTTCTCGGCTTTAAGGAGAGGTTGTGTTATATGGGTCTTAAAACAAAATTAGAATATATTGATAGTTTAAGGAGGCAGAAGCCCACTATTTACATATATGGTGAGCAGGTTGAGGATCGCACAAAACATCCAGCACTCAGACCCGTGATAGAGTCAGTGGGGTTAACATATGAATTTGCTCACCACCCTAAGTATCGTGAGTTGGCAACTGCTAAATCTCATTTAACTGGTGAGGTTATTAGTAGGTTTAATCATATTCACCAGAGTAATGATGATTTGCTGAAAAAACTTCAGCTAACTAGAGCTCTTACACGATTTGCTGGTTGTGTAGCGCGTTGTGTGGGTTGGGATGCTCTTAACACC
>Ga0080004_1085640_pt1 | contig 14702 bp, 15 predicted proteins | sample WasSprMetagenome_FD_69207 | JGI IMG/M metagenome (GOLD analysis project Ga0080004, IMG submission 69207) | Sulfidic aquatic microbial communities from Washburn Spring, Yellowstone National Park, USA - WS (SPADES assembly) (version 2) | ecosystem: Environmental > Aquatic > Thermal springs > Hot... | reverse complement strand
GGATGTAGAGAGAATCAACAGCAGTTTTAAGATAGTGAACCAAAATCTCATCCGGCGGAAGCTTTGGTAAAACGTATATTCCAGGCGGTTTTACTATTTTCTCTTCATAATACGCTTGTAGAGTTCGTAGGAACTTTTCTAGAAAAGACTTTACAGTTTTCTCAACTTCGGGTTTACTTAATTCTCTAAGATCCTTGATTTCCAGAACATCTTCGTGAAGCAGCCTTCTTTCAAGTAAAGTTGTCCCAGGTCGAAAAGTTTCCCAAAGAACTAACTTGTTTATATTCCACGTTACAAAGAATGGAATCCCTGCATCAGTAGATTTCTTTAACGCATCTTCAACCAATTCTTCATCATAAGCACTAATTATTGGGGTTTTGAGTTCTATGAGGCAAGCAACCTTCTCTCCAGTACCGTTCCAGATAACTATGTCAGGGTATTTGATCTTACCAACGACAGTTTTAACTTGAACTTCTTGATCAGCCCTCTTAAATGGGAGGTTATGCTCTTTTATAATCTGATTAATCCACTGAAGAATTAGACCTTGAGCCCAACGCTCTCCATACTGAACGCCCATAAATTATCCACCTTCACCATAAAAGAGTATTCACAACCACTTATTTAATGTTGAATCTCAGTTGTTATCAGTGTAGGAAAACCTTGTCTTTTCAACTCTTCCAATCTTTTCTTCAAATCAATTTTCTTTTCCTTCAATGCCTTTATGATTTCCTCTCTACTTCTACCACAATTTGAACAACCAGAAATAACTTCTAGCTTTTCTCTGGTGCGATAAAACTTAGTTTTTGTGCCGGCTGCAGCAGACCTACATCTTTTAATCTTAAGTACAGGAGGACAATAAATCGCTTTTACGCTTTCACTTTTACAAAATGGGCACTCAATGTTTCTTACTTCTCGTGTGCGAACGTCATAAATGTCTCTCATAATTTAAATTAGTTAGAATTAAATAAGAAATGAGGGGAAGAAAAATGCCGTCTAAAATTGAAGAAGTAGAAGTTAGTGAAAAGGAACTTGAAAATCTTTTAGTTGAGAATCCAGAAGCTATTGAAAGAGGTATGAAAATTTTGGGACGACAAATACAAACTGATACTGGACCTTTAGACATTTTGGCTGTTGATGAGGATGGAGTATTGACTTTAATTGAGTTGAAGAATGAAGTTGATGATGGACAATTGGACCAAGGGCTGCGTTATTATGATTGGGTTAGAACTAACATTCAATGGATCTCTCGAAGCTTTAAGGAGGTTGATGCTGAGGAATTGCCGAGATTAATTCTCATTGCTCCAGCTTTTTCTGAAAATTTACGAAGAATTGCAAAATATGTAAACGTGAACTTGGATTTAATAGAGTACCATGTTATTCAACTTCCCGATGGAAAACGAGGGGTTCTTTGTCACCGAATAGAAATAGGTGGACCTCCTGAACCACCGGTTGTTCCTACAAGAGAGGGTAACATAAAACGTATTGAGAATGAAAAAGTAAGACAACTTTGTGAAGAATGTCTTAAGGAATTGGAAAATAGAGGAATTGAAATAAGGCCGATACAAAACTATTGGTTCTCTATTTGGTACAAAGGTAAGCGGTTTATGTATATCGGTTGTAAAAAGAAATTTTTTGTTTGCGAAATACAAAAACCAGATGGCTCATGGACTAGAAGAATAAGAATCTCAACAAAAGAAATGTGGGAAAAGATATTTAATAATGAAGTTATACCAACTATAAGTAAAATCGAATCCAAGTAAAGTATCTTGATAACTTATTAATGAATTTAAGAATTCTTAGAAACATAATCACAATATGGACATTTCCCATTTCTCGCTTTTAACGTTTCATACGGTAGCGGTTTTCCACATTTTGGACATTTTATGTTCTTCTTTCCCAGCATCTTTTCATTTCCAAAATAAACTTGAAATTATGAAACAAAAAGCTAGAAATAATAGGCTAAGAGAAGCGAGATCTAATCCATTCTGTTTAGCGTAAATCGATGTGGCAATTAGAAAACCAATACCGCCATATCTTAAAATAAACCCTATTGTTTTTCTTTTAATTTTAACCAAACCCAACACCATAAAGTTATTGTTAGTATAGTTAGAACGACTTTCAAATCATCGATTCCAAGAGCAATATTCCTTAATGTTAGTTCTTCTCTAGTTAACTCCCCCACGACTTGTAAACTTTCGCTTGCATAAAGGATAGACTCAAAGATGAAGTTAACCAACAGGTAAATTAAAAGAGGGAGTAGAAAGCCTAGCAAAGCCTTCAAAAATTTCCTCTTCACAAGAAAGATTAAAAGGGTTAGAAACGATAGGAACATAAAAGTCCCAAAGAGGATCTGCTGAACGTTTGTTATGTAAAGCTCTAAATTCAGATTTTCCAAGCAGAAAAAGAAGAGGCTAGATAGAAGAAAAGCCGAGAAACCTACAGCGAGCGCTAAACCAACTCTCTTAGGCTTTAAACGCTCTTTCCACTTCATTACCATCTTTTTAATTTTGAAGTTTGACTTTAAATTCCCCCTTACACTTAATGATTACAATGTCTCCCATAGAATCTAGCGACTTGAAAAGCTTCTCATCAGCTTGCTTAGAGGTTGCTAAAGAATTAATAAAGTTGAGCAGCCAAGGTTATGACTGCCTTTTAATACCGTGCAGAGGAGCTTTCCCTGTTTTAGTAGGAGCTATAGAGGCGCTTAAGCTCATCGATGGAGGAAAGGAACTCTTAGCTAGATTCTTTACCCCATATCCGCATCCAATTCTGAGAGAATATCACATGAAAAACGGAGATTTCAAAATACTGATGTTGCCGTTTACAGCTCTCACGTTACCATTCCTGAAGAGTATAGGCAGAAATATGATTTCAAAGAGCCAATCGATGTTGTTGAATCCAGCATAAGGCTATGGGCAACTAACCTTGCTCTCTCCTTTCTAAAAGAAGCTGATGAAAGAAACGAAGACGATTACTTTAATTTTTACACGAAACTTCTGAATCTAACAGGCCGAAAAGAGCTTGAGAAACTATACAGAAATTTCCCAAAATGCAGCAAACTCATTTACCTCGAAACCGTAATCTCCGGCCTAGCTTCGCACACCATTTTGAAGGGATTTAAAGATGCCAATTACAACCCTTACACGATTTTTGTAGTCGACAATTATGGAGCTAAGCTTAAGCCAAAGTATTCTTGGATATTCAGAAGCCTTGAATCAAACGGATTAGCGACAAAAATCTTGGTCTCAAAATTAATAGCTGAAGATACAAACTCAGCTCTATTAGGAGTTAGCGCAACAGTTTATCCAACGATCATTATGGCAAGCTGGAAGAAGATTAAGCCATGCGGAGCTGTAGAATGGCATCCAGCAATGGGAAAGCACTTAGAGGTTTTCACCCAATTTCAGACATGCTTGAGAAAAAGCCTAGAAGGTAAAGACTTTACATCTGAAGTTGAGAAATTAAACGAATCCCTAAATTCGATCAAAGATAAAAGAGAGGAAATTCCTCCGCTTAGCTTGATAATAGAGAGAATGGATGAAACAAGAGGTGGTGTTGTAAATATCTACTTAACGTTAAAGGACTCAGAAAATTTCGCTCAAAAACTTTAACGATAATTTTTGTCCAAAAAGCAAAAATAATTTTCTTTCTTGAAAAATTTCTCATAATTTTTCTTTTTCACAAATATTTCTGGCAAGGAGGTGTTCCGAAACTCTAGAGTTTATAAAGTGATTAAAATCAAACATGGCTACACTTGATGTTTTTGCAGATAGCTATATTCCAGAGGTAATTATCGATAGAGAAAAAGAGCAAGAAACAATTAAGTATTTTCTTCAAGATGTCCTTAAGGGAGTGAACAAGGTTCTCTGCATTTATGGTAAGCCAGGAGTTGGAAAGACCGTTGTAACAAAGCATGTTTTGAACCAGTTTGATGAGCTTGAGAATGCTTGCTCAATTTATCTTTGCGCATCGCACTTAACCCCTAATTTAGCTTTAAAAGAGGTCTACGAGACTATTTGCGGTGAGGAAAAGAGGAGGCTGCCTTCACCTTTAATGGTTAGAGAAATTGGTAGGAAGCTTCTCAAGAAGAGAAATTACGCCATCGCTATAACTCTGGATAACTTCGATAAGATGAATGGTGTTGAAAGCTTTCTTTGGAACATAAACAACCTTATGGAGACCTTTCCGAGAATTGGCTTGATTTTAATATCTACAAGCGAAGCTGAAATTAGAGGGTTAGTTGGAAGAAGGCTCTTCTCAAGGTTAAGGCCAGAGTACTGCGAGTTTAAGCCTTACGATGCTGATAGGCTCTATGAAATAACTGAGCAAAGAATAAAACAAGCTTACGGGAGGGTTGTAATCAGCGAAGAAGCTCTATCTACGCTTTGCGAATTTGTTGCTAATGAATGCGATGGAAACGCTAGGTATTTGTTCAAGTTATTTTTGAATTCAGTAGATATTGCATCAAGAAATGGAGAGTACAAAATAGGGCCAAAAACTATTGAGAAAGTTATTGAGGAAGAAAAACAACTCATCCTAAAAAGCAAGCTTGATGAAATTAAGAGAAACTCTCCAAGGATGTATGAGGTTTTAAAGATAATCGCAGACCTTCAAAACAAGCAAGAGGTTGTTTACACAGGCTTAATTAAGGAAGAGATAAAGAAGAGAGGATTGGCCATAAGCGAAAGAAGTTTGGATTATTATCTGAATAATCTTGAGAGTAAAGGGGTAATTGAGCTTAAATTTGTTAAGAAAAATAAGGGAAGAACGAGAGAAATAAAACTTAAGTTTAAAGGAGTGTTTCCCTACTTATGTTAAACTTTGCAAATGTGCAATAATTTTCTTCTTTGTAATTCTATCAAAACTCGGCTTCTTTTGCCTAAAGCTTTTCCTCAAATTACTGATTCCTTTTGATAAAAAGCTACTGATAACAATATGATAAAGCTTGAAGAACACCTCTTTAAAGAGAGGATATTCATAAATTTTTAGTATTTCCTTGTAAATCTCTCTACGTGTAACTTTATGGAGTTTTTGTACAACTAATAGCGAGAGTGCTTTAGCCAGCCCCTCTTTCCAAAGTATTTCCATCATCCATTTCTTACCGTTTTTAGTTTTTAAAAACTCCACAATCTTATCCTGGTCTTGTGACTTGAGAAGCGATTTTAGAGTGATATTCATTTTGCCCATTCTGCTGAAGCTTTTCCCAATTAAGCGATGGTGAATGAAGTGAGCGTCTTCCTCAGAAAGCATGAGATCAAGCATTACCGAATAATTTTTACTTAATTTTTTCAAATTTCCAATCATTGATTTTGAGAAACATATTTTGCCTTTATCATCATAATATGCCATAAGATCGGAAGTATTTATTAGCTGTAATTTCGGTGCAGTTGTCTTAAAGTTAAGAAGAGTTAAGTTCAAATCATGAATTTTTTCCAAACGCTTCCGTAACTCCACCTAATAAATTTATATTATAAACTAAAATTCTTAGCCTCTCATTCAAGTGCATATTTGGGAAAAAGACCCTGCTCGTACGCTTTTTGGCATAAGGGTTCAGGCGCAAGAATATCTCCATATTCCACGTAGGCTCTAACCCTACAGTAACCTCTACAATCCTTTCGAACGCAACAGCGAGAACAAACTCCCTTCAAATCATTTGCGTTTATTTGGCGCAATTTTTTAAAGAATTCACTCTCGTTAAATATCTGTCCTATTTTTTGCTGTCTAACATTTCCAGCAATAAAGCTTGGGATTTCCACTGAAGCACCGCCACAAAAATCAGAAGCGTGACAAAGAGAAACATCACCATTAGGTAAAATGCCACAAAAACTTCTTCCCCAGTCACAACTTAATGATTCATATTCAATTAAATCTGGGGGCGTTAAAGCTGGAGGAATAGCTATTACGAGATGCTGGTCTGAAGGTAGAGTCCTCTTCTTTTTAAAGAGAAGAGCGCAAAATTTTAGAAGGGATTCTATAGGCAAATTTAAATCGCTAGCAACAGCTTTTCCTCTGCCTGTCGCTAGAATAGAAGGTATAATACGATACCATGCCTTATACCGAAACGCCATGCTCATGATTTCATTTATTTCAAAAATATTATTTTTAGTTAAAACGGTTTGAATAAGTAACGGAATCTTATTTTCCGAGACCAATCTTATACCACGTAGTGCCAGGTCAAAAGCACCATTCATGCCCCTAAAAGTGTCGTGAGTGTTAGGCGTAGCACCATCTAAGCTAATTCCAATGAAAATTTTTTCCCGAGGAAAATTACAGAACTCAGCGACAATTGTTGAAGTTAATAATGTTCCGTTGGTAGAAATAGCAACCCTAACATCGTGGTTGATGAGCTCTTGAACAATTTTTATAAGATCCTTTCGTGAAAAAGGCTCACCACCAATTAGTGTTACGTATCTTAGTCCTAATTCACAAGCATCATCTATGACATTTTTTATTTCTTGAAATGTTAATTCTCTTTCACTTGTTACACCAGAGCTCAAACCACAATGGATACACTTTAAATTACACCTGTTGGTTATATTAAAATAGATCGAAATAAGCTCTGGCATTTCTAGCAACGTATGTATTCTTACTTCTCTACCAGAAGCAAGCTCCTAGTCCTATACATTTACATATCGCAGCTCTCCTTTGCTTTGCTAACTCTTCTATTCTAGATTTCAATTCTTTTTGGAGTTCTTCATCGTCAGAAAGCATAAGGTTAATGAATTCTTTGACAGCCTCTTCATCGAATAACTTATCTAAATTTCCTTTTTTCATAGACCCTAACCTCCGTATAATAAGGGATGTAGGAAATAAAAAATTCACGGTTGGACTCGCACCTAATTAAGTGCAGATACCCGCGGGCCCGCCATTTCAGAAGAATAAACCTACTCTTATCCCATCTCATCTGGGTTTTTCGATTTAAAGGTGGTGAATGTGGTAGCCCGGGGGAGATTCGAACTCCCGTCAGCGGGTCCAAAGCCCGCTATGCTTGTCCGCTACACCACCGGGCTTCCCGCAAGTGTTTTCGTTAACTCTTAGATAAGTGGGTTTTGATTAAACGTTTCCTCTCCCTTCGAAGCCTAATAATGTTTCTCTTTGCCTTTTTAACAAGCTCGTCTACCTTTGCCTTTTCAACTTCAGTAAGTCCAAGCAGTTTAGCTGCGTTTTGATGAACTCTCGGATTAGCTTTTTCGAGGGTTTCTATGGAGCGCATGAGGGTGGTGTAGTCTACGGACTGCTTTTCCACTGTGGACTTTAGCCATGCATAGGTTTCCAGCATGGCGAGGAATGTGTCTTCCAAGTAGTGGGCTGCCTCTGCATAAGTTTCAGAGTTTACCATGGATGTGGCTCTTAAGATGACGCCTTGCATGAAAGCTGAGTTAAAATAATATTTTAGGCTTGTTTTAGCCTTGAAAGGGGCTTTTTCAACTGTTTGACTATGCTGTTTAACCACCAAGTGCATTTCATCCCATAGGGATTTGAAAAGCCTACTTTTCTCTTCGGCTAAGGCCCTATCCACAACATTTAGACCCGCTGTCTCCATGAAATCCGTAAACACCTCCCTTAGTCCAAGCTTTTCCGCAGCCTCTTCCGCCTTCTCGATGAAGTGGCTGTTTGAAATGGGCTGAAGAGTTATTTCCAAAGGTATTTTAAGGATTTTCTCTAATGCTGTTGAGGCGAAAAGCCGTGCACTTAGGTGGTCTCCCTTCCAGAGGGCTGATGTGGCCCTGCTTAAGTAGATGTCTGCTTCCACCACGTGGACGGATGTCCTAATCTCCACTCTTTCAGGCGAACCGTAGGCTTTAGTCATCAGCATCTTGATGTTCGTCAGCGTCCAATCCCTGTCGTAGAGAATTTGGGCCTCGAAGAGTTTATGGTCAAGCTCAGCCGGCAAAGGCCCCTTAAACCAACCCATTGGGACAAAGTCTAAGTCTATCATTAAACCTTCAGCCACAACTCTTTCCACGTACTCGTCTGGAATGTCGCTTTTAACTAAGACTAAAAGGTCAACGTCACTTGTGGCCGCTGCATCCCCTCTGCTCCAACTCCCATACAACCCCAAACCGTAAACGTCCTCTCGGGTAGAAAGGTCCCTAACCACTTTTTCGAGGGGTCTCCTAATTTTTTCTGGAAGTCTTATCATGGTTTGCGCCGTTGCAGTGCCCCTACTTTACGATTAATTAGTAGCTTGTCTCAGTATTCAAAATTTGTGAGTGTGAATATTCTGACTTGAACCGTAAAGTTTATATATCAAAACATTTCATCTGAGTAAGCACGCGGGCCGGATGGGGCTGTCTTCTATTCCGATTTGATGAGGAAATTGAAGGGCGACGGTTCTGCCGCGGCAAGGGAGGTATTGAGATATGAGCGAGCAAGAAGCAAAAACCCATCAACGTTCAGTCGACAAGTGTCCGGAGTGCGGTAGCCTAAACCTTATTCATGATTATGACACTGGAGAAACTGTCTGTGGAGATTGTGGACTTGTCCTCCATGAGCAGATGATGGACAAGGGACCGGAGTGGAGGGCTTTTACACAAGAGGAGAAGGCTGCCAGGAGCCGCGTGGGTGTTCCAACATCGTACTCCGTCCATGACAAGGGGCTTTCTACAGCCATAAGCCAAATAGACCGTGACGCCTTTGGAAGAAAGCTCCCCCTTTCAACGCGTCTGCAAATGTGGCGCTTGAGAAAGTGGCAAATACGTTCAAGAGTGCATTCTTCAATAGACCGCAACCTAGCTCAGGCCATGGCTGAACTTGACCGCTTATCCGATAAAGTCTACGTTCCACCGACCGTCAAAGAGAAGGCCGCCGTCATATACCGTAAAGCCCTTGAAAAGGGCCTCGTAAGGGGGCGTTCAATAGCCGCCATTGCTGCAGCTGCTTTATATGCGGCCTGCCGTGGAAGCGGGACTCCAAGGACGTTGAGAGAAATAGCCGAAGCGAGCCTTGTAGACCGAAAGGATGTAGCTAGATGCTATAGACTTCTGCTCCGCGAGTTGGACGTGCAGATGCCAATAGCAGACCCGTTAACATACATCTCAAAAATCGCCGAGAAAACGGGGATATCTGGAAAAACCCAAGGTCTAGCCATACAAATCCTCAGGGAAGCTAAACAGCGTAAGGTTGTGGCGGGCAAAGACCCTATGGGTTTAGCTGCTGCAGCGCTTTACATTGCTTGTTTGATGAACAACGAGAAGAAAACTCAAAAAGACATTGCAGAAGCAGCCGGTGTTACAGAGGTCACTGTGAGAAACCGTTACAAAACTTTGAAGAAGCAGTTGGGCCTTGAGCTGCCAGATTAACCCTATACATTTTGCGTTTTTCCCGCATCTTCCTCAAGCTCCATGACTATTGGTCCACGGTAGCCGCATTCATCGCAGACGTAGTTTTTGGGAGTAAGCCAATAATCCAGGCTGCTAGATAAGTGTATTCTCGGGCTTCCACACCTTGGACAGTATATTTTTGATGGCCCGCGATATTTTAGAGTCTTAAATACTTCAAGAATATTACGTAGGATCCCCATGGCTGATCCCCTAGGCTTTATTCACTGGACTTCTATGTTTTCCTCTGGATATCCAAGTTTAATCAGGTATTGGCGTACTTTCTCTCTATGGTCGCCTTGAAGGATTATTTGCCCGTTCTTCGCAGTTCCGCCGCAAGCGCAAAAGCTTTTCAGTTTCTGCGCTAGGCTTCCGAGGTCTATTTCTTTCTCGTTTATTCCCTCCACTATGGTTGTTGGTCTGCCGAACTTTCTTGTTTCAAATCTTATGCGAATCCTTTGTTGTTCCTTCTCTATCTCGCCGCAAACGCACAAGTCTTTAGGAAGTCCACATACTGGACAGATATTCGCCATGACGCTCAACACTACAATGACAAATGCTATATATAAAATTTTCAAATTCTGAATTTATTATTTCGTCTTTAGAAAAGCTTAATGGGTTTAATGGGAGCTTTCATAGATCATGAGGGTTCTCGTTGTAGGCTGCGGTAGGATAGGTTCAGCTGCCGCTGAAGACTTTGCCAAGTCGCTGAGCAACGTGAACGTTGTTGTCGCCGACGTAAACCCATCGAAAGCCAAACAGACTGCTGAGAGGATTGGGCGAGCAAACGTTTCGTGGATGAGACTGAATGCAGGGGAAATGGGCGAACTTGTGGAAGCATTGAAGGGTTTTGACTTAGCTTTGGGTTTTCTTCCACCAGCATTCGGCTTCCGCCTAATGAGGGCGTGCATTCAGGCTGGCAAAAGCCTAGTCGATGTTTCCTACATATCGGAAAACCCGTTAACACTGCACGGTGAAGCCTTAAAGGCGGGCATAACCTTGGTCCCCCACTGTGGCCTGGCGCCCGGCATAAGCAATATTCTCGTTGGAAGAGCTGTCGCGGAATTCGACGTTGTAGAAAAGGTTCACATCTTCGTTGGAGGACTTCCCGACAAACCCATACCGCCGATAGGCTACACCATTACATGGTCGCCTGAAAGCCTCATAGAAGAGTACACGTCAAAAGCTAGGATTGTTGAAAACGGCAGAATGGTTGAGGTTGAAGCCTTAAGCGGGCTAGAAACTGTTGAGTTTCCGGGGATAGGTGTACTAGAAGCCTTCTACACGGACGGTCTGAGAACCCTACTCTATACCGTGGAGGATGTTAGGGAAATGTGGGAGAAAACGCTACGTTATCCTGGGCACGCTGAGAAGATGATGCTTCTGAGGGATTTAGGTTTCTTCAGCAGTGAAGAAATAGCTGTCGACGGGTTTAGACTTCAGCCAAGAAAGTTCACGGCAAAAATTTTCGAGAGAAGACTCTACAACCCCATGGTTAAGGACGTTGTAGCCTTAAAAGTAGAGGTTTACGGCTACAAGAAGGGCTTTAAAACGAGGCGCACCTACACGCTGGTTGATTTCTATGACGAGAAAAATGGAGTAACCGCCATGGCTAGGACAACGGGCTACACGGCTTCAATTGTTGCAAAACTTGTTTTGGAAGGAGTTATCCGCCTAAAGGGGATTGTTCCTCCTGAACAACTTGGCATGGAGGAGGATATTTTCCGACGAATTATGGCTGAGCTAAGTGCCAGAGGAATTCAAATAGTCGAGGAAACCTTTAGTAAATGAGCTGTCCACTGAGAAACTTGCCTTTTCTGTGAGTTCTCGCGGAGGCTTTCCCCTACATTTTTAGGCTCTGTCTGTTAGCTCATACTCGTTTCCACTTATCCTGCAGCCTTGAAGTCCCCGTCCAGCTAGTCCAGCCACCTGCCTATTTTAGCTATGCAGGCTCTCAATTGGTCTTATATAGGAAACCGCTTCTCCTTGGCTAAAACCTCAGAGGGTGTCAAGGCCGTCTTTATAACTCCACGGCCCTTGTAACGCTTCGATCGTGGGTAACGATAATTACGGTTTTTGGGCGTATACTAGTGCAACTCCTAAGAACTGCGAGGCGAAAAGCCGAAGGAGCGAAGCCTCTTTTTATCGTGGATGTGATCATGGACAACTCGCGGTTGCTTGAATTTTCAATTTGCCGAGTTATTTAAGGCTATGCTCTAGAACATGCTTTATATCCTAAGACGGTTTCCTTTCTATTGGAAAGCTATGCCAATAACTAAAATTAGGAAAAGAGACGGCCGTATAGTGGACTTCAATACGGAAAGGATCAGAAACGCCATTCACAGGGCTTTTGTGGCCGTTAAGCTTGAGGACGGCGAGAAAGCTGAGAGGCTCACGCGGGAAGTTGTAAATCTTCTGGAGGAAAGGTTTAGAGAGCAGATTCCATCCGTTGAAGACGCCCAAGACGCTGTTATAGAGGTTTTAAGGAAGAATGGTTTTGAAGAGGTGGCGGCTGAGTATCAGGCCTACAGAAGGAAGAAGGAGGAGATTAGGCGGCTTAAGGCTCAGCTTGGCATAGAAGAGCCTAAATTGACGGTTAACGCCCTCGAAGTTTTGAAGAGGCGCTATCTGCTGAAAGATGAAAACGGGAACATAGTTGAGACTCCGGCGCAAATGTTCCGCAGAGTTGCCAAGGCCATAGCGAGGGTTGACAGGCGATATGGTGAAGACCCAAGAGAGAGCGAGGAAGTCTTTTATAAAATGATGGCTCGGCTTGAGTTTCTGCCGAACTCGCCAACCCTCTTTAACGCTGGAACAAAACTTGGACAACTGTCCGCTTGTTTCGTTTTGCCCATTGAAGACTCGCTGGAAAGCATTTTCACAGCAGTAAAAAACATGGCGATAATAGAGAAGACAGGCGGAGGCGTGGGCTTCGACTTTTCAAAGCTTAGGCCGAAGGGCGACGTGGTGATGTCCACAAAGGGCGTTGCATCCGGACCAGTGAGCTTCATGAGGGTTTTCGACGTTGCCACGGAAGTCATAAAAGCCGGCGGGAGGCGGAGGGGCGCCATGATGGGGGTTCTACGCGTCGATCACCCAGATATCTTAGAGTTTATAACAGCCAAACTGCAGCCGGGTTTCCTGCAGAACTTCAATATTTCAGTGGCTGTAACCGACGACTTCATGAAAACCGTTGAGGAGGACGGCGAATACTGGCTCATAAACCCGAGAAACAAAGAGAAAACCAGCAGATTTAAAGCCCGAGAAGTCTGGAATTTGATTGCACGGTCTGCTTGGGCAAGCGGCGACCCAGGCGTTTTGTTCATCGACGAGATTAATAGGCATAATCCAACCCCGGAGGTTGGGCGGATAGAGGCGACAAATCCGTGCGGCGAGCAACCGCTTCTCCCCTATGAGTCGTGTAATCTTGGCTCGATAAATCTTTCCCGCATGGTTGAAGATGGGAAAATTAACTGGGGGAAGCTCAGGGAGACCGTGAGGAACGCTGTCCATTTCTTGGACAACGTTATTGACGCCAACAAGTACCCGCTGAAAGAGATTGAACGTGTAACCAAGGCGAACCGGAAAATCGGGCTTGGCGTCATGGGCTTCGCCGACATGCTCATAAAGCTTGGGATCCCCTACGATTCAGAGCAAGCCCTGGAGCTTGCCGAGAAACTCATGCGTTTTATCGATGAAGAAGCCCACAAGAAGTCTGAGGAAATAGCCGAGAAGAGAGGTTCATTCCCGAACTTTGACAGGAGCATTTGGAAAGACCATTATAAGGCTATGAGAAACGCCACAGTCACCACCATAGCGCCGACGGGCAGTATAAGCATCATCGCCGGCTGCTCCTCCGGTATTGAGCCGCTGTTCGCTGTTTCCTTTATAAGGAAGGTTTTGGACGGCACGAGGCTTTTCGAGACGAACCCGCTTTTCGAGTTGGTAGCTAAGGAAAGAGGTTTCTATGATGCTAAGCTTCTTGAGGAAATTGCCAAGACGGGCTCCGTGCAGAAAATCGACAAGGTTCCAGAAGATGTAAGAAGGGTTTTCGTGACGGCTTTGGACATTGCACCCGAGTGGCATGTGCGCATGCAAGCCGCCTTCCAGAAGTACACAGATAACGCTGTTTCGAAAACTGTGAACATGCCTTTCGAGGCAACTGTTGAAGATGTTCGAAAAGTGTTTGAGCTTGCCTGGCGTTTGAAGTGTAAGGGCATAACGGTGTTCCGCTATGGATGCAGGCCGGAGCAGGTGCTATATATAGGTGAGGTGAAGGCAGCCGAGAAAACTTTCGTGGCGGCTGAATCCGAATACGCTGGAGGCTGCCCAACCAAAACTTGTCCGTTCCCGGGATAGAAAAGCAATAATAGCTGAAAAGTGCACGGTGAAAGTCTATGAATGGAACGTTAGGCTTCGTGGACGAGCAAAACATGAGCATGCTTACAGACCTATACGAGTTAACCATGTGTGCCAGCTACTTCGAACATGGGAAGTTTGAGCCAGCCACCTTCGACCTCTTCATCAGGCGTCTTCCTCCAAATCGTTCATACTTTCTCTTCGCCGGCTTGGAGCAGGCTCTGCTGTTCCTTGAAAAAATGCGTTTCACGGATGAGCACATAGAATACCTGAAAAAGCTGGGGTTTAAAGACGACTTTCTAGACTATTTGAGAAAATTCCGCTTCAGCGGTGACGTTTGGGCCATCCCCGAAGGCACAGTGGTCTTTCCAAATGAGCCCTTGATAAGGGTTACCGCCCCAATAATAGAGGCTCAGCTAATAGAAACGTTCCTTTTGAATACCATTAATTTGCAGACAACCATCGCCACTAAGGCGTCTAGAGTTGTTTACGCCGCCCAGGGGAGACCTGTGATAGAGTTTGGTTTGAGGCGGGAGCACGGCGTCGATGCTGGTATGAAGGTTGCACGGGCAAGCTATATAGCTGGATGCAGCGGCACTTCAAACGTGCTTGCCGGACTGGTTTACGGTATACCTGTTTTCGGGACAATGGCGCATTCTTTCGTCATGTTCTTCAGCAATGAGCTGGAGGCGTTTAGGGCTTTCGCTAAAACCTTTCCAGACAGGTCAACCCTCCTAATAGATACATTCGACAACATTAGGGGGGCTTTAAACGCCATAGAAGTCGCCAAAGAGCTGGAAAAGCAGGGCTTTAGGCTTAGAGGCGTTAGAATAGACAGCGGAGACCTCGTTGCGATAAGCCGAGAAGTTAGGAGACTTCTGGACGAAAATGGGCTGGGTTATGTGCAGATTTTCGCAAGCGGAGACCTGGACGAGTACAAAATAGAAGAGCTTCTGAGTAAAGGGGCGAAAATCGACGCCTTCGGCGTAGGTACAAAAATGGGAACCTCGGCTGACAGACCCT
>Ga0080004_1114951_pt1 | contig 14705 bp, 14 predicted proteins | sample WasSprMetagenome_FD_69207 | JGI IMG/M metagenome (GOLD analysis project Ga0080004, IMG submission 69207) | Sulfidic aquatic microbial communities from Washburn Spring, Yellowstone National Park, USA - WS (SPADES assembly) (version 2) | ecosystem: Environmental > Aquatic > Thermal springs > Hot... | reverse complement strand
AGGTGGTGCTTGCGGAGCGAGGCTCGAAGACTCATTGAACTCAGAAAACAAAAGTAAGGTGATGGGATGATCATGAGGTTTCGGATCGTGGATTAGCCCACGACCCACATCCACGAGGTGTTGACATGCCCCCAAGTATAAAATTAGTTGTTAGTGTGGTTAAAAAGTTTTTTGTTTGTCTTGGTCACAGCTGTGGCTACTTAATGCTTTTTGCAAGCTTTTTAAGTGCTTTGATTCCGCACTCTGCTACGCTTCTCAGCGTGTTCATGGTTTTTATGAGCTGTGGTGCGCTGTATCCTGATGATCTGAGCATTGATGCTACTACTATTGCCTGTCTGGCGATATCCGGCAGGTTGATGTTGTCTATTTTGCGTGCCATGTTGTGTGACGCTGTGAACACCTGCATCGCTATGTCTGTCAGCGTGTAGCAACCCTCTTCACCCTTTCTCATGATTCCCATATCAACAAGCTTCTCAAGAGTCTCTTTGGCGAGGCTCTCCGGGATCTCAATGCCGTACCTCTCAATCCCAAGCTCAGCAATGTCCCTAGCTGATACAGCAAGCTCCTGCCCAGCATCAAGACGCCTCTTAAGCACATGCAGAGCCACTAAAGCAACAATGCACATATCTTCACTCAGCTTCTTTCTGAACAAGACCACAGAGCTCACCAGCAACCACTCTTAATTTCTGTGCATTTATATACACTAGAGCTGAAAACATAGAGCCGTAGCTGTGGCAGTGTTAAATAAATAAAATGCTTTGTGGCTAGCTGGTCTGGTTTAGTGCTACTACTATGCTGTTAATGTCTTTTGCTCTGTAGCCTTGTCTCAGTTTTAGTTGCACTATTGCCGTGGCTGTCCTGTTTGGCGGCACCTCAACTGCTGTCTCCCCATATGCAATAACATATTCGCCACACCCTACACGGTACGCCACCACCTCGATTCTTCCGCTGTGTGGAGCTGCGCCAGCGTTTCTAATCGAGACCAGTATGCTTGGCGCTGTGTCGCCAGATCTGCTGATTCTAATTAATGTCAGTTCCAGCACTAGCGAAGAGTTTGGAGGGTTGATGACCGTGATGTACAGCGACTCAGGTTTGCTCGGTAGCATGAGGTGCCTTGTCAAAGCAACCGCCATAGCAATGGATACAGCGATCAGCGCAACGCAGATAGCCAGGGTTAGCCACTGAACGTATTTTTCCTGCAAGCTGGGATCCGCCGAGAAAGTGTAGCTATAGACACCCCTATAGCCACAGCTAGGGCAAGCAACAACAAAGTGAATAGGAGCCTCAGTCCTAAGCCTAAAACTAAGAGGAGTTCTATAGCCACAGTTTCTACAAACAATGTGTGTAGCCATACTCAGTTCTCTCCCAGTAAGCACTTCACGCTACACCTACTATAAATACCCTATAAATGTGTGTGGTGGTGGCGTAAAGGTCTTGACCCTGCATGAGGAATGGTCTTAATTGCGAGCAGAGCTAGGGTTTGCTGTGTTTTATTAGGGGCTTGGGTAAGTCTTTTGGTTTTTCTTGGATATTAATGAGGTTTTTTAACCCTGGTAATACTCTATAAATACTAATAGGTAATACTGGAGTGCTATGCTTGCATAAAAGATCTGGTTTATGCATTTTTATGCATTGTGCTCTGTGCATTATAATGTGGGTTAGGGTGTGCATATATTGGGGTGAAGATGCTTAGAGAGCTCATTCTCTACCTGATCACCAGGTACTATAGAGCTACTGGGAAAGGTATTGGGAGGACTAAGCTTATGAAGCTTGTTTTCCTTGTGGACTACCTGCACTGGAAGCGTTTTGGGAAGAGGTTGCTTGATGTGAGGTGGGTTAAGTACCTCTATGGACCTTTCTCAAAGGCTGTTCTAGATATTCTTGATGAGCTGGAGCGTGACGGTGTTGTGGGGGTTGTCGAGCTTGATAAGGGTATAACCCTCTACACAGCACTCTACAACAATATTAAGCTTGGTGGAGATGCTAAGAAGATTGCTGACGAGGTTGTTAAGAACTTTGGTGAGCTGAGCCTAGATGAGCTGCTACAGCACGTCTATAGTCTTGACGAGGTTAGAGGTAGGGATCTGGGCGAGGAGATACTATGACCATGAGCACGCTGCTCCTAGACAAGGGCTTAAATAGCTTTGCCAATGATTTGAAGCGCCTTCTAGACAAGGGCGTAGACATTGTAATAATTGTTAACGAATCTCTAGACGTGTTTAAGGAAGCAGTTGCAGACACAGACACCAGGTGCAGGGTATGGGACCTAGTAATCCATGCAGGCATATCCATGAATATTGTGCTCACACTCTACGAAAAAATAGGGGATGAAGCAATACGCAACAAACTAATTGAAGGGGCAACACAAATCATTGCAACACTAATCAACGTGCTCAACAGCTTAAAGAGGAATAGATACAGCTGTAAAGCTATTGATGAAGGGCTAAAGAAAATAGATGAGATCATAGCGAGCATTGATAGGGTAATCGAGGGTTATGAGGAGCGGCAGTAACTAATGAGCATTTTTCTCGATACATACTACTACTATTCCTGGGTAAGGCTCTTACAGCCTGAATTAAGGCAGAAGCTGGATAGGGTTAAGAAGAGGTTTAAGATGAAGAGTATTCTCTTATTTGAGGATCTACAGCTACGCTCAATCACGTTAGAATTGTTTGCAAAGTATGTGGAGAAGGTAATTAAGTTGCTTGACCAGGTTTACAGAGATATTGTAGTGAATAGAAGGAGCACACTCGATTTACTGAAGCTTATGAATATGGGCTTTGGTGATGAGCACATCCCTGCATTAGAGTACTTGCTTATTGCTGATGAAGAAGGCAAGGTCCCTGAAGACGTGTTGATAGACAGGTACAAGTTTTGCTTGCTCCTCCTTTCGCTCCTTAAACGCCTTCATGACAGTATCTAGATCCTTCTCAACACTATCCATCAAAACATTGAGTATTGTTTGCTTAAGTTCAGGTTTTCCTTCAAGAGATCGGATATACCCTTGGAGATAGCCCTGACTTTTTATATTACTTGGGGCCTCAATTCCACTCCATTTGCTCGGATCGTTGATATTGGTTAAAACTGATTGATGCAACCAAACAACCTTCGTAAACCACCTAAAAATATACTTCCTAGTTTTGTCTCCAGCAGCTTTCTCTGCGATCCAAAATGGGTTAAGACCATCTATTACTATAGCTATAACAAGCCCTAAACCAATTATACCCTTGTTTCTACAATAGAAAATGTTTATTATTGGAGGCTGGAAAACGCCAAAACTTTTATCTTTATACGAAGACCAATATGCTTCAAAAAACTTCTTTTCATTATTTTCAGAACCCCATGGAGCAAACCCCCCATTAATTTTTGCAAACATTAATGAGTCTCTCCAATGAGTTTCCTCCCCCGGTAATATATATATCTTAACTTTCTCATCACTACAAAAATTAACATCACTAGTGCAAGCCTTTAACAATTTGATTAAATGTGTTTTAATGTAGTTATCTAACTGATCAATGAATTGCATACTGAAATAGTTATCTAAATACATGCTAACCCACATCTAACATACAATACATTGGAATACACTTTATAAACGTGAAAGATATTATAGGGAGAAAATGGAGGCAAAGATAAAACTCAAGAATAGCATCATAATTATACCATACAACGATCCAAAATCTATTGAGAGAATACTTCAAGGAGTATCGGAACTAAGGAAAAATGAAAATCTGAAGAAAGATAGCAAAGAAGAGCATAAGCATCTCTAAATATTTGATACACTTTTTCAGTTTTTCCCGGTGTATATGTATTTGCTATTACTATGAGTTTCTTTCATGTTTTGCAAGTTCCTCTATTGTGTAAATCCCTATGGCTACAAATTGTTTACTCAATTATATATGCTATTTTCTTACTGATTAGATGTCAAATCCTCGGCTCTTCTTATGGCTTCAGCCTCGTTCCACAGCTTTTCAAACTCTTCTACGCTTCTTCTAACCTCCTCAGGGTCTATAATCACTTGTGCTGTCTCTATGTTTGATGTTAGTGCTGCTTTCGTTAGGTTAAAGCTTCCTTGAATTGTGGCAACCTTGTCTACTATAATCATTTTTGCGTGTAGCTGCCCCTTGTTATAGAGTCTAACCTCAATACATTGGTTAAGTTCTTGGGATAGCCTCTTTAGGCTATTTATGGCTGAAGTATAGGCGTTATCATCGCTGAATATGCCTCTCCCAAGCAACAACCTAACTTTAGCTCCATTGCTGCAGACCTTCTTCAAGGCTTTGATTATATCGTCGTTGTCATGTATTGATAGAACCCATGTAGATATATCAATGCTTGACTTGGCTTCCTCGATCCACTCTATAACAGGTTTTTTCAATGGTTTTTTGAGACCTGATTGAAATACTCCATCGGATATGGTCTTAGCTATTACGCAGCTTACAGAGAATGGCTGGATAAAGGGCCCTGAAATGCAACTCTCTTCAATGAAGTAATAGTTTATTGTGCCATCAAATAGGTTGAAGGTCATCAAGAACTTGTCTATAACCTTATTGAAGTGTTCTTTCAGCTTGCCAGGGATTATCTTAGCTAAGCATCTGTTTACTGTGTAGTTATGCGGCGTTACCCTATGTGTGTTGTAAAGATGTGAAATTCTGCTTGTTAATACATCAATCTGCTTTCGAATAGAGTCTAATCTTTGGATCTCTTGTTTTGATAATGATGAGGCTTGCCTTAGGTCGGCAATTGTCGATGAAACAATGTTGCGAAGCATAGACAATGTATTAGAATCTACTGAGACGATACATTGATTAGGCTGTAAAACATTGCGAAAAGCATTGCTCACAATTCTATAGAGAACCTCTCTATGCTCAGCCAAGTACTTGAGGAAGCCGTAGCCCCCTGAAGAAGCTTCAAAGACCCAAATATCGTAAGATTCATCCCTAGGCAGTATAACATAGCTTAACTCGTCGCCCGAAAGCCCTAGGTAAGACCAAAGCCCAAGCATAATCATATGGGCAAGTGTGTGAACAGCTATAAACTTCATTGCCTTCCTCATGCTGGTGGAATCGGCATTGAATATCTTCTTCAAGATTTCCTCTCCAGTATTATCATTGATGCTATTGCAAAGCATACGCTCAAGCAGATTCCATGGCTTGAAAGGAGCACGTCTACGTTCTTCAGGTAGTGCATTAGCTATGGTGAGGAGGTCAGCCTTGAACTCTAGCCAACTCCAAGCCAGGGGGTCCTTCATCAAGTCTTGTAATAGATCTTCAAGAACTTTATCACTGAGTGTTATCCTCAGGGCTGAGGTCATATAAAGCCTTATGCCAAGAGTTTTATTGAATTTTATTCTTAGCATTCTATCAACAAACTTCTTAGGCAAGAAGTTTACAGCGTCATAGTATGCAAGAACGTTAATCGGATCAATAAATACCACTTTAAGGAATGGCCTCCCTTTATATGGCAAAACAAGCAGTGATCTTAGAACCCTGACCTTTTCCCCAATAAATTCCCTGATCCTGATCCTCACATCAGCTGTGACCTTGTATAAACCAGCGTAGCTCTCCCTAGCATTACTCCAGCTTATGAAATGCGGACAGGAGTTGCTGCTAGGTGATCTTGTAAGAGGGCATATGTTGATTAATGGACATGGATGTCTATGTGTTATTAGTACAAGGCCATAGCGACAGAAGTTAGGTCTGTTAATGCTTTCATAGCTGAATTCTGCAAGAGCAAATGAACCCATCTTACATGAGTTCTCCACAGCTTTCTTAGCTACATCTTTAGATACCTTACCCTCTAAATACTCTAGAACTGTTCTATTGATTATGACTATATACTTCTTGTTCTGTGGGGAGAACTTGATTGCCGGGAATCTCTCGTATATATAAATCCTGTTGCCTATCTTCTCGCGGAGTGGAACTCTCCACAATTCTCTAAAATGCTTGCATTTGTTATCTCCAACAATATTCTGAATAGGTCTAGAGAGAAACTGGTTATCAGCATCTTTACAGAAGAACCCTGTCATCCCCTTTGGGTACCAGAATGATATAATAGTTGCGTCCTCAGCACCTTGTACATGAGGTGAGGTGTATATTATTTTAAATGGTGTGAAGGCATAGAGAGCTGCTAAACCTTGACGTGAATATGAGCTGTGGGGTGAGCTCATAGATTAGTCACCTAATTTCAAGTTCTATGCGGTCGACCTCATAATGCGGAACCATGCCAATGAGGATTCTGATAAGTTCAAGAACATATTCTCTCAAACCATTACGATGCCATATAGCCTCAAAATTATTCTGGGTAACTACATTGATATGTCTATACTTTAGTGAAGGTCTAAGTAGCGCCACTATGAAAGATCTTATATCACTTGATTTTGATAGTAAATCAATGAGCTGATTAACACTACTCACCAATGAATCGATAGCCTTTGAAAAATCATTTATGTTTTCTCTGCACTTCTGAGGATTTTGAATCTTGTATAGATTAATTACTGGTTGCTGTATTTCTGAGGCTGGTAGCAAGAACATCGCTTGATTATCAGTGAATATTACTTGAGGTTTTTTGTCAACCCAATTACCGATTTTTCGCATGAATTTATTTAGTTGTTCCTTAGCTTCATCGGGGGTCAAAAGTGCTAAGCCTACTCCAAGCTCTGCATATTCATCAAATATGCTTATCAATTTCTTAATCCAGTCCCTAGCATATTTGTCTACAATATTTGCAAGTGTAGCACCGATTACAGAGTCGCTTCTAGGCTTGCAAACCTTGGGCAGCGACTCTGCTTTTTCCTTTACAAGCTTCTGAGAATCTATCACATTCTTAATACTACTTCTTATATTATTCAAGATGCTGAGGCTGAGCAGAGGTATGGAAGTCCACAATGCTTTGTATGTTGTATTGAATTCTTTAGTCAAAGTATCGATTATGTTGTTTAAAACGATGCGTCGAAGATCTTGCGGTTTTAAAGTTCCTCCAGATGCTATTATATATTCAAAGAGTCTCTGCAACTTTATGTCATACTCCAGAGTCTCAACTTTGAACATCTTGTGAATAATGGCTGGGTGAGGAAGTGGTATTGACTGTGGTGAAAAACTTGATTGTGTGATGGTCTGTTGAGAGACCAGCGTCTGGATTAGCATAGGTGTGTATGTTGGTATATAAAATGCCATGGCTATTTTAAATGACTCGTCTTTCCTACCTGCTCTACCAACTCTTTGAATAAGCGCCTCATCTGATATAGGCTCCTTGTACTGGACAATAAATGTCACATCATCGAAGTTAACTCCTAAGTCAAGGGTTGAGGTAGCTAATAGAACCTTATACGATCCTTTTGTAAATCCTTGTTCTATAGCTCTTCTCACATCATCGTTTAATGCACCGTGGTGCTCTTTGATGATGTCTGCAGCACTCTGTATTCTACTTAGCAAGTTATCTACATGTTTATTTATTAAATCTGATGTGGGAATGAAGTGGCTCCAGCTATAATCGTCGTAGGTGTCTGGCTTTGTGTCTAGAACCCTCCTGATGATGTTAGTGTTTATGGTTACTCCTTTACTGTGCCTACAGGTGGTGGCAAGTATGTGATCGCATATCTCCATACCTTCTCTATAATGGAAAATTGTGTCGATGTACTTCATTAATGTTGAAACTTCTGAGATGCTATCAACAAATATTATGGCTTTTAGCTGCTTGTGCATCAAAGCTGTTACTAGTATCTGTATTACTCCCTGTACAAGGGTTTCGATGGATAGTCTATATGGTAGGAGGGTAACTATAACCTTCAATACTTTATTTGGGTTGTCAGGCTCAAGCCTATCGTAATCAAGTAGAGATACTTTGTTGAGGTCTATGTCATGTGATGAACAATTATCATCTTTACAGAGTCCAAGTATCCATTGGGCCAATTCTCTTTTATCTTTTAAAGGTATTGTTGCTGAGGATAGAACAAACTTTAATCCATTTCTTGCTTTGGAGGTCATTATATGTCTGTAGAGCTTTAGTGCCGCTACAAGGTCAAGATAATTAATGTTGATATATACATGGGCTTCGTCGAACACTATAAACCTTCTTTCAGTGTATGCACTGCGGAAGCTAAGCTTTGAGCTCTTTATCCTTTCTCTAATTGCCCATGGATTGGTTATTAGTATGTCCGGCTCTTGGGACAAGATAAAGTCGCGGTCTTGGGAATGTAGAACCATTCCTTTGAAATATGGTATAGAAATCGTTTGGTTGTTGCCTAGATCTAGAAAAGTCTCTAACTGTATGTTGTTCCCCTTCTTAGTGCGAACCTGTACAAGTTTACCTTGTAGGTTGTTGCCTAGTTCAATCTCTGCAATCTCTTTTTTATCATACTCCTGACTTCCTGCGACCCCTTTATCAATTGCAACAGTTAGAACTATGTTTAGCTTCTGTCTAAGGTTGGTATTTACATGGTGTAGGATTTTTAGGAGTATCTCTAGCTGCTGTTTTTGAAGAGATTTTCTAGGGTAGACAAGCAGTGCACCAGTTTTAGAATCTTCAGAAACGTCGTTACTTGTATAATGCAGTTTGTTCAGAAGTGCATAGGCTATCGCTGGAACCATGAACACTAGGGTTTTGCCTGTTGCCGTAGGAGCATCGACAACGTAGTAGTCTTCTGCTTCTAGAAGTATGCTCTCAATAGCTTTGTACTGCCACAATGCTAACGATTTGAATCCTGCCTTCTCCAAACCTTCGACTATGGCTTCTGCTGCTGTAGTAGACTTGTTGTCATCTATACCCCACCCTTTGAAGAACTTCGCTAACAGCTCTTTCAACTTTTCTAGCTTAGCAGCATTGAAATTTGGTAGCCTGGACTCTTCATATTCAATGATGTAGTGTCCTACCCATCTACCATCTAAGTCATCTTCGTAGGCACGGCCACGTATAACTCTAAATGCTATGTCTCCATGGAGAGTGGTATATATTGGTGCATTATCTATTTTGCTAAGCTCTATTAGCACACCTTTAGAGATTAACCCTTGTAATATGTCCACGCAGCTTGAAAGTTCTTGGTCTTTTGTAATGTCATGGAGTGTATACTTGTAGCCTAGGCTTGTTTTATATATTTCTGTAGGGATTTTATTGGATGGGTTAAGGGTGTATACAAGGTATTCAGTAATGTTAGCATTTTGAGAAGTTCTAAAGTGTTCGAGTTGCTTTTTTACAAGCAGCTGATAACATCTAATCTCTTTGGGTGAGGGTGGCAAGACTACACCTAGTATACCTCTGTGTAAACTTTATTAAAAGCGTTAAAGATAATTAACTAGATAAACTTTGCTTGTTGTTACATGTATTTAATGTTCTACGCTATGTATTATTGTGTATACCTTGTTTCCTCTGGGTCCTATGTTCCTCTGTTCTTTTATCTCTACTACCTCAATCTCTATGTTGTTCCAAACCTTTTTTGCAAGTTCAATTAGTTTCTGCATCACCTTCTCATCTTCTTCATGTAGTATTAGAACCTTCTTTCTCAACATCGCTGTTTTTCTCATGAACACTTCTAAATCGTTTAGGTATGAATCGAGTGTTTTACCCCTCTTCTCATTAACTATGATCTCTCTGGACATGTAAAGCCTCGGGGTTTTCCCTGTCAGGGTTTTAACGATTTGTGGAAAACTTGATGTTTTTAGCCATGCCCAGTAGAAGTATGATAGTTCTGCGTACTGTATTTCGTCTGCGTGTGGAGGGTCTGTAATAAGTGTCCAGTCGCTTCTATACCTAATTGTTAGGGCGTTGCTGAGAAGGATCTTTGCATCTGCGTTGCATGTTTGTGTGTAGCATACGTTATAGAATTTCTTGGTTTTGAAGAATGTGTGGAATCTTTTAATTGCTTTCTCAAGAGCTTCTAGAGCATCCTCAGGACATCTTTTTTCTGGTGCCCAGTAGCTCGGCACTCCCCAGCTTCCAGCACCACACCTCTTCATATATGATGCTGGGAATAAGGAGACGCAAAATGCTAGGTAGAGTGCTAGCTTTGTTCTCGGACTAGCCTCTACAGAATCTATAGATGCTAGGATTGCTCTAAGCTTCTTCCTATTCTCTGGAGAAAAGAATTCACTTACCCTCTCAAAATTTCTCTTCTTAAGAAATGAAACACCGCGATAATAGAGGTAGTCATTTGGGAGCTTGGCAGAGCTTTCAAGTCTCCAAACCCTAGAAGCATTATCGAGAACATTAAGAGCTGCAGAGAGGAACTCATCAGCATCAGCACCAGCTATATGAACATTTACAACAAGCCATGCATAAGGGTTTATATCAGAGTATATAACCTTCTTGCCTTTTTCAAGAGCGGCTAAAACAATAGAGCCAGAGCCGCCAAAAGGGTCAACAACAATATCATCTGAAGAATCAATAAACCTTTCAGCAATTGAATGGGGTTTTCTACCCCAGAACCTAACAAGCATTCTATGCACCATAGCTTCTAAAGCCCCACAACATACAAAAACTCTTTTAAAAAGTTAGCAATAAGAACTTTTCACATTTCTTCACAGCCTGCAGAAATCCTGCATTGAGTACTCCTTAGATATTACTACAGCTTGGATTTAAATCATTGCTAAGCTTTATTACCTCCCAACAGCTATAGCTAATTGGGTGTAGAAGATGGTTGAACGTTTCGGATTAAAGTTCAATCCGTTTCCTAGGGCAGAAGCTGAGCAGTACCGTAATGAGCCTGAAAAGCTTGATATAATCCTATTTGACTATGAGAAGAAAAAGTTAGTGGAGTATGCTAAGGCTATTCAAAATGCTACTGTTAGCTTTGCTGTTGTTGGTCCCTGGGGTACGGGCAAAACCCTCTTCCTCCTATACTTCTACAAGCTATTGAAGCAGCTATATGGCGTTGATAAGGTTAAGTTCATATATATTAAGGCACCTTCAAATAATGAAGATCTCATAAAAAGGCTTTGTAATGAACTAGGAGTGTCAATCTCTAGTAGGAAGTTGACTGAGTTACTAGAAGCTGTAAGACAGAAGATTATAGACCTTGTTAACAACAGCTACATTGTTTATATAGCTTTAGATCAGCTGGAAGAGACTTATAGGAATATTAGCCATGATGAGGCACAAGTACATGAATTTGTTGAGATTTTGAGAGGTAAGCTCTCGGCAATGGTTGAAAAGCGTTATGCCCTGGGTATCTCAATTGTGGAACCTGCTTGGGGTGACTTAGTAGCTAGGTGGCCATCTATAACAGGCATAGATGCTATAAGGCTTAAGGCTTTAGAGCCTGAAGAAGTGGGGTTATTTATTGCAAAGTACCTTGAGAAGGTTCGTGCCCCAGAGCTTGTAAAAAAGTATAATCTTGAGAAGGAGATTAATGAGAATCCCACATACCCATTCACGGATGATGCAGTAATAGAGATGTATAGGTTGTCAAGTGGTGTTCAGAGGAATATATGCTCTTGGGCATATGAACTGCTTGAAAAGAGTAAGGATAAGTTTGAAAGAATTGATTCGTATATTGTACGGCTCTTAATAGATAAAAAGCTTTACTTGTGGCAAAGAAGCCTAGAGGAGATACTACCTTACCACTCAATGAGAGCTGCCATGGTAGTTAAAGAAATTATGGCATATATATGGAATAAGTATGGCTCAAAGTACAACATTGTATGGTCTGGACCCATAGACCGAAACATTATTCTCACGAACATAAGTGGTAAAAATATCATTCTATACATAGCTGCTAAGCAAACAATCACAGTGGAGGATCTACAAATTATTACAAAGTACCTGCAGGAAGGAGTAACAATAGATAGTGAAAAGCTTGAAATACATAGTGCAATAATCTTGCACTTCACATCTCAAAGCACTCCATATAGCAAACTTGTTGATCCTAAAGCCTCAATATGGTTTATGAAGATAGGTGAAAAGTTAAAGCGTAAAATTGTGTTTGGAGACTCCGTGAAGGAGTGGGGAAGACTTGCAGCATTTTATCTACACATAAAAAATGAACTCATCTCATACATCACCTCAGAGGATGAAGAAGATTTGGAGATAAGGGAAATACTGAAGATTCTTGGCCTCGTATAAGGAACAACTTAAATGTGCTATTGCAATACTTTAGCGTGAAACAGGTTGAGCTCAAGAGCTGAGTACATTCTTCAGCAAAAGGTTGCAAGAGCACTCTATAAAATTTATGGAGACTGTGCTGATGGATTCATAGGGTTTACATACATTGCTGTATCTCTCTATACACCTGACATTGTGATACTGTCTCTAGAGCGTATGTGTAAAGATCTTCATATAGCCACGATATTCGAGGTTAAAGCAGCTCTTGAGTGGGAGTCTCTAGGTCAGTTATATAGATACAGTCTTTATGCGCCAACCTACATTGTTGTGCCTATAGATGAAGCTGATAAGCTTAGGAAGAGAGAGTACACATTGTTTCAGACACTGAGAAATTTAGGTATAGGTGTAGCCACCGTTGATTTGGATAAGGAGGATCTGGGTATAGTCCTTGAGCCAAGCAAGAGCTTTGCATTAGTGGAGCACACACTTTACGATGCCATAGCATGGCAAGCATTCATAGACTTATTGAGAATTCCACCGCTAAAATTATCAAGAGCTCATAAAGTATTGATAGAGTCCTCGTATGAAAGCTCTGAGCACATTATAAATGTAAATAAAGTGCCTAGTAAAGAAGATAAGCAAGCAATCAGAGCACTTGTTAATGCATTATCATTACAGAAAAAAGCTTTACCCTTAGCAGAAAACCCTCTCATTGCAAAGCTTCTAGATCCTGGTGTGCTCAAGCTTTCACTGAAAGAATTCATAAGGCGAACTCTCCTATCAAAACCTTTTGTCGGAGTAGTGAGCTTTGTATTGAAAATGATGAGAAATCACAATGAGGCTAAACCCCTACAACAATGTTACATACCCACACCACTATTACTGATCTACACAAAAGGATTGCCTCTTCAGATGGTTGGAATACCATACAATGATCTATGTCAGAGAATCTACGAAAATCTTAACGATTGCTATAAGAACATAGTGTTCTACTTAAGTGAAGAATAATTTATATGTGTTCTAAGGTTAGTAGTAATGCGACTTATTAACTTTATTACAATAAAACAAGATACAATTGAAATATATTATGTGGAGGAGCCAGAGAAATGAATACAGATATTTACGTGGCTAGGGGGTCTGAGAGGAATATTTATAGAAGTGTTGTTAAAGGTGTTGAAAAGAGCATTGTTGAGAGTATTTTAGGTGTTTCAGCACCTAAAGAATCCATTGATTCTTTCGGCTATGTCCATTTGTGGGGTGTGCCCAAGAGCGGCGCTGAAAAGTATTGGAGAAGTATAAAGAGAGGAGATATAATCATAATTTTGCCTGTGAAAAAATCCAGGAGGGAGCTTAATGAGTGCTACATAACAATAGTTATTGACAAATATCCTATAAATGCTATTCCAGAAGAGATTGAGAGGAGCGTGAAGCTGTCAAGAGTTGTTTGGGAGCCGTATAGGAGGAAGCAGGGAGTTACAGAATCATATCCATACATAGTATTCCTGGAGAGCAGAGTGAGTATTGAAAGCATTAATAATGTCCTTAAGATGCTGGGCAAGGATGCAAAGTCTCTAGCTGGATATAGGGAAAGTATTCAGAGAGTAAGGGTAATATCTGAACAAGCACTACAAGAACTGATTCAGAGGATATACAAGGTTCCAGACATAGCAACAATACTATCATTATTTGAGGAGGCTTATCTAGAGCTTTCGACGAGGTTTGGTTGGAATCCTGTTAACTGCTACTACTACTCAACAAAGTACAACGTGTGCTATGGTGCTCCGATACCGCTTGGGAATAAGGAGGTTTGGGGAAGGGAAGGACTATTTGAAGAACTGAACAAGAAGCTTGTTGAGAAAGGCTTCAGACCGATAACATGGGAGCTACTCAAGCAAATAATAAAGTCAATAACTAGACCGGGTATGGTATGGGCATCGTGGTTCTCATCAGTATACACAAAACAAGTAGAGCCACATGATGTGACTATAATGAAGCCACTGACCCAAGAACCACAATAAAAAGCAATAAACACAGCAAAAACCATATATCCAGAACAAAAATAGAGAGGAAAACAGTGCTAGACGCAAAGTACAAGAGAAGAATAGAGTTAGAGGATATAGAGATAGCAACATACGTAATAGAATTCTCAAAACAAATCAAAAACAAGCTCTATGGAGCAATAGCAACATTGCAAAACACAAAAGTTGGTAAAGAGAAAGGCTCTAGAGACAAGGCTCTGGGAACAGAGATAGAGGTAGAAGTGCTAAGGGTAGACCCAAGGCAAGGAGACAAAGAAGTCATGAACACCCTAAGCAAAACCATATCTTTGCTAATATAGCAAGAAAGAGTGTTATAGCTTTAACTCAAAGTATGCATTAAGCCTCTTCGTGTAATTGATGTAATCTTTCATCAGCTTTCTCCATGGCGTGCTAGCGTTTGCAATTACTATCAGCTTCTTCCTTGCTCTTGTAAATGCCACGTTCAGTCTCCTAGTGTTTTCAACAAAGGCCATGCTTTTCTCTGTTGTTGCAACTGCCGTGAATATTACTGTATCTTTTTCTCTTCCTTGAAATGCGTCAACTGTTCCAATTTCTATTTCTGCTCCTAGCAAGTCCTTGAGCTTGTTTCTCTGCATTCTGTAGGGTGTTATGACCCCTATATCCTCTTTCTTT
>Ga0080004_1237816_pt1 | contig 14708 bp, 13 predicted proteins | sample WasSprMetagenome_FD_69207 | JGI IMG/M metagenome (GOLD analysis project Ga0080004, IMG submission 69207) | Sulfidic aquatic microbial communities from Washburn Spring, Yellowstone National Park, USA - WS (SPADES assembly) (version 2) | ecosystem: Environmental > Aquatic > Thermal springs > Hot... | reverse complement strand
GGCGCGGCCGGGGCGGTTGGGGGCGGACGGGGGCCGCGCCGCACGGGCGGTTGAGGGCGGACGCGGGCCGCGCTGCGCGGGCGTGCGCAGTCCGGAGTCGCCGTCACCACCGTCGCCGTAAAGGTACTGGTAGACGAGGTAGGATTGGGCGACCCTGGTCAAGTATTCCCGGGTTTCGGAGAAGGTGATGGCGGCGGGAAATCCCTCCCGGCCGCGGAACGTGGGTGAGGCCGCCCACCGCCGCACGTTCCCCAGCCCGCCGTTGTACGCTGCCAGGGCTTTCGGCACGTCGCCACCGCACGCTTTCAGCATTTGGCCCAGGTACCAGGCGCCCAGGCGCAGGTTGATTTCCGGGCGAAAGAGGTCCTCCCGCCCCACGGACATGCCCAGGGCCCGGGCGGCACGGTCGGCGGTGGCGGGCATGAGCTGCATCAGGCCGCAGGCGCCGGCCCGGGATACGGCCCAGGGGGCGAAGTGGCTCTCTTCCCGCATCACCGCCCAGATCAGGAGGGGGTCCACGCCGAATTCGGCACCCACCTGCTCCACCAGATCGGCGTAGGCCAGGGGGTAGGCCAGGCGGTATGCGGCCGGACAAGGCATCTCCCTGAGCACGGCCATGGCCGTTTCCGCCGCCAGGGTGATATTGCCGCGTTCTGAGTACCACCGGGCCAGGGCCAGCCGCCCGGGCGGACCTCCCTTGCGGCCCAGTATTTCCATCTCCACCTGGGCGAGGGAGGTACCCCCGGGCCCCAGCCGCTGGAGGGCCCGGGCCGCTGCCGCCTGGGGAGGTTCCCGGGCGGGGTCGGGCACGGGCTCGTAAGGCAGGGGCTGTGCCACGGGCAGCCCGGCGCACCAGGCCAGCCCCGGCGACACCGCCGCCCGGAAAGCACGGGCGGCATCGTGGTCGCCTCGCTGGCGGGCGAGGATGTAGCCCCGCAGGGCGGCGTCGTCCCGCACCGCGCTCCCCTCGGCCGCCAGTTGGCGGTATACCTCCAGGGCCCGGGAGGTCAGCCCCTGCTCTTCCAGGAGCAGCGCTCCCCGCCAGCGGGCCTCGGCCTCGGGAGACTCCAGGTATGCGCGGGCGGCCTCCTCCTTCCGGCCCAGTCGTTCCAGCACCCGGCCCAGGCCCCGGGCACCGGCCGCACCCAGGCGCTGGTAGGCCTCGCGGGCTGCCTCCAGCCTGCCCGTGGCCTCCAGGGCACGGGCGTACAGGGCCAGGATCCGGGTGTCGTGGGGGGATTCAGCCAGGTAGCGGGCCAGCCACGGCAGGGCGGCGCGTGCATCCCCCAGGGTGAGCAGGGCTCGCCCCCACTCCCGCGCCACCCGGGGGTCGGCCCGCGCCCGGGTTTCCCCGTCCCCTTCCCGCAGGAGGTTCAGGGCCCGCTCCGCCCAGCCGCGGTCGTTCAGCCACGCGGCCACCTGCCATCGTTCCGGCTGCAGACGCAGGAGCTCTTCCACGGCGGTGGCGGCGGGGAGGAGTTCCTTCCAGTGCTCGATGGCCGCCGCGGTTTCCCCCTGCTCGGCCAGCAGCCGCGCCAGCTCTTCGCGCACGCCCGGGTCCGGCCGCAGGTCGAGCGCGCGCAGGTACCACCCTGCGGCCGTACCGTCCTGCCGGGCAGCCCGGCTGCGGGCCAGCAGGAGGCAGGCCTGGTACCCTGCGCCGTCGTCCCGTTGCGCCAGCTGGCGCATGCGCGCGAGGCCCGCCGGCCAGCGGGCCAGAGCGGCGGCCAGCTGGCGGTATGCGTCCAGTTCCGGGGGAAGATCCCGGCGCCCCAGCAGCCGGAGCAGGTCCGAGGCGAAGGAGGCAAAGAGCGGGCTCTCCTCCCCCAGGCGCGGGCCCAGCACCAGCCCGTGCCGCCAGGCCGCTGACCACGCGGCCGCGACAGCAGCCAGCACCACGATGCCCAGGAGCCACAGCAGTTGCCGTCGGCGCAAGGCCCCGTTGCCCCCCTCGCAGTTGCCGCCTCAGTACCTTATGCGCGTCGTCGCGGGAGTCCTTCCCGCTGACCAGCCGTTTTGCTGCGGTGGGGTCCTCGCCGGACCGGCCGCCCGGGTACCGCCCGCATGGCCTGCGGCGCACCCCGGTTTTGACGGGCTGGCACGGGGGTGGCATAATACGCCTGAGGAGGTGACTTCAGGGTGCGGCTCATCAGTGAAAGGGACGCAGCCACCCTTCGCCGGCGGTTTGCCGAACTCACCGGACCGGTGAAGCTGGTGATGTTCACCCAGTCGGAGTCGGGTCTCAGCGTTCCCGGGCAGGAGTGCGCCTACTGCCGGGAGACGCGCATGCTGGTGGAAGACCTGGGAGAGGTCTCCGACGGCCGCATTGGCGTCGAGGTCTACGATTTCCTGGTGGACAAGGATCAGGTCGCCCGCTACGGCATCACCAGGATTCCGGCCGTGGCCGTGGTGGGGGAGCGGGATTACGGCATCAGGTATTACGGTATCCCGGCCGGGTACGAGTTTGCTTCTCTGGTGGAGGACATCCTGGACGTGTCGGCGCAGAGGAGCGGCCTCCGTCCCGAGACGGCGGCGGCCCTCCGGGGCTTGCCCACGGACGTCCATATCCAGGTTTTCGTCACCCCGACCTGACCGTACTGCCCGCGTGCGGCCAGGTTGGCCCACAAGATGGCGCTGGAGAGCGACAGGGTGCGCGCGGACGTGGTGGAGGTGTCCGAGTTCCCCCACCTTGCGCAGCGGTACCACGTGTTCGGGGTGCCCAAGGTGGTGATCAACGAGCGCGTCCAGTTCGAGGGCGCGGTGCCCGAGAAGGTGTTCCTCAGTTACGTGCTGCAGGCGGCCGGTGTGGAGGAAGCGTGAAACCGGGATGCCCCGGCCGGGGTGCGGCCGGGGAAGCACGAACTGAGACGCCCCGCCCCGGTGCAAACTAGGGCGGGGTGATCTTTTTGACCAGGCCGCGCGTGGTTGTCGTGGGGGGTGGCCTCGGCGGCGTCCCGGTGGCCAACGGGCTGGCCAGGCTGGGCATCTGCCAGGTGACCCTCGTTGACCTCCTGGGCCAGCACGTTTACCAGCCGGGATTCCTGTACGTGCCGTTCGGGCGCGTGAAGCCGGGCAGCCTGGTGCGTGACCTCAAGGCCGTGCTCCACCCCGACGTGGAACTGGTAGTGGGGGAAGCCCGGGTCCTCGACCCGGAGGCGCGCACGGTACACCTGGCTGACGGCCGCCAGGTGTGCGCGGACTGGCTGGTGCTGGCCCCCGGCGCCGCATACGACCCCGCCTTGGTCCCCGGGTTTGCCGGGAACGTCCACCACTTCTACTCGCTGGAGGCGGCCCTGGACCTGATGGCCGCCCTGCACCGGTTTCGGGGTGGCGACCTGGTCACCGGGATCACCGCTCTCCCCTACAAGTGTCCGCCCGCGCCTCTCGAGTTCACCCTCCTCCTGGATGATTTCCTGCGGCGGCGCGGCCTGCGCGGCCGGTACCGGATCCGGTTCCTGACGCCGCTTCCGCAGCTTTTCGGCATGAAATCCCTGTGCGAGATGTACCAGCCCCTCTTCGCCCGCCGGGGGATCGAAGTGGTAACCCGCTTCACCGCCGAGGAAATCGACCCCGACCGCCGCCGCATCATCTCACAGGAAGGGCAGGAAGTGCCTTACGATCTGGCCGTCCTGGTGCCGCCCCACCGGGGGACCGGGGTGGTGCGCCGGTCGGGACTGGGAGACCGCAACGGCTGGATCCCCACCGACAGGGAGACCCTGCGCGTGGTGGGACACGAACGCGTCTACGCCCTGGGGGACGCCACCGACCTGCCTGTCTCCAAGCACGGGGCGGGGGCCCACATGCAGGCCGAGGTGGTGGCGCGCCGCGTGGCCGCAGAGATAGAAGGCAGGGAGCCCTCCTGGGAGTATGCGGGCAGAGTGTTCTGCCTGAGCGAGGCCGGCGGGGGGAGGGCGACCCTGGGGTCGTACAGCTACGACCGTCCCCCCGCACCCCCGGCACCCGTTCCCGCGCTCCACTGGGCCAGGCTCGCCACCAACGCCCTGTACTGGCGCCTGATGCCGAGGGGTCTTCTGCCCCTGCACGGGTATCGCCGCCGTAGGGTCGCCTCCTGAGGTGCGTCCTCGCTGCCTTTCGGGGGTGCGCCGCCCGCGTGGGGACGCCGGGCCGTTCGTGAGTTCCCGAACCAGGGGTATTGACTGCCCCCCTGCCAAGGTGATAGCATAATCTCGCAGTAGGCTACTTGCGAAAGTAGCCAATTAAGCAGGGGGGGATGGCCGTGGCGGAGGAACGGTTTTCCATGGTGGTGTTCTCGGGGACGGTGGATAAGCTGTACCCGGTGGCGATCATGGCGTCGGGTGCCGTGGCCATGGGCATGGAGGTTGACATTTTTGTTACCTTCTGGGGCCTGCAGGCCTTCCGGAAGGGGAACCCCGCCCAGTTGGCCCGGGTGAGCAAGGACTTTGAGGATCAGGCGGGGGCCATGATGCAGATCCTTCAGGAAAAGAAGGTACCCTCCTGGTACGACACGCTGCGCCGCGCCAAGGAACTGGGTAAGGTGCGCGTGCACGCCTGTGCCATGACCATGGACCTCTTCGGGCTCACCAAGGATGACCTCGATCCCATCGTGGACGACGTGGTGGGCGTGGGCGAATTCGTGGACCGGGCCAAGGAAGGCAAGGTCACCCTGTTCATCTGAGAAAGCGAGGCTGAGGCACGTGGGCGAGCAGACGATCAAGGCGGACCGGGTCATCGATGCCCGCGGGGCGTACTGCCCGGGGCCCCTCATGGAACTCATCCGTGCGGTGCGGGAGGCGAAGGTCGGAGACGTCCTGGAGGTGCTCTCCTCGGACTCGGGGTCCAAGCGGGACATTCCCGCCTGGGCCCAGAAGGCGGGCCATGAGGTGGTGGGCGTGTTCCCCGAGGAGGGGTACGACCGCATAGTGGTGCGCAAGGCCAGGTAAAAGTCCCTTCGCCGTACAGTCGCGCAGGTCCACACGGGTTTCCGCGGGACCGGTCATTGGGGGGAATCGGGAGATGGCAAAGGATCGCGTGGTGATCGTGGGCGGCGGCACCGGCGGAACCCTGGCGGCGAACCTGCTGGCCCGGCGGGGGGTCGCGGTCACCCTGGTGGATTCCACCGGCTGGCACACCTACCAGCCCATGTACCTGTACCTGCCTTTCGCGAGCAGAGTGCCCCGGACCGCCGGGCCGCTTTACAGTCGCCGGGTGAAGAGCCTGGTGGACAGGCGGGTGGAGCTGGTGGTGGGGGAGGTCACCGGAATCGACCACCGGGCCGGTCGGGTGCAGCTCGACAGTGGAGCGACCTTACCCTACGACTGGCTGGTCCTTGCCACGGGCACGGCTTATTATCCGGACGACGTACCGGGGTACCGGCAGGCGGCCCACCACTTTTACACCCAGGAGGCGGCGCTGCGCCTGCGGGAGGCCCTGGCCTCCTTCCGCGGCGGCGACGTGGTGGTGGGCGTCACCACCATCCCCTACAAGTGCCCGCCCGCTCCCCTGGAGTTCACCCTGCTGCTGGACGCCCACCTGCGCCGGGTGGGCCTCAGGGAGAAGACCCGCATCCATTTCCTCAGCCCCCTGCCGCGGGCCTTCACCATCGAGCAGGTGTCCGAGATGGTGACGCCCATCCTGGAGAAGCGGGGTATCCAGGTCCACACCTTCTTCAACACCGAGAGCGTGGACCCGGAGGCCCGGGTGGTCCGGTCCCTCGAGGGAGATGAGGTACCCTACGATCTGCTGGTGCTCATCCCTCCCCACGGGGGCGTGCAGGCGGTGCGCGCTTCGGGGCTGGGTGACTCGAGCGGCTGGATCCCCACCGACCGCCACACCTTGAAGGTGCGCGGGCACGAGCGCCTGTATGCCCTCGGCGACGCCACCGACCTGCCCGTGTCCAAGAGCGGGGTGGCGGCCCATTTCCAGGCGGAGGCGGTGGCGGAGAACGTCCTGGCGGAGATGGCGGGCCGGGCTCCCACGCACGCTTACACGGGCCGGGTGCTGTGCTTCGCCGAGACCGGTCTGGGGCGGGCGACCATCATTTCGTTCGACTACCAGCACCCGCCGCGGCCCCCGCTCCCCAATCGGGTCCTGCACTGGGCCAAACTCGCCTTCAATGTGCTATACTGGTACACGGTACCGCAGGGCCGCGTGCCGCTGCGGGGGGTGGCCGAGTTGCACGAGCAGGCAGGCCCGGTGAGGGAGGAAGCACGAGTTGGGAACCGATGAGCGCCTCTTCGAGTTGCAGAGCCAGATCTGCCGAACCCTGGCCCATCCCAAGCGACTGCAGATCATCGAATTGTTGAAGACGGGCGAAAAGTCGGTTTCCGATCTGGCGGAGGCCCTGGGCGTTCCGATCCCCAACGTGTCCCAGCACCTGCAGATGCTCCGCCAGACCCGGCTGGTGACGACGCGCCGTGATGGGGTCAACGTGTACTATTCGCTCTCCAATCCCAAGATCGTGCTGGCCTGCAACACCCTGCGCGAGGTGCTCGCCGAGCAACTGGAGATAGATCGGGCCGCAGCCACCAGAGGGGTGGAAGCGGCCAGCCGCAAGGTGGAGGCAGCTACGCTCTGAAACGGACGTCTGATCGGTGAGAGGGCCGCGCCCCCGGGGGGCGCGGCCCTGCGTTTGTGCGGGGTTGCTGCTGGCCGCTTCAGCGGCCGGCTCGGTCGCTTCACCGGCCGATGAACAGCTGGGTTTCCGCTATGCCGTACGGACCGTTGGATACGATACCGATGCCCACGTGGGTGTGCCTGGGGTTGAGGATGTTGGCGCGGTGGCCCTGGGACGACATGAACATGGCGTGGGCGTAGCGGGCGTTGCGGGCCTTGGCGATGTTCTCCGCCCCCATGACGGGCGCCCGGATGCCGGCGGCCACTTCCATCTGGTAGGCCGTGCCGTAGGTGGGCGAGACATGGGAGAAGTAGTTGTTGACCACCATGTCCTGGCTCTTCTTGCGGGCCAGCTCGGTGAGCACGGGATCCACCACGAGGGGGGGCAGGCCGGCCTGGGCCCTGGCCTCGTTGACGAGCTGAAGGGCCCTTGCCTCTTCGGCGACGAGGGCCGCCGGTTCGCCCGCGGAGGGCGGGGCCGGTGCCGGCGAGGGCCCCGGTGCTGGTGCCGGCCGGGAGCCGGGCGTCCCCGGGGGGGACCGCCAGTACCAGGACGCCTGGGCGGTGGCAGGCAGGACCAGCATCACCGCCACCAGGCAGGCTGCCAGTATCCGTGTCTTCCGCAATCGCACGACCTCCCTTTGACCGTTGTCTCCCTCCCAGTGTAAAGGGGTTCGTGGCCGCGGACAAACTGCGCGGGGTCAGTTCGCGATCGGTGAGCGGACCATATCTCGAGCCCCGGGGCCGGGCGCTCCTCCTGGTCCTTCTACGGGCTTCGTTGTCTTAGATTTCCAGAAGCTCTACCACTTCCAGCGCCGGCGCCACTGCTTTTCCTGTAGCGCGGCCTCGTTAAGTTGCCGCTCCAGCGTGCGCACTCTTTGGCTCAGGCTTTCGGTTTCCCCCCGCAACCTTTTGATTTCCTCTTCGAGCGAACTCTTTTCCGCCCCGAGCTTGCGGACCTCTTCCTCCAGGGCGCGCCGGTCCCGGCGGGCGGCCTCCAGGTCTCGCTCGAGCCGGGAGCGTTGCTGCCGGCACTCTTCCAGGGAAGCTCGCAGGGAGCTGAGCCGCTGCTCGCGCTCGGCCATGGCCTCCTTGAGGGCCTGCAGGTCTTGTTCCAGCCGTTGCTGGTCTTCTTCGAGTTGCAGGGCCGTGTCGAAGGCACTGCGGATGCATACCTCCAGTTGCTCCAGGTACGGTCGCAGGGGCTCGAGCCGGTCGCCCATGCTTTCCTCCTCCCGGTCCCATGCTATGCGGGTGCCTGCACCGTATGGCCCCCAGCGTCATACTCTGGAGCAGGAAGGAACGCTGGCAGCCGTTCACTGGTCAGCCACAGAAGGTGACGACATAAGCTGGCAGTTCCAGGCGAGCGGAAAGGAGGGAAGAGAATGAGCGAGGACATGAAGCCCAGCTTCGCACCCAAAGAGGTGGTCCCGGGTCCGTGCCCGCCCACCGGGTGCCCGCCTCCCACGGAGATCGTGTGCATCCAGGTGGAGAAGGTCTACGACTTCTGCTTCCAGAACGAGGATCGGGAAGCCTGCTTCACCTTGCCCGTGACGTGCGTGCCGCCTGCACCGGCCGGTTCCACGGCCACGTGCACTATCACCAGCGTCACCTGTACCCCCGGCACCCCGGTGCCCGTGCCCGGTCAGCCCGGCTTTGTGACGGTGGGCATCGTCTTCGTGGTCGCCGTGAGCATCACCGTCCTCAACCCCGACGGCACCACCAGGTGCACCTTCACCCAGAACTTCACCTTCGTGAAGACGGTGGTGCTGTACGCCCCCGCCGGGACCACCATCCAGTGCGAGGTGCCGGACTTCTCCTGCGGGCCGTGCGCGGTGGCCGATACCCAGGTGTGCTGCACCCTGCACCTGTGCATCCTGGTGCAGTCCAAGGCGCTGGTTAAGCTGCTGGTGCCGGCCTACGGGTTCTGCGTGCCCGCCCAGTGCGTGGTGGCGCCCAAGATCCCGTGCCCGCCGGGTTACCCGCCCCAGTTCGTGCCCGCGGGCCCGGGCGTCGCTTAGCCAACTCAATCCCCCACCTGGCATCGTGAGGGGAGGGATTCGTCCCTCCCCCCTCTTTCGCCCGGGGCGGTCGGGCCCGTTGACGGAGATAGTGCCACAGTGTTACGATGTGGTCGGCGAAGGTTCGTGGCGGTTTTCGTTTGCCCCTGCATGTGAAAGGAAGCACAAGGATGGCGGTGGTCACCACCATCGGGCGGAAGTGCCGCAGGTGCTATACCTGCATCCGCCACTGTCCGGCCCGCGCCATCAAGGTGGAGGGCGGGCAGGCCCAGGTGGTGGCCGAGCTTTGCATAGCCTGCGGCACCTGTTTGCGCGTTTGCCGCCAGCAGGCCAAGAAAATGGAATCCCACCTGGAAGTGGCCCGGGAGGTCATCCGCGACGGCGGGGCGGCGGCCATCGTGGCTCCTTCTTACGTGGTCAACTACTGGCAGGTTTCCCCCGGACAGGTGGCGACCGCCCTGCGCCTGCTCGGGTTCGCGACCGTGGCGGAGGTGGCATACGGGGCGGAACTGGTGGCCCTGGCCTACCTGCGCCTGCTCTCGGGCCGCCCGGTGTTCGGCGGGGCTGGAGCAAGCGGGTCCGGTGCGGCCGCAGCCGGAAGGGCCGGGGCGGGAACGGCCGGGAGGGATGGCAATACCGGGGGGACGTCTGCCGGGAGTGGGTTACCCGGACCGGGGCGCCCCCTCATTTCGACCGCCTGCCCGGCCGTGGTGAATTTGGTCGAGATCCACTACCCCGAGCTGATCCCGTGGCTGGCGCCGGTCGTTTCCCCCATGGTGGCCCTGGCCCGCTACCTCAAGCAGTGCGGGCTGGCCCGCAGCGTGGTTTTCGTCGGTCCCTGCGTGGCCAAGAAGGATGAGATCCGGCATCCCGCCGTGGCGGGGGCGGTCGACGCCGTGCTCACCTTCCCCGAACTGGACGAGATGCTGGCCGCGCGGGGGATCGTGCTGGCCGACCTCCCTGCGGGGGAGTTCGATCCTCCCCACCCGCGGCTGGGGCGGTGCTTCCCGCTCTCCGGGGGCCTTCTGCGCACGGCTTCCCTGCGCGTGGATCCGCTGCGTCCGGCGGTGATGGCCGTGGACGGCCGGGATCGGGTGCTGCGCAAGCTGGACAGGCTGCGTCACTCCCAGTTCCGCCCGGTGCTGCTGGATCTCCTCTTCTGCGAGGGGTGCATCGACGGGCCGCTCATCGATTCCCGCCTCACGCTCACGGAACGGCGCCGCCGCCTGGCGGACCACGTGCTGGCGGCGTGCGGGGGTGAGCCCGACCTTGCGGCCGCCGACGCCGTGCTGGACGAAGTGGACCTGACCCGTACTTTCCGGGACCGCCACCTGGAGCAGCCCGTGCCCTCGGAGGAGGAGATCAGGCGCATCCTCGCCCTCACCCGCAAGTACCGGCCCGAGGACGAACTGGACTGCGGCGCCTGCGGCTACGCCACCTGCCGCGACAAGGCCCTGGCCGTCTGGCGGGGCGTGGCCGAGGCGGAAATGTGCCTTCCCTACATGATCGAGGAACTGGAGCAGTCGGTGCGGGAACTGGCGCGCTCGCACCGGGAGCTGGAGGAATCGCACCTGCGCTTGCAGCGCATGCAGGAGGACCTCATCCAGTCCGAAAAGATGGCCTCACTGGGGCAGCTTTCCGCCGGGGTGGCCCACGAACTGAACAATCCCCTGGGGGGTATCCTGCTTTTCGCCGGCAGCCTGCTGGAGGAGTTGCCCGCCGACGACCCCCGCCGCCGCGAAATCGAGCTCATCCAGCGGGAAGCCCAGAGGTGTCGTGACATCGTGCGCAATCTCCTCAACTTCGCCCGCCAGACCCGGCTGCGCAAGCAGGAGGTGGACGTGGCTGATCTGTTGCGGGAAGTGATGGAGGTGATGGCGCCCCACATCCCTCCCGGGGTGAAGGTGCACGAGGAAGTGACCGGGTTGCCGCCCGTGTGGCTGGACCCGGGGGAAATGAAGCAGGTGTTCATCAACGTCATCTCCAACGCCATCGATGCCATGCCGGAGGGTGGCACCCTCACCATCCGGGCCTCGGCGTCGCCGGGGGGCGTCACCGTAGTCTTGGCGGACACCGGTTGCGGCATCCCGCCCGAGCACCTCAGCCGGATCTTTCAGCCCTTCTTCACCACCAAACCGCCGGGCAAAGGGACCGGGTTGGGTTTGGCGACCGCCTACGGAATCGTGAAACTCCACGGCGGCGAGATCAGAGTGCGCAGCCAGGTGGGAGCGGGTACCGAGGTGGAGATCTACCTGCCCCGGGGAGAACCGGAGGGGACGCATCCGGCCTTCCCGGAGCGCCGCGCCGACAGTTGAGCGGAGGGGTGGGACCATGAGCGGTGCGAGTGTGCGGCGGGGTGTGGTGCTGGTGATCGATGACGACCGGGACCTGCTGGAGGTGGACCGCCTGGCGCTGGAGGCGGCGGGGTACGAGGTGCACACCGCCACCACCGGCCGCGAGGGCCTGGCCCTGGCCCGGTCACTCCGCCCCGACGTGATCGTGCTGGACATCATGATGGAAACCCTGACGGAAGGATTTGACGTGGCGTCGGCCCTGATGGATGACCCGGCCACGCGCCGGATTCCCGTGATCATGGTTTCGGCTTACGCCCAGACGGTGCGGGTTCCCGACAAGTTCCGCGTCGGGCAGAAAAGGCCGGGTGTGGGGGCGGGTCCCCTGGACGGGCGGCTGGCGCTGGCAACCGCCTACTACGAGAAGCCGGTCTCCCCGGCGCGCCTGGTGCAGATCGTCGACAGGATCCTGACAAGGTAGGTGGAAGGCTGTGCCCGGAAAAGTCCTCGTGATCGACGACGAAGCTTCGATCCGCCTGGCCTGTGAGAAGGTGCTCACGGCGGCCGGATACGAAGTCGAGGTCGCTGCCGACGGGGCCGAGGGCCTGGACAGGCTCGCCGCGGGGGGCTTCGACGTGGCCCTGGTGGACCTCAAGATGCCGGGTGTCGACGGCATGGAGGTGCTGAGGCGGGCGCGCGAGATGGACCCGGACCTGGTGGCCATCGTCATCACCGGTTACCCGTCTTACGAGAGCGTGGTGGAGGCGATCAAGGCGGGGGCGTACGATTACATTCCCAAGCCCTTCAGCCCGGACGAACTGCGCACGGTGGTGGGACGCGGTTACGAAAAGCACGAGCTGGAGAGGCAGGCGCGCATGCTGAGCGAGGAACGGGCACGCAACCTGGCCACCATCGCCGAAGAGCGCGGCCGCCTGCTCACGGTCATCAACTCCATGGCCGACGGCGTGATGGTCACCGACCGGGAGGGCCGCCTGGTGCTGTACAACCCCGCGGCCGCCCGCTGGCTGGCCCCCGGGGCCCTGGGGCGCCCCCTGGGTGAGGTGTGCCGGTGGACCGAACTGGAAGGCCTGGTGCGCGAGGTGATTGCGACCGGCGGGTTGCGCTCCCTCAGCACCGACCTGGTGTGCGAAAAGGGTGCGCCCACCTTCATGGTCACCGTAGCTCCCGTCCTGGGCGACGCGGGGCCCGCAGCGGCGGCTGCCGGTCCTGGTCCCGGCGGTGCAGGCCCGGATCCCAGGGCGGGGGGAGAGGTGCTTGGCGCGGTGCTGGTGCTGCGTGACGTGACCGAGTTGCGGCTGAAGGAGCGGGAGCGTGCCAACTTCATGGCCATGGTCTGCCACGAGATCCGCGCGCCCCTTTCCGCCATCGCCGGTTACCTCGAACTCATGCTGCAGGGTGTGGTGGGGCAGGAAGCCTGGCCGGAGTTGCTGGAGCGCTGCCGGGCTCGCGCGGAGGGACTGGTGGCCCTCGTCCGCGACATGCTGGACCTGGCCCGTATGGAGACCCCGGTGCGTCAGGTGGAGCGCTTCCCCGTCCGGGAGGTGGTGGAGGAGAGCCTGGCCACACTCGCTCCCCAGGCCGAGCGGGCCGGGGTGGTCGTGCGCGTGGAGGCCCCGGACGAGGAGATCGTGGTGAGCGCCGACCGCTTCGAGCTGGGGCGGGTGGTGACCAATCTGCTCTCCAACGCCATCAAGTTCAACCGCCCGCGCGGCTCGGCCACCCTGTCCTGGCACCGGGAGGGGGACTACCTGGTGGTCAGGGTGGAGGACACCGGGATCGGGATCGACCCCCGTCACCTCCCCCGGCTGGGTGAGGAGTTCTACCGGGTGCGCGACGAGGCGACGGCGGGAATCCCGGGCAGCGGCCTCGGCCTGGCCATAGTGAGGAACATCGCCCGCACCTACCACGGGGACATGTGCATCCGGAGCGAGCCGGGAGCGGGCACCACGGTGGAGGTCAGGCTGGCCTGCTCCCCTTCCGCCTGACTGTACGCGGCGCCCCGGCCGGAGATGGGCCTGGGCGCCGGCGGGTGCGGCCGGCGTTTGCCAGGCGGCCGGGGGGCGCGACGGGCGGTTGCCACGGCTTGTGAACGAGGGTACAATGTACCCGGGGAGATAAGGTGGGCGTTGTCAGCACGGTTACGGGCCGGTGCCGGCAGTGTTACTCCTGCGTGCGGCACTGCCCGGTGAAAGCCATCAGGGTCCGGGAGGGGCAGGCCACCGTACTGGAAGACCGCTGCATTTCCTGCGGGCACTGCGTCACCGTGTGCAGCCAGAAGGCCAAACGGGTGGCCTCGGACCTGGATGCCGCCAAGGAGATGCTGGCCAGCGGGCGGCCGGTATGTGCCCTCCTGGCCCCTTCTTTTGTGGCCGAATTCCACCCCCTTAGGCCGGGCCAGGTGGCGGCTGCCGTGCGGCGCCTGGGTTTCCGCTGGGTGTACGAAGTGGCTTACGGGGCGGAACTGGTGACGGGGGAATACCTGCGCCTGCTGCGGCGGGCGGGGAGGGGCGGGCGGGCGGGGCGGAAGCGGCCCCTCGTGAGCACGCCCTGTCCCGCCATCGTGCACCTGGTGGAGCGCCACTTCCCCTCCCTGATCCCGTTCCTGGCGCCGGTGGTGTCCCCCATGGTTGCCACGGCCAGGGCGGCGCGCGTCCTGCTGCGCGGAACCCCCGGGCTGGCCACGGTTTTCATCGGCCCCTGCGTGGCCAAGATCGAGGAGGCCCGTCACCCGGCGGTGGCCGGCGCCGTGGACGGGGTGCTCGGCTTCCCCGAGCTGCGCGCCTGGTGGCGGGAGGCCGGGGTGGACCCCTCGACCCTGCCCGAGGAAGAGTTCGACAGCCCGGCCACCACCCTGGGCAAGCTCTACCCGGTGCCGGGGGGATTGCTGCGCACGGCGGCCCTGCGGGCGGACGTGCTGGACAACGACATCCGCGTGGTGGAGGGGCGCGAGAAGTCGCTGGAGTTCCTGCGCGCGCTGGAGAAGGGGGAGGTCGGGGGGACCTTCGTCGACATCCTCTTCTGCGAGGGGTGCGTGAGTGGTCCCCTGGCCGGCAGCGCCCTGCCCGCCTACGGCCGCCGTGACCGGGTGGTGCAGGAGGTGCGCTCCCTGTCCCCGGGCTCGCTCCGGCTGGCCGAACCTCCCCCCGGTCTCGATCTCTCCCGGGATTTCCTGCCCCGGCCCGTGCACCTCCCTGAACCCGACGAAGCCCAGATCCGTGCCATCCTGCGGGAACTGGGCAAAACCCGCCCGGAGGACGAGCTGAACTGCGGCGCTTGCGGGTACTCCAGTTGTCGGGAGAAGGCAGTGGCCGTGTACCAGGGCCTGGCGGAGAACAAGATGTGCCTCCCCTACCTCATCAGCGAACTGCAGGCCAGGAACGCCGAGCTGGCCTACCTGCGCGACTACAACCGTAACATCGTGGAGAGCATCGCAGAGGGGATCATCGTGACGGACCGGGACGGCATCATCACGGTGTTCAATGATCCCCGTCACCACGTGTCCGATCGGCCGCGCGACGAACTCCTGGGTAGGAAGCTGTTCCTGGGCCTGCCCCACCTGGACCGCGAAGAGGTGAGGAAGGTCTTCTCCGCCGTGCTGGAGGAAGGCCGGGTGGGAGCGGTGCCGGAGCTGCGTTATCAGCTGGGTGGACGTCTGGTGGTGTCCAGCCTGCGGGCCTACCCGTTGCGAGGGGAACAGGGGCAGTTGCTGGGGGCGGTGGTGATTTGCCAGGACATCACCGAGGAGAAGCGCTGGTTCAGCCGCCTGGCGGCATCTGATCGA
>Ga0080004_1118596_pt1 | contig 14714 bp, 11 predicted proteins | sample WasSprMetagenome_FD_69207 | JGI IMG/M metagenome (GOLD analysis project Ga0080004, IMG submission 69207) | Sulfidic aquatic microbial communities from Washburn Spring, Yellowstone National Park, USA - WS (SPADES assembly) (version 2) | ecosystem: Environmental > Aquatic > Thermal springs > Hot... | reverse complement strand
CACAAGATTCGGAAGATCACCATGTTTCACAATAATAACATTAGACAATGAAAATCAGATAAAAGAGGTGAAAAACATTAGAAACCCAGGATATGAAGCAGCATCAGGAGCAGGAGTAAGAAGCGTACAGACATTAGTAGACGAAGGAGTGAACATCATAGCAGCACCAGCATTAGGACCAAACGCAGCAGTAACAGCACAAGAAATGGGGATAAAACACATATCAATACCAGCGGGAGTAAAAATCAGAGAAGCATTAGAAACAGTATTAAACGAGATCAGAAAAGTAGCATAATAATAGGGATCAAACCGTATAATTATTATTTGGTACTTCCTTCGATAGAGATTACTAAAAACTCTTCGCTTTTTTCATAGTTTTAGCATAAATAAATGAATAACAATCTTTTTCTATTTTGATAATTCCTCGAGCCCTTTTCTTCCTTTTTCAGTTATTACATACAAACCTTTCTCTATAGTCTCTATCAAACCTTCTGACTTCATTTCTGAGATCTCCCATAAGACTGTTGCTTTCCATCTAACTTCTTTTGCTTTTGGTGTTAATTCGAGATGATAAGGAGTGAGCTCGACTAATTTCTCGATCTTTTCTACTATTTCTTTTCTTGTGAGAGGTTTGCGAGATTCTGTTAAGATCTGTAGTATAAGTCTTCTAATGTTTTTAGTTGTAAATGGAAGTTTTGCACCCTCGGTTCTTGTCGCGAGGGTTTTTGATGTCTCTGTTTCGATCATTTTTGTTGTTGATGGAAATATTGGTTGATATGGTTTTTCTTTTCCAAATATTTTTATGTTAGCTATAATAAGAGATTTGAAGATTATCTCATAAGGATCGTCTTGAAGAATTCTCCAGCTGGCCACTACTCTCTCGTTGAAAGGAACATTTGGTTTAAATACGTCATAAAGGATCCATTCATTCCCATCTGTAATTATAGTATATCTAACCCCTGAGTCGAAAGAATATTTAAGTTTTTCTCTAACTATCTCTCCAGTGATACCACCAAATTTTTTAACCTCTATAAAAGCTATCGGAATGTTAGAGACTTCTTTAATAAATAATGCATAATCAGCTTTCCCCTCTATCCTAGGATTTGTATATTCAGGAACAACCTCCTCAGGATCCTCAATATCCCAGCCGAGCATTCTCAGAAAAGGATTTACTATAGCATATCTCACCGCAACCTCATTCTGTACAAAAAGATCTTTATATTTAACAAGTCTCTCCTTCAATCTGTTTATGAGGTCTACGAACCTTGATATATATTCAGAGATCATTTTCTTCACCTAATAACTCATTTAATGCTATATATATCTAGATCATGACCCTCTAATAATCTCTTATTATCTCCACGAAAGAAATTATGCTGTTCATTATTTCTAACAAGCATAACTGACTACACCAGATATTTATACCGTTTAAAAATAATATATTAGTTACAGCTACAATAGTTTAGCCAAGTTTGTATGATAGAGCTCATAAAAATAATGTAATAAAGATCTAAAAGATCTATAAGATGATATCATATTAACCTCATATTATCACTCCCTTTGTAAATCTAATATAATTAGCTTCATCTAGCATTTTTAATATAGTTTCACGAAATGAGAATACTCTGAAGAATTCTTTATCTATAGATTTTTGATGTTCTTTCCACAGATCATCTTCTGAGATATTATGTAATAATGTTTTTATTATCTCCTGAGATTGTTTTAAAAACTCGAGATAACATTCGGCAGTCTTCTGATTTTCATCATATGATCTATGTCTCTTATGAAGTTTATGATAAGCTTTTTTAATTTTAGTATCCCACATCATAAAGACGTGAGGATTTACCAAATGAAGAATCTTTGAAGCTCCTGTAGATCCTATGGAAGCTTTTGTTGAGAATTTTAGAAATATATTTTTAATAGCATCTTCAATATTGCTGTCGTCTAGATCGATATTTTCTAATCTTCTCCCTCTGAAACTCTTCAGATCTTCTCTAGATTCTTCATAAGCATCAAGTATATCTTTCTCCAGTCTTAGTTTAACATCTCTAGGCAACTTTTGATATATAACAATATTCCATGTCATAATAATGATCTTGGCTCCCGCAAGTATAAAATTAATATTGTCAGGATCTTTAGAAACAATACTTGCAGATACAACATACGCAATATCTCTAGGCTCACTCTCGTGAAATTTATTACAATAAGCCAAAAACTTCTGAGGATCCTTGATGGTATTTATATACTCAGCAACTTCATCTTTTTTCATAAAAACCCTAAATTATATATTTTTTATTTAATTATATATTTTATTACTGATTTTTATTATTATGAACGGTTTTGTTGATATAGATCAATTATTAAAATATTAGATTAGCTGTCCTGATGTTATAATTTGTCAATATAATATAACCAGCCACACTATACGATACACTCGTAAAATTTGTTTTTCAAGATTCAGAAAATTGTCCGAAGAGGCAGGATGTTCTTGTATTCATCTCTTTTAACAAATTTCTCAAATGATTGTGAGAAATGTATTGTTGCATAAAAAGCGTTTTGAATTGCAAGGCCAGAGACATGATAAGAGGTCTTCCATCTCTATTCTTTATATAGAGACATAGATCTATGGCGTAAGGGATCTCTTGAGAGATCTCATCACAATTTTCGAATGATCCTATGTTTCAATAGATCAGTTCTTTCGTAAAAATTTAAGATCATGATTCTTTGATATTCGTGATTTCTGAAAAACATGCAGATTGTAATAAGCTTCTTATACTTCTCTTGCTCATATCTTAATTTTAAAATTCTGTAGAAAATAGAAAAAGATCTATGTTCGCAATCACTCATCGGTCTTCACTTATGTTTTGGCTCGCAACGTCACGCGGTTTTCACATTCTTCGGCTATATATTTAATTTTCTTAATTATTAATAAGTTTTTTCGTATTTCTGTTTTCGAACCTTCCTTAGGTGCAGCACTTGAGGACATTCTGATCTTTTTTCAAGACAAGAAGCAAGTTATAGACAATAGTTTTTGTCTATCTCCAGTTTATAAAACGAATATATAGACAAGGGTGGACAAGATCTTGTTTATCGTTTGTCTAAATGATGTATATAATAATAATATATAATAATAAAAATAATAAAATAATAATATAAATATCATAGACACCATTATAGACGCTCGAGACAGACAAGAATCTGAGTTGTTCAGGTTGTTCTTAAAGCGAGATTTTTCTCTTTAATGTCTACCGAGTATCTATGATGATGTCTACAAAAATTTGTCTATAGACCAGAGAAGCTTGTAGTTGTAATAGTTTTTATCGCAACTGGACAAATAACTACATACTAAAATGGTTAATCTAATTAGTATAGCTTCTACGAGATATCTTCTTAACATTTTATATTTCTCTCTTGAGAAAACACGACAGCTGATTAAGCACTTCTATCTTCAACGGATTCATCATATTATCATCAACTTAAGGATTGAAAATAAATAAACTGAAGCATGTAAAGTCGTAAGCACTAATTAATATAAAGGATTAAGAGATGATACCGCTAACAGATTTTATGAATTTATTATAAATATAAATTACTGTAAATATTAAATATATAGGTGGTTATTAAGTGAGGAACTCAGACTTTCAGAGAGTCTTCTCTGTCTCTAAGAAAGAGACGTTAATGATTATAAAACAGATTGAAAATGATAAGACTTTTATACTTGATTCTAAGAGGTTGAAGAAATATAAAGAACTTAAGAAGATGATCGAGATTGAGACGTGGTAGTCATGGAGAGTGTTAAACACTTTTGCCGCAGCTATGAGGATAAGTTCAAGCTTTCAAAAATATGGAAACACGCTGACTGGGACATAACTTCTACCGATGCTCTAATTACAACGAGAAGTCTAAGCGGCAGGGAGGCTTAACAAGTGCGAGAAGACATTAGGGGATTAGCTTTGTCATCTACTCTATCAGATTTGATGAGTAAAACAACGCCGGTAGTCAGGCTCAAGAAGAGCTCTATAGAATTAGTAATGGATAATAAGCTGAAGAGACCAATTTTAAAAATTGGCGGTAAAAAAGCTGAGAAAGTGTATGCTATCTTAACCGAGAAGTTCTTAACAAGGAAAGAGAATGATTATTCAGAAGTTTTGATACCTCTGAGAGCTCTTCCAGCAGTGGGCGTCTGGCTCTTAGCCTCTTATACTAACAATCCCTCTGAAGAGCTTCTCGACATGTTGCTGAGTCGAACGCCAAAGGTGATTGCAGATTTCTTTTGGGACTTGATAGAGCTATCTCAGAGCTTTTATAAGAACAATAAAAGAAAAGACAGGCCGTTTATAGAGTATAGGATTGCGCTCAAGGCTTCAAAAGTCGTCAGAGCTCTTTTAGAGCTCTATAAGTTGAAGTGGTGGGACTGATGAAGCTCATAGAGAGAGAGTTTCCACTACAAGAGGTGAACTTATTTGCGGAGTATGACATGGCTTTTCAGATGGGCTCTAAAGACCTAAGAGAAAGGCTGATAAAATTCTTAGGATTTAAAGCAAAAGCCCTCAGACCTCCTCGAATTAATTACATAATATACTACCCCGCTAGAAGACCACCCTCTGCTACAAGGGCTGTCACCCTAGCCTCAGCCCTCGAATACAGTCCTAACATTTCTAAGGAGATCTTTCTTAAGGCAGTGGGATTGGAGAACGTTAGAAAGCTTGTTCGTGAGAGCGGAGCCTTAGCAACCCTTTATATGGCTGACCCCGAAAGGGAGCTCGTTAAGAAGTTGCTTGGCAGAGATCCGAAGGAAATAACAGTCGTGGATCCCATGGCTGGTGGCGGTTCAATACCTTTAGAGGCCCTCAGGCTGGGCTTCAAAATAATAGCAGGTGATTACAACCCTCTTGCATATCTCATTTTGAGAGCTACCATAGAGTTTCCAGCGAAATATGGTAGGAGGTTGTTAGAGCTCTTAAAGCATGAGGTCAGAGACCTAGTGAAGTACGCTAAAGAGGTTTTGGGTAAGTTCTACGATGAGAAGGCGAAGAGGTACCTATTCTTCATAAGCGCGGAGCACGAGTGTGGCGGCATAATACCGCTCGCTAGACATACTTTACTAAGCAAGAGGGAGGGTCTCTACGTGAAGCCTGTCTTCGACAAGGAGAATAAAAAGCTGATGTTTCAAATCTCCCGAGAGAGCCCGATCTTCTCGCCCGTCATATGTCCTTATTGCGGCAAGTCTGTTAGTGAAAGCGACATTAGGGAGAAGTGGGTTAAGGAGCACGTAAAGCTCATAGAAGACCTACTGGAGGGGAAGATCGAGAGAGCAAAAGATGCCCCTAAGGTCTATGTACTTGCAGCCGTTCAATTAGCCAAGAGAAGATACAGAGCGCCTGACGAGAGAGATGTCCAATTACTCATCGAGGCCTCTGAGGAACTTGCTAGAAGCGCTCTGAGGGAACGAGAAGAAGGTAGGAGCATAGAGGACTACCTCCCTCTAGCTGAGATACCCGAGGATAACAACGTCTTCAAAAAACTCAAGAGCTATGGCCTCAAGTATTGGTACCAGCTCTTTAATCCACGTCAACTACTCGCCCTCTATAAGTTGGTCAAGTTCGTCAGGGCTAGAGCTGAGGCATTGAGCAAACAGTATGGCGAGCTTGGAGTTGCGACAGCATTATATATGGCATTGTCGATAGCTAAAGCATTCAACTATGACAATATTCTCACACAGTGGCACTCGGGCAGTGAAGTCATTAGAGATCTTGCAGGCTCTCAGTACGCTTTGGGCAAAAACGTTGACCTAGGCTATGATTATTGTGAGGGGAACTTAGCATACCTAGTACCTTCATGGGTTTTAGAGGTTGAGGAGGAGGGTGAAGAAGTGGAAGAGGCTGAAGAGGAGGTTGAGACAACGAGAGGAGGCCTACTTCCTGTCGTAAGGCTGTTGTGCAATAGGCTTGAGGGCCTGTGGAAAGAAGGGTTAGACGCAATATACATGTGGGACGCTAGGCAGCTTCACGATTATTTGCCAGAGAAGTCGGTAGACATCATAAATGTCGATCCTCCATACTATGAGCAACATGACTATGCTGGAATAACAGAGTTCTTCTGGGTGATAATGCAACAGGCTCTCTGGCCTGTCCTCGGAGAGCTCTTTCCTCGCGATAGAGTGAAGATCGCAAATTGGGTTCCTGAGGATCCGAAGGTTCCGAGGGGCATTGAGATAAAAGGAGAGCCTCCAAAAGAGGGCTCGAAGAGTGGTCCGCAAGAGTTTGCGAAGGGCTTTAAGGAATTTCTAGAAGCTACTTCAAAAGTCCTGAAGGATGATGGTCTTCTAGTCGTCTGGTATGCTTATGGTAAGCTCGGGGGCTGGTACGAGCTCTTCAATATGCTCTATGAGAAAGGGTATGGAGTGACTAAAACATGGCAGGTTTGGAGCGAGATGAGGCAGAGGAGAATTGCTTTGGAGAAGACGGCCTTCTTCACCAGCATGGTGATAGTGGCAAGGCCTAGGGTCAGGAGGACGGTGATAGTAAGCTTTGATGACCCTGCACTTTCCAAGATCTTCTCAGAGGACGTGAGGAGGACCGTCGAGTCGTCAATGGATAATCTCTTAGGTGCCTACGGGCTTGACGTCTTAAAGGAGGCGTTGATCGTCTCGCTGGCCGACGGCTTTGCAAAGGCGACCTTTTACTCACTAGCATTTGGCTTAGGCGGCTATCAAATATTATCTAATGAAGCGCTAAAGACTTCCATCTTCTCCGTACTAGACTATTTGGCGAAGAACGTGGCCAGAGTCGGGCTTATGGAATTGGAGAGGATCGATCCTGTCTCTAGGCTCTACACCTTCCTCTTAATGGCATCGAGTGAAGATCTCAAGGTCTCCAGCGACTTTGCCAATAGGATAGAGCAGGTCCTCCAAGCCCCGTTCTTAAAATTGTTGAAGGCTGGTCAAGAGAGGGGCGCTATGAGGCTCTTAAGCCCTGTAAATGTCTCAAGGGCCCATCCAGAGTCTGCCGTAGGAAGGGCTATCAAATTGCTGATGAATGTTAGAGAGGTCTTCGCGAAGCATGGGCTTAGGGCCGCGGAAGATGTTGTAATGAAGGCAGAGAGAGATGAGATCTCGTTGGCGAAGCTTTTAGTGGCTGTTGCTTGGAGCAAGCTCGGCCTTAGCAAAGATGAAAGAGACACCTTATTGAAAGTCTTGGCTGTAGGTGGCTCTCCTTGAGTGTGAGGAGGTTCTTTAAGGAAGACCTACTTAATGAGATCGTGAGAGTAAGACCTGAACAGCTAGCGCCTTCGTTAGGGACGGTGATCTTAGCCATAGGTGAGGGCAAAGTAGAGGAAAAAGAGATTCCCTACTACAAGCCGAGCGTCTTCTTCAAGCTTACGCACCCCTCAGATAACTTCATTAGTGTGCTGAAAAGCGTCGTCGAGAGTTTGAGGAACAGGGGTGTCGCCTCGATATTCTTAAACCTCGACATGGGCTCCGGCAAGACCCACTTGCTGACTTTATTGCTACATCTCTTCGCCTCTTACATCCTAACGCCTGAGCAGCTCTCGAGCTATCTAGATGATTACAAGCCTAGAACCGGCTATAACGAGACTTTAGCTAATAAGACTGTAGTCTTCGCCTTCGACCTGAGGACTCCGAGGCTGGCTACTAGGTATCTAAAGTTGACAGAGAAACTTCTAAGTAAGCTAGGAGATTACAGGGCAGCCGAGCTCGTTAAGAGGGCCTATGAGGAGGATAGGCTACCGAGCGCCAAAGAGTTGGCGGAGACCATAGATAAAAACTTCAACCTCTTGATCTTGATAGACGAGCTACACTACGCAACTACACTTGGTGACGAAGAAGATAGGAAGATCGTGGCAGAGGTAGTGAAATTCGTCTTAGACCTCGTGCATTATAGGAGGGCCCTCGGAGGCTCTTCTGGGATAGCAGTTGTCGTGGCCTCTGCGAGGAGGGACTTCGACAGGTGGCTTGAGGTCAGGGACCTACTTGACCCTAGGTTTAGGGTCTTGATAGAGGGCTTCATCGATCAAATGCAGAGGATCGAGAGCACGACTCAGACTAGGTGGCTCAGCTTAGATGAGGCAAAGAGGATTCTAGAGAAGAGGTTGGACCTTAAGAAAGGGGATTTCGAGAAGGTCTTTCATAAGTCATTCGACAAATTCATTGAGAGGGTCGTGAAAGCCGATACCGACGTTCCGCAAGCTCACCACCTGAGGTCGCTCATAAAGGCTATGGCGATCTACGCGTTAGAAGCATACAGGACTAGCGATAATATTGTGTCTCCAGCACGTTTTACCGAAGACGTGATCGATATGATGTTGCCCGGTAGCGAATTAGCCATTGGCTACAAGTCCATTTATAATGCAATTACAGACTTGTTGAAGAGCTCAATTCATCGCGAGGAGATATTGTTGGCCATTAATTCAATATTCTCGCTAACTATTACCGGAGCTCCTGAAAAGCTCGTAGAGATGGTGAGAGTGGCAAAGACAAGAACTCCACCTCAAGATATACCAGTCGTTAAAGAAGTAGAGCTACGTGAGATATTGAAAGTTCATGGACTCTCGGACTCTATGATTAATGAAGTTGTTGAAGCTCTAGACACAGTCCATCCTAATATCCATAGAGTTTCGCTGACAGGCGGCGACTACGGTTACTTTATCATCCCGATAGCAAGCGTTCTCGCTATCTTCAGGAAGATGATAAATGACGAATATAAAGCGCTTATGGGAGACCCTATTAGGCTTGCGGAAAGAATATGTGAAGAAGACCTCCTGAGACTTGAGTACAGCGATGATCTCTTAGAACTTAAAGCTATTGAGAGCCTACAAGAGCTTGAGAAAAAGCCTCACTCGTCTGATAAGTTCTACGCCTATATCTACGTGAACAAAGGCTTTCTCACCCAGTTATCAGAAGAGAAGCAGACGAAAGACTCTTCCTTCAACACTATGAGGATGGATGCAAAGAAATTCTTGGAGAGGAAAGGAGTCCACAACTTGGTTATCGTGCTACCTAAGATAACTAAGGAAGCGTTAGATAAAAAAGCGCGGTCCCTTGCCGTTGATAGTGCTATGTCATACGTAATTAACGAATACATAGCTCCTCTAGAAAAGAGAGAAGGTCAAGACGAAGTAGCAAAGAGGTTATTGGAGATAGAACTCAGTGACTTGAAGGCGGAGATGGGGAAAAGGCTAAGCGACGCTCTAGCAGCTTTCACTTCCTCTATGAAGTCCGTCTTTGCAGAGGCTCTCTATTACACGCCAAAAGGCGTCATGTCAGAACCTATAGCAATCGACATAAGGAGTAGGGAGGTCAAAGTTCGTGAAATACAAGAAGTCATTGACACCTTTAGGAAGGGTTTAAGCGATGTAATTGTAGACACCTCTAGGTTGTTAGCAGAGAAAATAAAGCAAGGGAGAATGATCTTTCCGAGCCCTAAAATGGCTACGGAAGTGATCTATAAAGTCATCGAGGAAGACCTAGAGAAAAAGCGGAGTGCATCTTTCCGTATAGACGAGTTTAGGGTAGAGAAACTTGAGGGCGTGGAAGATAGATGGATATACATTCCACCAAAGATCATGGGACAGATAGCCGAAATAGTGGTTAAGCGAGTAGAGGAAGCATTTAAGGATAAGTACGAAGTAGAGAAGAAGCTAGAAGAGGGAAAGTATACTATCAAGGCAACTCCTAAAACTCCTATCACAGAAAAATCATTGCCTGCTCCACCGTTACCATCTCCGCCTGCTTCGCATCAAGATCCTTGGGAGATCTTCAAAAGCTTAGTTTATTCCATAGCAGAGAGAGGTGGCGGGATGGTCTGGATCAAGATGGAGGTTAAGGACAGGGAATCTGCTGATCGAATCATTAGAATGCTCTCTCCAATCAGGGACTACATCAAAGAGGGCAGGGAGGCAGGTGTAGCGGGCTGATAATGAAGCTATGAGAGTTAAGGATCTCAAAAGTCGCTTGGAATGGCTCTTTGAGAGGGCAGTGAAAAGAGGTCTCTCTTATACAGACTTCCTACGTCTCTTTGCCATCTACTCATATTCAAATAAGCATGATCTCATAGACTTCCACGACATCTTAATTATGGTCAAGAATATCTCTGACGAGGTTGCCAGAGCCCCTGATAATCTGCTCTTGATGAGGCAAAGGGCAGAGAATTTGGTAAGAAAGGGCTATAAACCCTTCTTGATCGATTGCTTCGGCTTACCAGAGGTCTATGAAGTCTATGTTAAAATAACAAAAGAATGCGGGGCTCTTGCGGTATCTGTCGAACCTTACATAAACGCGTTGGCTCTCACCTCCGAGTTCGAGAAGGCCTATGGAAGTCCAACAATGCTTGAGCTAGCGAAGGCTTTAGGGACGAGCCTCTACAAGAGCACGGACAAGGCAGTTCACGAGAAGCTTGGAAAGCCTATGAGCCTTGATAAATTATTAAGATCGGCTGAGCTGAGGCTTAAAAGCATAGCAGAGAAGTTGGCCGAAGATGCCATGAGGACTAAGAAAGCTTTCATAATATCGGATCACGGCTACGATGTCTACCACAGCCCTCACGACGAATACTACTTGGGGCATGGAGTTGAAAGTAAGCTGGCTAAAATAGCACCGCTGATAATCGTGGAGTGTTGACAATGTTCACACTTTCTCTTCGACCTAGAGTTACTTACAGACTTTTTATTATGAATACTTTAACCTAGAAACAAGCCTCTACACAACTTTCTCAACAACATGACCTATCTAGTTTTAGCTTCTTTTCTGGAAAAACAAAGAAACTTCTCAAGGATGCTCGAGCAAGCTACATAATCTAAAATATTTCTAAAATACTTTAAGCCATGCATGCTAGCGTATTCTAAGAGCTTTCCGTCTATAATGTTCTCTACAAACTCTGTCTAGGGTAGTCAGTGCCTCTTAAGATCAAGATTAATTTTAGTGCTGAGTCTAAGGATAGAGTGCTCAGTGTAGATATAACAGGCTTTACAGTGCATTTTAATTAATATTCTCAGTGCTGACTTTCCAATATAAACTTATATTTGCCCGCCGGATCAACTTGTTATCTGAACTTATTACTGCACCGGCATTTATAGAGGCATATATTATATTGGCTATATCTTTATGTCTTTAAAGCTTGAACTTATCTTCAAACTCATAGTAAGGACATATTTAATTGATTAACTTAGATAGTAATCAATTTATATTATCTATTACACATGATGTTTTGATGTCGTATAAATGTTCATCAATATATACTCAAAACATAACATATATAGCGCGTATAATATAATCTACAGTTATAAAGAGGTGTTAGGAGCATGTGGAAAGTTGCGTAGGTTGATGAGGATTATGCCGAGAGGGTCACGAGAGGGAATCCGTGATAAAATAGCAACATTTAATAAGAAGAGGTTGCAATGACGACTCTACACATTGATGAGAGAATAATGAATACGGTTAGGCATGTTGTTAGTGGCATTGGGAATCAACATAGCATATTCCTATCTGTGTTGTTATCAGTACTGCTTGGTATAGCGTGTAGCAGAATCATAGAGGTATTGCTACTATATAATGCTATAATCTTATCAAACCTTCTCCTACTCTTCATCATAACATTACTCATAAGCTCTTTATTGGTAGTAGTTTTCTATTTACTCTTTAGAGGAGGGTATAGCTCAACGTTTACATTAGTTTTTGACATGAGTCGTTTTCCTGGAGATTGGAAAGAGCTATTTAAGAATATCATAACTAATGTCAAACCAGAGACATATAGTGTCTATAATGAGAATTGCAGAGAGCATGTCGAGCATCGTGATGGAGTAAACTATGAATATCTTATTTGCAACCTTAATTATAAAGGTTCTATACCACTTAAGATAAAGATGTACTTTTTTAAAACAGCGACAGTTATTCCTTTAATAGTAACAACAGTAACCATTATAGCAAATCCTCTTAAAGTTATCGTAGAAGAGCTTTGTAGTACGCCATTATTAAATAAGTTGAGGTCTTTGAGAAAGAAAGAGTATTATATGGAGTTAGACATTTGGTATGAAGTTGTTGAAGACCTTAGTTTCTACTTTGATGACGTTGAAAAAATACTTCTACACATGAATATCTCATTAAAGGATGTTATTTATTAATTATTTATTAAAACAAGCTTCGGTTGGCCTTAATTGATTAAGATATTCCAGGTACTTCGGATAACCACACCTACTTCGCCAAGAAGATCCTTATATCTAGCCTCAGAGATCTTAAGTTCTCCAAATCTGCTCTGAATAAATCTGGCTACCTCTTGAGACAATGTCTTTATCATTAGTTTCCGAGACTTTCTGCGAAGTAGTTATGTATTAGTAGGTAAACATATGATTAGGAACTGCTATGTAGAGTAAACTGCATATGAGCTTGCATAGATATAAACATGGAAATAAAGGCTGATATGAAAATGGAGCAACATTCACATCAGACACCTGTGGGATATTCATATCGTTGTATCCTTACAAAATCCTTATTCTTAAAACGGTCAATACGATGAGCCGAAACTAAACCCTTCTCTAACGCCTTCTGAAAACAATCACCACATACCTCAATAAAATCACTATCTATAAAGACAATATGTATAGATTTTAACGACTTAATACTCTCGAGACAGAAGATACATGAACGATGTCTCAACCTATACCTTAACTCATCAACAGAGAATCGAAACCTCTCACAACACCTAAACAACTCATGAAGTTAAAGGTAAGAGTTCCAATATCAGCAAAACTCTTAATTAGAGAAGAACCATTATAATATCGACGGAGGACATCAGCTAACTTAAGAGTACTACAACAATAGAAGTCCTTAAACAGTTTCTTATACACCCTCTCAAAAACCTTCTCAGCAATAACACCTTTCAAATACCTATCACCATCAACTAAAACATTATAATCTACATAACGTACCATAAAACCACCCATAAACTAACTACACATTCATCGAACATTATAAATACTAATGCTATTATCTGAATCATAAAGTACTTCTATCTAGAATTAGAGTTAAAGATGATATTATAATAGAGTTAAATAGTTAGTTACAGGTCCTCTACTTGGGTGGTTTTGTGAGTGTTGATAATCCTCTAGTTTTGTGGCTTCAATCTACAACTTTCCTCTTCGATTTAGATGTTGTTAAGAAGGCTTATGATGAGAGTTATAGACTCCTCCCGGCAGATGTTCAAAAGGCTTTACAGGTGAATTATCTTCAAGATATATTCCACTCACTAGACTTACTACTGTGTATGTTACCTTACCGTGATCTTCAGTACGGTCCTAAGAGTAAAGGAGGTAAACGTGAGATAGTTGAGTTAAGAAAACGTATGAAGTTAGGGTGGGTAGCTTATAATATTAACGCTATCCAAAAACTACTGAATACGAATAATTGGAATGTCGTTAAGAAGGAGCTTTGGGATTGGTATAATAGTAAAGGACATCAATTTAGGGATCAGGAAGGTTTTAAAGGCTTCATAGAATTCCTAGAAGGTTATTTACAAACAACAATAGCTGAACTCTCGGTACTCTATGTATATCTCTATAATGATAAACCACTCATGCCGTTAGGCTTTATGCAACATCTAATCACTTTAGGGCCTAGCGGACCGACATTAGGAGACTTCATAGATATTGAAACCCTAACATTTGTTGAAGTTAAGTCAAATAGAGCTTCGGTAGAACCATCATCACTACTCTCATTAACAATAAATACTAGACTACCTTCAGCAATAGCCATACCTAGGTATGAAGTTAATGTTGAGAAAGGAGTTATAGATGAGAACTGTATAGTTGTTGAATTCTACACACTAACTACTGCAGGTAAGAAACGACCATGGATAGTACATGATGAAGAAAAAGACCTAAAAGCTGATGTAGTAGATGAGCTAAAACCATTAATGCAGAATATATCAATATTAAGAAAAAACGCTGAAAACTACCTACAGGAAATAAAACAAACCAGTAATACCTCTAACACATAAACAATACTAAATAAACCTCACATAAACATACTTTCAAGTCTTAATGATAACGCTGGTATTAATCAATAAATGACTAATGCCCTTAAAATATAAACTAAATTATTCTAATAATATCTCTCCTAATAGTCGATTAAAACATAGTTGTGATTAATCTTCTCCCTTAACACCCTTACCAGAGACCATATCCAAAGCTACTTCAAGAGCTTCTTTATCAACATTAGAATCCAATATATTTACAAGCTATCTAAACTCAGGGAGTTGTGCTATATCTCTCAGCGCTACTCTCTGATTAGAGTACTCCCTGTTTGGAGCCTTCCTATGAAGTTCTCTAGATACTGTTCCTCTAAAGAAAAGCTTAGAAGGTTTTCCCAGCCTTGAGCCTCAATATCATTTCTATCTTATCAGAATTCTAGAGTTTATAGAATATTTCACATAGCCCATCTGTTGATCATGATCTACAACTTTTGATCGCTTCATTATGTGAAAGAATCCTTTCAAGACAATTATATATATGATCGAAAAGTTCTGATGAGAAAAATTTTGAATTTAAAATCATTTTAAGCCGGCACAGCATTTACTCTATATTTATAACTGAAACATTGAAAAAGCCTTACGTCAAATGTGAATCGTATGTTTTGCGTCTCACCTGCTTTCATATAGATCTTCTGTTCTTGTTTTTCATATCCTCCACACCATAATTCGGCA
>Ga0080004_1159517_pt1 | contig 14717 bp, 14 predicted proteins | sample WasSprMetagenome_FD_69207 | JGI IMG/M metagenome (GOLD analysis project Ga0080004, IMG submission 69207) | Sulfidic aquatic microbial communities from Washburn Spring, Yellowstone National Park, USA - WS (SPADES assembly) (version 2) | ecosystem: Environmental > Aquatic > Thermal springs > Hot... | reverse complement strand
GATCAGGGAGATCTTGGCAGCGACGCTGCTCGCCACCGCGGTCCCCGCTTCCGCCATCACCACACCGCCCTTCCGCCCCGGTACAGGTCGGCGAGAATCCGCCCCGCCGACCGCCTGCAAAGCCCCTGAGAGCCCGGCGCAGCTTGGTGGCCTTGGGTACGCCGTCCACGGTCAGCATCTCGCCCAGCGCGTCGTCGATGGCCTTCGGGTAAGCGGTGATCAGCGCCGGCGTCTGCTCGAGGAAGCGGGGGACGCGCCGGTAGTGTTGTCGTAGGGACGGACACCCACCCTGACCATGTCGGAGAGCATGGCCCCCACCCCGATGGATACCGAATCCCCCCGGGCCGCGATCTCCTCCTCGTTCAACTCGATCCGTTCCTCCACCAGGCGGCCCCGGCGCGAGGCGTCGCGAGGGGGGCATGGGCATGACCCGGGGGCGCACGTGCGGCCGCCTGCGGGGGCCCATGCTGATGACGGTCACTTTGCCTCCGAAACGCTCCCGGAGGCGCAGGGCCTCCTCCAGAGCGTGGACGTCGTAGGGATTCGGGATCGACGGCACCCCCGCCGGCACGAGCGTGCCGGTGGCGGGGTCGATTTTCACTTCCGTCGTGTCCGGAAGCTGCTTCAGGCAGACTACTGCGTGCAACGGCACCACCCCGCGGAATCCGCCGCGGCGCCCCCCTCACCAGCATAACCGGACGAAGGGGTCACCACGCACCATGGCCACACCCGGCCCTCCCAGCTCCCACACGGACCCGCGTGGCCCGGGGCAGCCGGCCCCGGGCCACGACTGCCTGCATGCAGGCGGTAAAGTGGAGCTCAGCCCCACTTGCCTTTCTTCACGTGGGCCTCCAGTTCGGCCTTGACGTTCTGCCCCAGCTCCCACGCTGCCGCCTGGGCCTTCCTGGCCAGGGCGACGCAGCCAGGGTCGAGGGCGTCCGCCTCGATGCGGCCGGCCGTCTCCCGCACCTTCTCGAGCAGCTCCATCAGCCGCACTTCCAGCGCATTGGTGAACCGGGAGCGATCGATGAGTCCGACACGCTCCTCGTCCACCTTCTCGTATTTCTCCGCCGGCGCACCGCACTTGGGGCAGCTGACCGGGGGAACGTCCCCGTCGTGGATGTACCCGCACACCGTGCAGCGCCACTTCATCGCGCTGTTCCTCCTCTCCCCGTTTCCTGTCTCACCGCGGCCCGCCACAGGAGCCCGACCAGGTTTTCCATCAGCCGCCTCCTCTCACGCAGTGCACCTCGCCCCGGCGCCACCGAACCGGTTGGCGCGGGCGGCCGCCTCCGGCACGCCCCGGCCTGCCAGCGCCACGACGCCCGGAGTACAGGCAGCGATGGTACCACCGGGGTCAGAACCTGACATAGCGGCTGCCCTGGGCTCCGCAGACGGGGCAACGCTCGGGCGGCTCGCCCATCACGGTATGGCCGCATACGGGGCACACCACGATGGGAGCGGTGCCGATGCACTGTCCCGCCTGCACCTTCTCGCGGGCCTCGGTGTACAGGGCGGCGTGGATCTTCTCCGCGGCCACCGCCCAGTTCATGCTACGCTCGGCCTCCTTCGCACCCTGCAACCGGGCCACCGCCGCGAAGGCCGGGTACATCTCCTCCACCTCATGGGTCTCCCCGCCGATAGCCTTGCTCAGGTTCTCGCTGGTGGACCCCAGTTCGCCCAGTGCCTTGAAGTGGTTGGTGGCGTGCACCTGCTCCGCGTAAGCGATGGCGCGGAACAGCCGGGCCACGTTGGGGTGCCCCTCCTTTTCCGCCTGCTCGGCGAAGATGAGGTAGCGCATGTGCGCCTGGCTTTCCCCCGCGAATGCCGCCCTCAGGTTCTCCTCCGTCATCTTCCCCATCGCCTATCCCTCCCGCGCGATTTGCTCCTCCAGGTCAACGAACCCGGAGATGTCGCCTGCCAGAATGGCCCCCTTCAAGCAACCATCGTCCCCCACCAGGCGCCGGTACACTCGCGCCTGGCGGTCCTGGACCACCTCCTCCCCCCACTCGCGCCGGGGATCGATTTCCCCCACGGATACCGGCACGATCCCCGCCACCTTCAACTGGTGTGACATCACGCTACCCGGGAAAGAGGGGTTGCGGCCTACGCCGGATCGCAGACCCTATCTTATCAGGAATCGTTACTTTTTGCAAGCGAGAACGATGAGGAGCTGCTGGGGGTTCGTCCGACGACCGGGCAGGGACCATGGGAGAGCAAGATCCGGACGCCCACTCGCTTCCGGCACCACCTGCGGAAGGAGCGCCCCCGTGCCCCGTCGAACTCATTAATGGAACGGCGTTCTTCTGACTGGAACGGAAGGTGGGAAGGTGGCTGCCCGCGAGCCGCGCCAAACACGGACACAGCTCACCCAGGCCGTGGACAGGGCGCTGCAAATCCTCCTCCTCCTGGGCACGGAAGGCGAGATGGGCGTCAGCCAGATCGCCTCGCGGTTGGGCACCTGGAAGTCCACCGTCCACCGCACCCTGGCCACCCTGGCCGCCCGCGGGTTCGTGTGCAAGCAACCCGGCAGCGACCGCTATTTCCTGGGCGTCAAGCTGTTCACCCTGGGCATGCGCTGGCGCGAAAAAATGGGCCTGGTCCCCCTCGTGCGTCCGGTGATGGAACAACTTGCCGCGGCAGTGGGGGAAACCGTGCACCTGGTGGTCCTGGACCCCGACCCGGCCTCGCCCCACACGGTGGTGGTGGTCGACAGGGTGGAGTCGGACCACGTGCTGGGCATAACCCCCCGGGTGGGATTCGGAGCAGCGGCCCACTGTTCTGCGGTGGGCAAAGTTTTGCTCGCCCACTCACCACCGGAGGTGGTGGAGCGCATCCTGGCCCGGGGCCTGCCCCGCTTCACGCCCAACACCATCACCGCCGGGGACGCCCTGCGGGCCGAACTGGCCGCGGTCAGGGAGCGCGGGTACGCGGTGGACAACGAGGAGATGGAGACAGGGCTTTACTGCGTGGCGGCCCCCATCCGGGACGCCTCGGGGGCGGTGGTGGCGGCCATGAGCGTGTCCGGACCGGTCGGTCGCCTCCTCCCCCGCCAGCAGGAGCTGGCCCGGGCCGTCATGGCGGCCGCCGCCGAAGCATCCGCCCGGCTCAAATGAACCGACTGCTGGCGGCCAGGCAGCATGCCCGCGCGGCCGCCTGGCTGCGGAAACGGGACATAAACCACGCGAGCCCCTGGGGCGCACACAGCCAGGGCAGGGGAGGCGAAATAGCATGGACGAAGTGGCCGGAGCAACCGTGCTCCTGTCCGGGAACGAGGCCATAGCACGGGGGGCGTACGAAGCCGGCGTCAGAGTCGCGGCCGGGTACCCCGGCACCCCCAGCACCGAGGTGATCGAGGCCCTGGCAGCGTACCCGGAAGTGTGGGTGCAGTGGTCCACCAACGAGAAGGTGGCGGTGGAGGTGATCATCGGCGCCTCCCTGGCGGGCGCCCGCGCGCTGGCCGCCATGAAGCACGTCGGGCTCAACGTGGCCGCCGACCCCTTCCTCACTTTCTGCTACATGCCCACCCGCGGCGGCACCGTCATAGTGTCGGCGGACGACCCCGGCATGCACTCGTCCCAGAACGAGCAGGACAACCGCCAGTACGGCCGCCTGGCCCGCACGCCGGTGCTCATGCCCGCCGACAGCGAGGAGGCCAGGGACTTCACCCGGGCTGCCTTCGACCTGTCAGAGGAGTTCCAGACCCCGGTCATCCTTCGCACCACCACGCGCCTCTCCCACGGCCGCAGCCCGGTCAGGCTGGGCACGAGGCAGGAGGCAGCGCGTCCGCTCAGGTTCGAACGCAGGCCCCAGGACTTCGTCATGTTGCCCGTCAACGCCCGCCGCCGCCACCCGCTCGTGGAGGCGCGGCTGGACGCCCTGCGCGAGTACGCCGAGGACTGCCCGTTCAACCGGGTGGAATGGGGCGACCGGAACCTCGGCTTCATCACCGGAGGAGTGGCATACCAGTACGTCAAGGAGGCCTTCCCGGACGCCTCCGTCCTCAAACTCGGTCTCGCCTATCCTCTCCCCCGCCGGCTCATCCGCCGCTTCGCCGCCGGAGTGCGCCAGCTCTTCGTGGTGGAAGAGGGCGACCCCTTCTGGGAGGAACTCATCCTGGCCCAGGGCGTCACGGTGCTCGGCCAGGGGGTGGCCGGTCCCCAGGTGTTCCCGCGGGTGGGCGAACTCTCCGTGGAGGCGGTGCGGGAAGCCGTGCGCGCCTTCCTCGGCGCGGCCGGCACCCCTCCATCGTCGCCGGCCTGGTCGCAGGAGCTGCCGCAGCGGCCGCCCGTCCTGTGCCCGGGCTGCCCTCACCGGGGGGTCTTCTACGTCCTGGCCAAGTACCACCTCATCACCACCGGCGACATCGGCTGCTACACCCTGGGGGCGGCGCCGCCCTTTCACAGCATCGACACCTGCACCTGCATGGGTTCGTCCATAGGGCACGCCCTGGGCCTGGAGAAGGCGCTGGGGCCCGAGTTCTCCCGCAAGGCGGTGGCGGTGATCGGGGATTCCACCTTCGTCCACTCCGGTATCGCGCCCCTCATCGACCTGGTGTACAACCGCGGCACCGGTACGGTGATCATCCTGGACAACGGCACCACCGCCATGACCGGCCACCAGGGCCACCCCGCCTCCGGCTGGGACGCCCGCCATCAGCCCGCGCCACGCCTCGACCTGGAGGCACTCTGCCGCGCCTGCGGTGTGAACGACGTCCAGGTGGTGGACGCCTACGACCTCAAGGCGGTGGAGAAGGCGGTGAAGGCGGCGGTGGCGCGGCCCGAGCCCTCGGTGATCATCGCCCGGCGCGCCTGCGTCCTGCTGCCCGGTGCAGCGGCTCCCCCCATCCGGTTCCTCCCCGACAAGTGCATCGACTGCACCGCCTGCTTCCGCATCGGCTGCCCGGCCCTGGAGAGGGACTCAGCAAGGGGCGGCAAACGCCCGCGCTTGAACGAAACCCTCTGCACCGGGTGCCTGATGTGCGTGCAACTGTGCAAACCCGGGGCCCTGGCGCCCCCCGAGGAGGAATGAGCAATGGTCGAGGTCGTCGTCCGCCCACCGGCAGACGGAACCTGCGCCCCTTCCCGGGTGGGGCAGATCGAAGACATCGTCATCGCCAGCGTGGGAGGTCAGGGTGCCATCCTGGCCACCCGCATCCTGGCTTCCCTGTTCCTGGCCCAGGGCTGGCAGGTCAAGACCTCCGAAGTGCACGGCATGGCCCAGAGGGGGGGCACCGTGGAGACCCACGTGCGCCGGGGCCGCACCGTGTACTCGCCCCTGGTGCCCCGCGGCGAGGCCGACCTCCTGCTGGCCTTCGAGCAACTGGAAGGGTTGCGTTACCTGCCCTGGCTGCGGCCGGGCGGGGTGTGCGTCTGTAGCAGCGAACGCATCCCTCCCGTCACCGTCACCCAGGGCGGCCAGGCCTACCCCGAGCACGTGCGGGAAACCCTGGCCGAAAGGGCGGGCGTGGTGGTGTGGGTGCATGCCCCCGCCCTGGCCCGTGAGGCGGGCAACGCCCGCGCGGCCAACGTGGCCCTTCTGGGAGCCCTCTCTGCCTTCCTGGAGGCGACGCCAGAAGAATGGGAACGGGCCATCGCCGCCCACCTGCCCGAAAAGCTGAGGTGCGTCAACATGGCCGCTTTCCGGGCCGCCCGGGATCTGACCCTGGCCCGCCTGGGAGAACACGGCACGGGGAGCCCAGAAACGGGCCCGCCCTGGGGGAACGCGGGCCTGGAGGCCGGCCCGCCTGGGGGGAACGCAGCATGAGGGGCCTGGACGCCTTCTTCTCCCCCCGTACGGTAGCGGTGGTGGGAGCATCCCGCGACCCCGCCAAGATCGGTCACCTCGTGCTCAAGTACCTCCTGGAAAGCGACGCGCGTGTTTACCCGGTGAACCCGTCGGCGGACGAGATCCTGGGCCGCCCGTGTTACCCGGACCTGGCCTCCATCCCCGAAGAAGTGGATCTGGCCGTGCTGGCCGTCCCGGCCGCCACCACCGTGCAGATGGTCAGGCAGTGCGTGGACAAGGGCGTGCGGGCCATCATCGCCCAGGCCTCCGGATTCGGGGAAACCGGGGAAGAGGGCCGGAGGCTCGAGCAGGAAATCAGGTCCATCCTGGCGGCGGCGCCCCCGGACAGGCGCCCCCGCCTGCTGGGGCCCAACACCCTGGGGGTGTATGTCCCCCGCCGTCGCCTGGACACCACCTTCACCCTGCGCGAGCGCAGCCCCCGGCCCGGCCCCGGCGACATCGCCTTCATCTCCCAGAGCGGAGCCACTGCCGTGTGCATCATGGAGGCAGCGGCTACGCTCGGGGTGGGACTGTCCGCCTTCGTGGGCATCGGCAACAAGCTGGACGTGGACGAAAACGAACTCCTGGACTATTTCGCCCAGGATCCCTGCACCCGGGCAATTGCCCTGTACCTGGAGAGCTTCCGCGACGGCCGGGGCTTCCTGGAGAGGTGCCGCCGCATCACCCCGCACAAGCCCGTGGTGGTGCTCAAGACCGGTCGCTCGGCGACAGGGGCCCGTGCCGCCGCCCTGCACACCGGATCCCTGGCCGGTTCCGACCGGGTGGTGGAGGGAGCCCTGCGGCAGGTGGGCGCCTTCCGGGCCTACGACGAGGAGGAACTGGTGGACCTGGCCCGCGCTCTCGGCCACGGCCGGCCCCTGGCCGGCAAGCGGGTGGCCGTGCTCACCACGGCCGGCGGCCTGGGCGTGATCGCCACCGACCTGCTGGAATCCCGTGACCGGGGAGCGGGCCTGGAGCTGGCCCCCATCTCGGAGGAGGGTAAGGCCCGCCTCCGCTCTGTCCTGGTGCCCTTCGCCTCCGTACACAATCCCATCGACCTGACCGCCAACAGCAGTAACGGGCATTACGCCGCCAGCCTGGAGGTGCTGGAGGCGGAGCCCGAGGTGGACGCCATTTTGTGCGTCATGCAGTTCCAGAGCCCCTTCGTGGACGACGGGCTGGCGCAGATCATCATCGACTGGTTCCACCGCGGCCCCAAGCCCATGGTGGTGGTGACCATCGGAGGCGAACTCTCCCAGCGGGGCCTTCGCCAGGTGGTGCAGGCGGGCGTCCCGGCGTACCCGTCGCTCTGGCGGGCGGTGCGCGCCCTGGCCGCCTTATACCAGCGGGGCCAATACCTCCGCCGTCTCCACCCCTTACCGCCCGCGGCCGACGCCGCCGAACCCCCAGAGGGGAGGGCTGCAACGTGACTGACCCCGCCGAGCTCCTCCGATCCGGCGTTCCCCTGGCCGAGCACCAGGTCAAGGATCTCCTCGCCTCGTTCGGCATCCCCGTGCCCCCTCGGATTCTGCTGCCGCCCGGATCTGGCCTGCCTCCGGGGGACCTGCCCTTCCCTTACCCCGTGGTACTCAAGGTTTGCGACCCCACCCTCCTCCACAAGACGGAGGTGGGCGGCGTGCGCCTGGGGATCTCCACCCGTGGCGACCTTGAGCGGGAACTGGCCGCCATGCGCACCCGTTTCCCGCACCTGACCCTCATGGTGGAAGCCCAGGAACCCCCGGGTGTGGAGGCCATCGTGGGACTCATCCACGACGCCACCTTCGGACCTTCACTCATGGTGGGCCTGGGGGGTGTCTTCACCGAAGTGTACGAGGATGTGGCCTTCCGCGTGGTACCCATAGGCGAGGCCGACGCCCGCGACATGATCGCCCAGTTGCGGGGGGCGCGCCTCTTTGACGGCTTCCGCGGCATGAAGGCCAGCCGGGAAGCCCTCGTCTCCATCCTGCTGGGGGTATCCCGGCTGGGCCAGGAACTGGGAGACCGCATCGAACAGATGGATCTCAACCCGGTGATCGTCTACGCCGACCGGGCGGTTGCCGTGGACGCCAAGCTCCGCCCCCGCTGATCTCCGCCCACGAGGAGCCCGGTGAGAGTTCACGGCCTGCGGGGCGTCCTGCGCGGAGCGGGGGTCGGCGTCTTCCTGGCGGGCGCAAACATGTCCCGCAGGGAACGCAGCTGGACGTCGTGATCCGCCACCTTGGCCAGCAAGCACTCGTGTCGCATCTCAAGCTGCAGTTGCCTCTGCTCGAGCTTCTCCTGGCCCTGCTCAAGCCTCATCTGCCGCTCTTGCAGTGCCCGCTGCTCCCTCTGCAATTGTTCGTGGATGGCCTGCAAGCCCTGGAGCGCAGCCAGGATCTGGTCCAGGGTTTCCATCGCCATGACCTCCTCATGGGGCGTCGCCTCGGGGGGCGCCGCGTTTCCGCGCAACCTCCCGCACTCAGCGCCAAATCCTCTCGAGCACGTGCCCGCGGGAGTCGCGGATGGTCACCTCCATGGGCATCTGTCCCGGCAGGGTGTGGGTGGCGCAGCCGAAGCAGGGGTCGTAGGCGCGGAAGGCCATCTCCACCCGGTTGAGGATGCCCTGGTCCACCTTGCCCCCGTGGATCACGCCCTGGGCGGCTTTCTTCACCGACATGCAGATGGCGGCGTGGTTGTTCACCGTGGCCACGATGAGGTTGACCCCGGTGATGCGGCCGCGCTCGTCGGTGCGGTAGTGGTGGAAGAGGGTGCCCCGCGGGGCCTCCACCACGCCCACCCCTTCGCCCACCACGCGCTCGGGGATCACCCGCACCTGGGGGCTGGTGATCTCGGGGTCGGTGGCCAGTTCCAGCAGCCGCTCGGCGGCGTAGAGCAACTCGATGAGCCGCGCCCAGTGGTTGGCCAGGGTGTGGTGGACGGGCTTTCCTCCCAGCACGTCGTAGAACCGCTCGTACTCGGCCTGGGCCAGCGGGGTGGCCATGCCCTGGGCCGCGTTCAGCCGCGCCAGGGGCGCCACCCGGTACAGGCCGTTGTCCCTGCCGTCCACGTAACCCTTCCACCCCACCTTCTTCAGGTAGGGGAACTTGAGGTAGGACCAGGGTTCCACCCGCTCGGCGATGTGGTCCAGGTACCCGGCGGGAGCGAAGGTGGCGAACTCGCGACCGTCGGGGTCCACCACCCTCACCTTGCCGTCGTAGAAGTTGACCCGCCCCGCCTCGTCCACCAGGCCCATGTAGTAGGTCCGCATGGTGTAGGGGTCGCTCCTGATCATGTCCACGTAGGCGGGGTTGCCCAGCACCACCTGGTCGAAGATGCGCAGGGCCTGCCGGGCGAACTCGACGCAGGAGCGGGCCATTTCCTCGATCTGGGAGCGCTCCTCCTCGCTCAGGGGCTTGGACATGCCCCCGGGGACCCCGCAGGCGGGGTGGGTGGCCTTGCCCCCCAGCATGGCCTGGATCTTCTGGGCGTAGGCGCGGTGCTTTATCACCTCTCCCCCGATCTCGGGGCCCACCTTCGCCACCAGCCCCAGGATGTTGCGCTCGGCGGGGTCGGCGTCGGGCCCGGGGAGGAAGTCGGGGGCGGCCAGGGCAAAGAAGTGGGCGATGTGGGAGTGGATGAAGTGGGCCGCGTAGAAGAGTTCCCGCAGCTTCTTGCCCGCCGGGGGCGGCTCCACGCCGAAGACGCCGTCTGTGGCCTTGGCGGAGGCCATGTGGTGGGCGCCGGGGCAGACGCCGCAGATGCGGGGGGTGATGAGGGGCATCTCCTCGGCCGGCCTGCCCTGGCAGAACTGCTCGAATCCCCGCAGTTCGGGCACCTGGAAGTAGGCGTTTTCCACCTCGCCGGCGTCGTCGAGGAAGATTTCGATCTTGGCGTGTCCCTCCAGCCTGGTGACGGGATCTATGGTGATGCGCATTACCTCTTCCCCCCTCCCGCGACAGGGCTCGACCCGGAAGCGCTCGCGGTCTCAACTCCGGCGGCAGCGGAGGTTGCGGTGGCGGTCGCGCCCACCGGGCTGCGGGAGCCAGCCGGCGCGGCGGAGCCGGCGTCGAAGGCGCGGCCCCCCAGGAGCGAGGCGGCCATGCCGAAGCGCCAGAAGGTGCCCACGGGGTCCTCGATCCTGCCCAGGGCCAGGCGGATTTCCTCCTCGTCGTCCGAGTCCAGGATGGAGGCCACCGCCGAGAGCATCTTGGCCCCCTGGTCCACCACCTCGCGGGTGGGGCCGTAGCAGCCCCGGCAGGGCATGTTGGCGCCCGGGCACAGGGCGCCGCAGCCGCCCCGGGTGGCCGGGCCCATGCAGATCAGCCCCTGCTCGAGCAGGCAGCGCTCGGGGTCGGGGATGATCTCGTGGTGGCGGCGGAACTCCTTCACCTTCTTGTCCGACTTCTGCCGCGGGCAGGTGTCGCACACCGTCTTGTCCAGGGCCAGCACCGCTCCCCGCGGGGGCAGCTGGCCGGAGGCGATGGCCTCCACCGCCCTGAGGATCCACTCCGGGGTGGGAGGGCAGCCGGGCAGGAAGTAGTCCACGGGGACGAAGTCTTCGAGGCGGAAGGCGCCCGAGAAGAAGCGGGGCAGGGTGAGTTCTCCCTCGGGGGCGGCGAAGCTGGGCTGGGGGAGTATCCCGGCCGGGTTCTCGGTGGAGTAGGTGCCCCGGTAGACCCAGTCCAGGATCTCCTCCCGGTCGAAGAGGTTGGCCAGGGAGGGGATGCCCCCGAAGCAGGCGCAGGAGCCGAAGGCGACCAGGGTTTTGGCCTTGCGGCGGAGCAGGCGGGCCATGTGCTCCTGCTCGGAGTTGCGCACGGCGCCGTTGAAGAAGGCCACGTCCAGGAAGCCGTCCGGGAGGGCCTCGAGGTCCCGGTACTTGAAGTCCATGGCCACCGGCCACAGGTAGATGTCGGCGAGCTTCGCCACGTCCAGGATCTTCTCGTGGATGTCCAGCACGGCCACGTCGCAGCCGCCACAGGACGCCGCCCACCAGAAGGCGAACCTGAGCTTCTCAGCCACGGGAAGCCCCTCCCGTAACAGGCTCCTCCCCTTGCCGCAGTGCGCCTCCCCCTGGCAGCCCAGCCGAGACCGGCGAAACTGCCTCGCCCCCGGGGGTGGTGACCTCTCCACCACCGAGCTCCGCGAAGCGGGAGCGGGGCAGGGGCAGGGGACCCAGGGCGCGCACCTGCTCCACCATCTCGCTCACCACCTGTGCCAGTTTCTGCCCCTCGCTGGCCGAGATCCAGGCCAGGCGGAAGCGGGCGGGGTGGATGCCGAACTGGGCCAGGGCGCGCTCCAGGAGGGGGACGCGGCGCAGGGTCTTGTAATTGCCCTGCTGGTAGTGGCAGTCGCCGGGATGACAACCCGCCACCAGCACCCCGTCGGCCCCGCAGGCGAAGGCCTTGAGCACCATGGTGGGCTCGACCCGGCCCGAGCACATCACGCGCACGATGCGCAGGTTGGCGGGGTACTTCAGGCGGGAGACGCCGGCCAGGTCGGCCCCCGCGTAGGAGCACCAGTTGCAGAAGAACCCCAGGATCTTGGGTTCGAATTCCTCGCCCGTCATACCGCGAGCACCTCCTCGATCTGCGCCAGCACCTGGGGCGTGCGGAAGTGGCTCACCGACAGGGCTCCGGAGGGGCAGGCGGCCGCGCAGGTGCCGCAACCCTTGCACAGGGCTTCGTTGACCCGGACCACCTTCATCCCCTCGTCGTAGGTGAGGGCGCGGTACGGGCAGATGGGCAGACAGGCCCGGCACCCGGAGCAGACCTCCTCGGCCACCTGGGCCACCACCGGCGAGATGGTCACCCGCCCGGCCGAAAGCAGCCGGAGCACCTCGGCGGCCGCTCCCGCCCCCTGGGCCACGCTGTAAGGGATGTCCTTGGGGCCCTGGCAGGCTCCGGCGATGAACACGCCATCGGTGGCGGTCTTGAGGGGTTCCAGTTTGGCGTGGGCCTCCAGGAAGAAGCCGTCGGCAGAGCGCTGGATGCCGAACACCTGGCTGACGCGGGCGGCGTCCGGGCGGGGTTCCATGGCCGGCGAGAGGATCACCATGTCCACGGGGATCTCGCGGTACTTCCCGAGCAGGGTATCCTCGCAGCGCACGAGCAGGCGGCCGTCCCGGCTGCCCACCTCGGCCCCCTTGCCCCGGATGAAGTAGACGCCCTCGCTCTGCACCCGGTTGTAGAACTCCTCGTAGGCCTTCCCGAAGGCGCGGATGTCGATGTAGAAGTTGTAGACTTCGGCACCGGTCTTCTCCTTGACCAGGTGGGCCAGCTTCAGGCTGTACATGCAGCACACGTTGGAGCAGTACTCGTGGTAGTTGGTGTCGCGGCTGCCGATGCAGTGCAGGATGGCCACCGCCCGCGGGGTGCTGCCGTCCTGGAGCTGTACGTGCCCGCCCGTGGGGCCGGAGGCGTTGACCATGCGCTCGAACTGCAGGGCGGTGAGCACGTTGGGGTAGCGCCCGTACCCCCAGGGACCGCGGCTGGGGTCGAACAGGCTGTAACCGGTGGCCACGACGATGGCCCCGACGTTTTCTTCCACCAGCTCGTCCTGCTGGTTGAAGTCGATCGCCCCGGTGGGGCAGAGCTTCTGACAGGCGCCGCACTTGCCGCTCTGTAGCTTCACGCACCGATCCCGGTCGATGACGGGCTTGTTGGGCACGGCCTGGGGGAAGGGGATGTAGATGAGCTTGCGCTTGCCCAGGCCCTCATCGAACTCGTTGGGCGCCGTGTACGGGCACTTGGACCAGCAGGTCCCGCATCCCGTGCACTTTTGCATGTCCACGAAGCGGGCCTTGTGGCGGATGGTGACCCGGAAATTGCCCACAAAGCCTTCCACCCGCTCGACCTCCGAGTAGGTGTGGAGCACGATGTTGGGGTGCTGGGCCACGGCCACCATCTTGGGCGTGAGGATGCAGGCCGAGCAGTCCAGGGTGGGGAAGGTCTTGTCCAGCTTGGCCATCTGGCCGCCGATGGACGGTTCCTTCTCCACCAGGTGGACGCGGAAGCCGGCATCGGCTATCTTGAGGGCGGCCTCGATGCCGGCGATGCCGCCGCCCACCACCAGCGCCTGCGGGGTGACGTCGGCGTACCGCTCCTGCAGGGGCTCGTGCAGGACCACCCGGCGTACCGCGCCCGCCACCAGGGCCTTCGCCTTGCGGGTGGCGGCGGCCACGTCGGTGGTGACCCAGGAGACGTGCTCGCGGATGTTGGCCATCTCCAGCAGGTAACCGTTCAGCCCCGCGCTTTCCAGGGCCCGCCGGAAGGTGGGCTCGTGCATGCGCGGGGAACAGGAGGCCACCACCACCCGGTCCAGGCCCATCTCGGCGATGTCCTTGCGGATCAGGTCCTGGCCCGGGTCGGAGCACATGTACTGGTAGTCCCGTGCCACCACCACCCCGGGCAGGGCGGCGGCGAAATCCCGCACCGCTGCTACGTCCACGGTACCCGCGATGTTGGTGCCGCAGTGACAGACGTACACACCTATCCTGGCCAAATTGCCACCTCCTTACCTCAACCGGGGTTCATCGCAGGCCGAGCACGCGGTCGGCCGGCACGAAGCTCTGTCCGATGGCCAGGTCCCGGCGGTCGAGGCCCAGGGCCAGGCCCACCACCTGGGTGAAGTAGAGTACGGGCGTATCGTGGTACGTCCCGTAGCGGGCCCGCAGCTTGGCCCGGTAGGCGTCCAGGTTGAGCTGGCACAGGGGGCAGGCGCACACGATCACGTGGGCGCCGCGCTCGCGGGCCTCCTCCAGGATCTCGAAGGTGAGGCGGAGGGCGACCTCCTCCTTGGTGTTCATGAAGGAGCCGCCGCAGCACTTGGTCTTGCGCTCGAAGGGAAGCACCTCGACCCCCAGGGTGGCGAGCAGTTCGTCGAGGGAGGTGGGGTTCTCGGGGTCGTCGTAGGGGTTGCGCGGGCGGGAGAGCAGGCACCCGTAATAGGGGACGGCTTTCAGCCCGTCCAGGGGCCGGCGCACCCCCTCCTCGACCCGGTCCAGCCCCAGGTCGCGGGTGAGGATGTGCACGCCGTGCCTGACCTCCACTTCACCCTCCAGGTGGCGGTCGACCGCGTCCAGCACCCGCTGCAGGCGGTCGCGCACCCGCCGGTCTTCCCGGTAGGCCTCCAGGGTGGGGGCCAGGTTGGCGTAGCAGGCGTTGCAGGTCACGGCCAGGTCCAGGCCGGTTGACTCGGCCAGGGCCAGGTTGCGGGCGCACAGGGCCATGCCCAGGAGAGGGTCCACGTTGGGGACCGCCGTGGAACCGCAGCAGGACCAGCCCGGCACCTCCTCCAGTTCGATGCCCAGGGCCCGGAAGGTGGCGTAGGTGGAGCGGGTGTAGTCGCGGGCGGAGGCGTGGGCGGTACAGCCGGGGTAGAAGGCGTAGCGCAGGCGGCTCACCGGGCCATCACCTCTTCCCCGCGCGCCCGGGGGGCCTGTTCCACGCGGAGGCCCACCTCGCGGGCGCCGGCGCTCTCGGATTCGCGTACCCTCTGCACCGCATCCATGAGTCGCCGCACTTCGGCCAGCCCGGGGGTGCGGTCGGGCAGGGCGGCCATGCGCCCCCGGCGCACCAGTCCCAACGCAATGGGCACCATGCCCAGCACCCGCGTGGGTCGCGTGCGCAGGGCGTAGGCAGCGACCAGGGTGGGCTCATGTACCCGCCCGAAGAGCCGCAGCACGCGCAGGAAGCTCTCGTAGAAGGCGGGGGCGTCGTCGCGCGGGTTGACGTACCCGGCGCGCAGAGCCAGCGACTTGAGGGCCATCATCACCCGGGTGACCTGGATCCCCCGCGGGCAGCGCACCGTGCAGGAGTAGCAGGAGGCGCAGTACCAGATGGCCCGGCTGGCCAGCACCTGCTCCCTCAGCCCGGTGCGGACCATCTCCATGATCCGGCGCGGGGTGTAGTCCATCTCCTGGGCGAACTGGCACGAGCCGCTGCAGGTCC
>Ga0080004_1152418_pt1 | contig 14718 bp, 16 predicted proteins | sample WasSprMetagenome_FD_69207 | JGI IMG/M metagenome (GOLD analysis project Ga0080004, IMG submission 69207) | Sulfidic aquatic microbial communities from Washburn Spring, Yellowstone National Park, USA - WS (SPADES assembly) (version 2) | ecosystem: Environmental > Aquatic > Thermal springs > Hot... | reverse complement strand
TCGGGTTTCTCGCTTCGCCTCACGGTGCTCTTCCCTCTCAGCTCCACAAGCCCTCGCCGGGCTTCTCTATGGCTATCATGAGCTCGTCGGCTAGCTTATCGCTTGTCAGAACCTCCACTTCTATCGGGGATATCACCGCGTCGGCGACGGCCTCCACCCCCTCCGCGAGCCTCACCCTCACCGCGTTCCTCACCCTGTAGACCCTGGTGGGCCCACTCGCGGTATCGTAGATCTCGGGAATCGGGAGGTCGGGCCAAAGCCCCAGCTTCTCAGCAACTTTAAGCGCGCGCTACACTCCGCGTGCTTCTGAGAACGATTAGCGGGGCTCACTTTGTGGGATTACTTCTTCGAGGTGCATTAGCTCTCTGTGCTCCATGTTTGCGCCATATCACCGCTAAAGTTACTATTATTATTGCTGAAAGTGTTGCCGTGACTATGCTTAGATTTGTTAAGTTTGGCGCGATTTTCCAACTGGCAACTAGGGTAGCCGGCTTTTTTACTGTAAACGTGTAGTTTGGTGAGTTCGAGACCATATCACCACCGACCCTCCAGCCCTCGAAAACATCGTTTGTGAATAGGTCTTTTTCAATCTGGGTAGGCGATACTGTAATCGACGCTTTTGTGCCAGCTTTATACCAGCCGGAACCGCCCACCCTCCCCCTATCGCTCGTCACATTCACTTCGTACTCTGTTTCCCAGCATGCGACTACCGTCCGAGGCTTATCGGCTACAATTGAAAAGTTCAGTTCAGTGCTTAACAAAGTATCGTTCTCGTACCAACCTTGAAAAACCATTCTAGTTCTATTTTTACAGTCGATAACAGCTTGCGATATCGAAAAAGTTATGTTTTTACCCAATTCATACCACCCGGACGAAATGGGCGCTCCATAGTTTGTGCAAACCGTAACTTGAACCTGAACAATGTACTTTGCTGTAAGGCTTAAGTCATCTGCCAACTCTATTAAGCGCGGGTTTGCATACGAGCCGTCATCCCATTGTTCGAAAATATAGCGGAAGCCTCCAACACCGACCTGAGGTGCTACGTAAAGCGTATGCTCGCCCTCCAGTAATCGGAAGGTTGCTGGAGAGCCGGTCTTGTTAGCGCGCGCGCTGCATTCCCGATTTGGCTCCTCCTCACCAGTATGGAGACGGTATCGTTGTCGACAAACACCGGGCACTGCCCGCCGCCAGGTCTCTCACTTATAGGGTCAACCCACCCTTGCCAGTGACCATCGTAAAAAGCCAACCTTACATTGTACTCGCTCCCCACGAAAAAGTGTCTCTGTCCCGTGTTCGGATCCAGATCGGTATCGATCATCCAAAGGTAGGCAACCGTGCCATTTCCAGGGTCGAGCGGGATTGCCGATCTAACTTTCATTTCGAATTGTAGAGTATCTAAGTTTATTTGACGAACCTGGGCGTAAACCACGTCAATATACCCGTACTGGCCAGGCACATCGCCTACCCTGTCAGGAAGAGAAGAGACGTTAAAGTTAAACAGCGATAAAAGATGGGTAGTATCAGCATTATAAACTTCGCCCAGCACTCGAACCGATGCAGCTAAAGGTTGTAGGGAAACAAGGGCGAACAAAACCATAGCAAAAAGTGCTTGCTTCAAAGCTAAGCACCATCAAAACTCAGACACCCGGTACATAAATCTTCCTCAATCGCGGTAGAAAAAGCTCAACACACTGAAACCTGCCACCCAGTTAAAAAACAACGCGCGCGTACACGCGATTGTAAATATAGGTAAAGGAATCTTTTGAACAAACTTTTTGTCCATTGAAGCTTATTTTGGATGAATTAGCGTGCGCTACAGCCTCCAGAACCTCTGCTTCCTTCCTCAGAGCCCTCATCTTATCCAGCGTCCTCCAAGCTTTCTCCGCCTCTGTGGGCGGTAGCATGCCCATAGCGAACTCGTACCAGCGCGCGCGCTGGCTTGATAGCATTCAGTGGAATATTAGTAGTTGCACAGTGTAGTAGTGGTGATTGGCTATACATAATATAATAAACGAAACAAATGGTAATACTTTAGGGAAAGATTAGCCTTGGGGCCTTAATACACAATATCCAGTAATAGGAGCAGGGACTTTGTTTTATACAGCTTCTCGTTCGAGTGTAAAGGCAAAAACCTTTTCTCCTTAGCTGATAAATGGTATGCTGAAACAGGTTGCGATTTTCCTTCTTCTATTAGACTTAGTGGAAATAAATATTTGTTTGCTTACTCAAAAGGAAAGTTATTTGAAGCTTTTGCCTGTAACTCTATCGGTGAACTTCATGCCCGTATACATGCCCGTATAGCAAGTAGTGGAGCTATTTTATGGAAAGTTGCTTTTCAAGGTGATGTGATCAGCACTATTCCTACCGTAGCGCGCGCTTTTCATAGTCGTGTTGATGTAGCGGAGCTACTTATCAAGCATGGTGCAGACGTGAACGCTCAGGCGCGCGCTAACACAGCTCTCCGTTTCTCAGAGGTTTTCTATTATTAGAGAAGTGAGGTCTCTGTCCCACCTTATTAGCCATACGCCGTTGTCCCTGGCAACTTCTATAGCATCTGGGGTAACATAGTCAGCGTAAATCACCTTTACAAGCCTCTTTCTCAGCAGTTCTGGTCTATTCCTCTTGATAAAGTCAACCTTGCTCAGGAGCTCTTCGACAAGATTTTTACCCAGCCTGACAGTTGCCTCCCCAATGACACAGAGGTCTCCCGTAGCCCCATAGATGTTTATCTCCTGGAAATCAACAAATACAGCGGTCAGCTCCACATCCACATTCAGCTCCTGTTTTATCCTGTACCTAATCACGCTTCTAGCCTCATCCTCCACAGTAAGCGTAAGCCTCTCCAGCGTCGTAGACATCCTGCTAACACTAGTCTGTATCTTCTTTGTCTCCTCCCATAGCCTGGTTTGGTTCTCTTTAAGAGCTCTAACTTCCCCCCATAGCCTTTCTTGGTTTTCCCTAAGCGCCTTGACTTCTTCCCATAGCTTTTTCTGCTCCTCAAGGAGCCGTACCATCATTTCCTCAAGAGAGTCAAGCCTCTTAAGCGTCTCAGAAAGCCCCAAGTACCCTGCCACTGCGTACCTAAACTCCCTGTCCTCCTCGAGGGCCCTCAAGAACCTCTTTTTCTCACTAGCAGACAGAGACATCTATCTACAAAAGTCTCGCAGGCGCTATTAAAAATTTGCGAGCGGCGCGCGATTCCAAATTCCCAGTTCAACCAGAGGCCTCGGCTCAAGAGCGCATCGCTGATGGTGCTTCCCAAGAGACCCGTTAGGAAGCCTACCCTAGCCCCCCACGTGTAGCCGGAAAGCATGGCGACAGCGGCACTCGGCCAAAAGCACAGCCAAAGCCCTTCAAGCGGCCACTGGCGGTTAAGCTGGAAACACGGCATGGGGTTCAACACGTGGAGGAAAGCATCTAGCACAGCGTACAAAGATGCGCCAGCGGCAACCCTCAACGCCATTCCCGCTGTGAACCTCCTCGGGCGCAGAGCGCTCGCTCGAGTCTAGCTGGAGTGGCGCGCTATTGCTCCTTTAACAGTTTTCTGAGGGTTCGAGGATTCACGGCTACGAGTATACCACACGTCGCGCGCTGTCGCGAAATTGAAAAGGGGATCTTCGCGTATGAGCCTACAGGGGACAGAGAGATCGACGAACTCACACTCGAATGTCTCAAACCAAACCCCAGCGAGCGGTCTAGCGCCGTGAGAGTGAAGCAAGCGCTTTCTGCTATGCTAGCGCCGCGCGAGGTGAAGCAGGGTAAAGCGGCGAGCACATCAATGCCACCGGCGCTAAGATCCAATCCTCGCTGCCGCTTGAGCTTCAGCGGTTTTCTGCGCCTCGAGAGCGGCTCTCCTCGTGTGCCTCCACGTCACCTCCGCGCGCTACGCGAGGGGGTAGAGCCGGTGGGGAGAGATCGCTCGACGAGCTCGACGCTTAACGCGCGCTATAAAATTCATCCTCTTAAGGCTAGTAGTTAGAACCTACTTTTTCTGTTATAAGCTCGAATTCTTTAAGCTCCTTAAGGAGAGATGCTATGGCGTTGTACAAGTGGTCTGGCAGCAGACCTTTCTCGTTTAAAGCCTTCGCTCTCTCCGCTATCGCGCCTACATGGCTCGCTTCAGCCGATACTCTCTCAATTTCGATTTTAAGTTGCGCGATTTCCTTAACCAGCACATCCAGCCTCTCCCGTAGATCCCTACGCCCCTCAATAAGCAACCGTGTTTCTAGAAGCTCGCGCTCCACTTCAAGCTCGCTTAACCTCTTCTTAAGCTGTTCAAGTCTTGCAGGGTTCTCGCGTGTTCCAAGCACCCACCTCCTCACAGCCTCCAAATCCCTCAACACCCCCTGTAACTTCTCTTGAAGAGACGCACGCTCAACACTCCTATCCACCCCCCTTACCTGCTCGTCCAACTTTATAGTTTCGATCTTACGGAGAATATCTCGGCAAAGGCTCTGAAGGTGATCGGCAACGTATCGAGCTTCTTCCAGCAAGCTCGCCGCCTCGTTCACGAGATCCTCAAGCTTCGCTGTATACTCTCTTCTAAGAGCTTCTTTCGCTTCGTCTTCGCCTGAAACTTTCTCCAACCTTTCCAGGCTCTTCAGCAGTAACACCAAACCTTTAAGGACGTCCGAAACACTGGCAGGCGAAAGGGGGCGGGCCTCCAGAGATGGACACTTAGAGATTATATCGTTAAACTGGGCCGCGTAGCTTGAGGGGTCCAGCTTACCCGATATGAACGCTGCATTCAGTTCTTTAACCTTTTCCTTCAATTTCTCTTTGATAATCTTCGATGTAAAAGGTACCTTAGTTATCCTCAGATACCCTTTCTGCTCAAGCGTTAACATCACGTTCTCCAAAACCTCATGAGTAAGACCCAAAGTACCACCACTACCGCCAACTCGCGACGCAAGCTCTTCCAAATCGAATTCGACACGAGAACCTTTGGCAATGTTTTTTAATGCCGCGAGAACCTCCGCCTCAAGCTCGGAAAGAGCGCTCACCTTCATCACCCGAGATCGTAGTGCTCATCGTATACTTCAACCTTCTCGCTGGGTGTAGGAGATGCTGGACGCCTAGCTAAAACCGCTACAACTACGGCGATTACCGCAATCGCCGCCAACGCGAAACCCCAAACCCCCGCGTACAATCTTCCCAGTCCGATCTCTAAACGGTATATTTCCCCGTCAACCCGAAGCTCACCGGTAACGCTCCGCTCAGATTGAATAGGCAAAAACGCTAGCGGCCAAAGGAAAACTTCACCCTCGCACACGTAGCCACTAGCTGTCTGTTCGCTTACACACTTGAAAGGTACGCTAAAGGATCCCAGCATCAGCGTTCCTGAAGCGTTTTTAGGCACGCCGGGAACCCTGATAGTACCCAAAAACAGAACTCTCCTAGTTAAATCGTTAAATTCGACCCGCCCCCGAAGAGGACTTGATGTTGTGTTGACAACGATGATAGCCTCACCTCCTTTAAGTAAGAGAAAAGATTCAATATTGTCGCATCGAAAACTCGTGCCGTTAGTTAGACTCACATCGTCGCATACAGCCCTAACTCCTGCAAACTCGATCGTGATGTTGATTCTTGCAGGTGTATTGTTGTACTCTCTAACGGTGATTACACTCGCATTAGGAAGAATGCTCACGCGCTCGCTGAAAAATCCCGTGGAACTATTGTATGCTAACGGTACCTCAACCTCAACAAGCCGCATCACACCGCTAGTGAGTTTAGCGTAGCCTTTTTTATCAAGATAAAAAAGACTGAAAGTCGTATTAACTATAGGAACACTTATATTAATGATCATATTATTTTTATTAGCTAGAAGAATAAGTTTGTCATTCAAATAAACATTCAAATTAACTCCTTCCTTCTTTATTTCTATATAAGAGGAGTTTAACAAATAAATGTTTTTATCTATTATTTCAATAGATATGTTCACTCTCTTCACCTTCCCCCTCTCTGAAGCCCCCAGGAAAATCGACCTAGCTTCACTTAAACTGAGATTTTTGGAAATACTATCTGTTTTAATTTCCGCGAAAAGATTTTTAGATTCTAAACTATTTCCCTCTAAGGTTATCGTATTTAAAGTTGTATTGATCAGAAATCCGGGGTATATGGTTGTGTTAAGTAACTTTTCAAGTTCTGTTCCGATAGTCTCGTTAACCAGGAAAGATCCATATTCATTTTTAAGCACAGCAGTTAAATTACATATATTATCTCTTAATGCTGGAATTTCTTGATTAACTAAAAACAAGCCATTTTTATCAGTTTTGCCGGAATTAGAAAAACATCCTGAGCCTTTACAACATATGGTTATGTTAATTTCTTGATCAGCTATTTTTTTAGTAAGATTGAACAACACATGACGGGTAAGCAAAATTTTAATCGTATGACTTTTTACTATCTCGTTTGTGATGTTGCTTCTTAATATAAAATTTATAGTAATATTTTCAACCGCTGTCCTCTCGATGGTAATATTAAACTCAAAAATCTTGGTATCATTCTGTTTGAGAACAGCATTGCTAGACTCGTTCAGTGGCTGAATCTTAACGCCATTTCCTTCAGATATGTTAAAAGAAAGAGAAAAATTAACTGGCACACCTGAATAAACTTTAACTTTTACTATGTAGGATTCACCTCGTAAAGCAACTCTTGTCGGTGGAAGAACGTCGATTAGAATTTGCTCATCCTTCTGAGCTGACGCGATAGTGGTGTTTGGGGATGCTGCAAGAATCGCTAGTACAATTAGTGCGGTAACAATTATCTTAGGTGAAGAAAAAACCTCTGCGTGCATCTGATGCACCTTAAGCTGGTTCTAAGCACCACCTGGCGTGAAGAGCTCACCTGGCTGACCGGATCCTGCTGGCGAAGAAACAAAAGTAAGGTCGAGGACGCCGGCTACGTTGATTCTATCACCATTCTTAAGGGGAACAAGCCCTTTTCCTCTGATGTCAACACCGTTTACGTACGTACCGTTGGTGCTGCCGAGATCCTGGATGTAAAATGTCCCTTGCGAGTAATCGTAGCCGATCATGAAGTGCCTCCTACTTATAGCGTTTATCATCTCCCTCGGCGCTACGTTAACGAAGTCCGCTCGCCCGAATTCCTGAGGCAACCTCGTGATCGGTATGTTCTGGGTTCCGGCTTGCAGGATTGCGGTTAGTGTCATCGTTTCACCTGTCGGAGCTCTAATCGTTACGGTTCCCTGCTGGGCGATCTGCGTCTCGGGGCTCGGTGCTAGACCCGGCGGAGCGGCTTGGACGAGCGTGGCCTGCTTGCTTCTTCGCTGCCTGACTATAAGGAAGCCAGCGGTGCCCGCGGCTGCTACTACGATTAGCGGGACTATCAGTTCCCAGGGTATGGGAGAGCGCACGTCGAAGCTCAGGTCTACGTCTCGGCTGTCGCCCGTAGCTGGATCGGTTATAAGGATCCTGATAGCGTACGACCCCTCGGGATCGGTATCTTGAATCGTGTGCGTTGTCAGGAGTGTAGTCCCCGATAGCTTTACGGTCCTGCGCGCAAGTAGAACTATCGGGGTTCTACCAGCCTCGGGAGGGTAGATCAGGCGCACCTCGATGACAAGCGTAGTGCCTTCGGGGGGCGGACTCGCGTAAACGTACACTATATCCCCTTTCTTGAAAGTAGTCACTTCGGGACCTCCAGGCGTGTTAGCGAGGTAGAAGGTTACGTTGAACACTTTCACAGCCGCGTGGATAGAAACCGCAAGAAGCAAAACGGCAAAAGCCATTGCTGGTATAGCTCCTCTAAGCTTTCCCATACGGATTTTCTGCAAACCGGTTTTATTTAAGTTTATCTCTTACACTTGAATGTTGCGACTACGTAAGGTTGCCTATTGAGCGATGAGCCGTAAGCTATGTAGATGACAGCGCGTTCTCCCAGCTCGACAGGCTGACTTTCGACTCGAGGGCCGGCCCAAACTTCTATTAGTCTGCCCCCAGTTTGGACGGCGGTTCTGTTTAAGGAGCCTAGATCCCGTATGTACCACTTGCCGCCGCTCCTGAATATTTCAAAATGCCTGCGTGAGATCCACTTGTACGGGTCGTCTACACCCACGTACATCGCATCGCCTTCCCGCCTCACGTCAACCTTCCCCCTTCCCGTCTCGGTGAGACGCCCGAAAACCAGCGAGCTGGCTTCAATCTTTATTCTCGCACCCATCACTTCGAGGATAGGCGCTTCCTCCTCGATCCCCTCCGGCGTCACACCTTCGATTGCTTCTATCATCTCTCTCGCGCTCAAATACCTGTCAGAGGGGTTCCACGCCATCGCTTTCCTCACGACGGTTTCCAGCTCTTCGCTCACATCCCTGTTGAACCGGCGTAGGCTAATGGGAACCGGCGGCGGGCGTTGAGGGTAGCCGGTCAATGCTTCCTGTGGATGCCTAGCGGTGAGGAGGTAGAAGAGAAGTGCGCCTACCGACCAGATATCCGACATGGGGGAGGAGCGAAAGTTGTACTGCTCTGGAGCCGTATAACCGCCCGGCGATACTACCGCTTCCCTAATGCCAGCAACGTTGTAGTAGGCCGCGGTTCCGAAATCGATCAAAACGCAGCTTCGCACATCGCTACCTCTAGCTAAGATGTTCTTCGGTTTCACATCCCGGTGGATCACGTTTCTAGAGTGTATGTAATCCAGCGCTAAAAGGGACTCCACAGCTGCCGCCTTGGCGTCCCGCTCGTCGAGAGGTGCCTTAACTATTTGCTCCAGGTTAGCCCCTCTAATGTACTCCGTCACTAGAAAGGGCAACCCCTTGTACACCCCATCATCGAGGTAAGCGACAACGTGCTCGTGCCTCAGCTCACTAAGCACCCGCTGCTCAAACTGCAGCTTCTCCACAGCGGTAGGATTGTTTGCGGCTACCTTGATCGCTACAGGACCTTGAGGCGAGTTAGCGAGCCAAACCTCGCTCATCCCACCTTTGCCGAGAAGCGCGGTGAGCCTGTAGCTCCCCCTCCTACCCTGCAGAGGGGTTCCCGGCGCTAAGCTCATTGGGGCTCGCATTTATCTCTGAAAACCTCCTTATGAGCCTTTCCATCTTTTAACGGCCAATCGCTTCCAACGGGTCTCAAGTCAGATGAGCCATCACGGCGACAGTAACGTTATCGTAACCTCCACGAGTATTCGCCAGGTTGATGAGCTCCCTGCAAATGCTTAAAGGAGCGAGCGGGCGAGAGCTCGCCACCCTGAAAATCTCTCCGTCATCTACGAGCTCCGTCAGCCCGTCCGTAGCTGCCAATAGGATACCGCCGTGTGCCAGACTGTAGCTTTCAGCTCCAGCATGCAGCTCCACCCACATGCTGGGGAGACCGAGAGCGTTCGTTATCACGTTCCGAGGCCCTGTGGGCGGTTTATGGTCTGTAGTCAACCTCTGCACGCGTCCTCCGCTCACAGCGTAGAGCCTACTGTCTCCCGCATGCCCCACGTGCACTGCCGACCCCTCCACAACAGCTACAGATAAGGTTGAAGCCATCGTGGCCCCCTTCTCTCTTATCAGTTCGAGCACCCTCCTATTAGCGGCTTCGAAACCCTCGCGAATCAAATCCGGAACCTTCTCTCTCTCAGCTAAACCCGGTAAAAGGACGCCAAGGAACTCGAGCACTGCTTCACTGCTCGCGAGCTCTCCATACTCGTGACCACCGGCACCGTCCGCCACCCCGACAACCCTATAAACCTTTGAAACTCCCTTGGAGGAGACTTTTACGCTAGCCGTGAACCCGGAGTCCTCGTTGTTTTTCCTCACTCGACCTCTATCGTTTCGCACAGCCAATGCCACCGACCCCCTGAGGAGCTCCGGAGCAATCTCCACATCGAAAACCCCAACAGCCGAAGAACCAACCCTTTCAGCCATAGACTTTGCGGCGGCGTCCGGTAGCGCCTCTATCTTTTCGAGCGTTTTTGTGGGGGACTCCACCAGCACAAGCTGCTTACCGTCGAGAGAGCAACCTATCGATGCCTCTCTAGAAGCCCCGTTACCGGCCATGTACAGCCTAGCGCCGCTCGGCGCCTTCGTTAAACGGTACCGCACGCCTTCCGGTTCGCTGGGATTGTACGTTACGAGCGCGTAATCGGCTTGAGCTTCAGGCGCACGATAGCCGAGCAGGCTCGCTACAGAGCGGACAGTGCCTAGGAACCCCGTCACCGTGGGACCCGCCTCTTCGGTGAGAGCTAGCAGATGGAACTTCCACTCCCTACCGCAGAGGTTGAGGATCAGCGTGACAGCCAAAGAAACCCTATCAGAAGCCGAGTGCGCGCCAACGCCCGTGTAAGTCGCGCGAAAGCTTTTTCTCACAGCTCCACCCCTTTCACGCCGTGAGCTTCGAGGTCGAGCTCACAAATAAGTTTTATGATGAGCTCAAGTTCGCTGTCGAGCTCCTGCCGCAACCCACGCTCAAGCAAACCCAGCAATCGGGTGTTCGAGTGCTGTGCCCCAAGTGCAGAGCTCCCGCACATTATCTCAAAAGCCTCAACAGGTACTACTGCTTCAACTGCAAAAGCTACATCCCGTGATCCGCACATGTTTTAGACGCGTACACCCTGGAACTTAAGGAAACATTCCACTTCATCCACAGGAATACCGTCGGATGCTCGGCGAAATACCGTGTTCTACAACTCCAGCGAAAGCGCCGAGTAACCTAACAGGCTACCGATACTTCTTGCAAGTGAAGCAGTAGTAGCGCTTAAGAGTTTTCAGAAAAACAAGCTTTGAACCGCACTCAGGACACACAACGCTCGGCTCTGGCTCAACAGTTGTAACCACACTCGCAGCAAGAACTCCCGCACCGGTGTCCCCGCTAGGTGATCGAAGCTCTGGGAACACCGTAGCTACGGTTTCAGCAACCTCCCTCCTCACACCTTTCAGTTCGAAACCTTTAACGAGTTCCGGGTCAATACCACGAGATAGCATTAAAGCACGAACCCTCTCGCAAACCTCCCGCGAAACCTTGCTCTTATCTAAGCCCAAGCGCTCAGCTGCGCGAAAAGCAGCGGACACTAGCAACTCAACACGCGTAACCAAGCCGAGCATCTCTTCTCTCCAGTAAACCCCATACCTGTCTAACCACTCGACAAGCTTGTCCCACCTCTCAGATACCTGAAGGTCCTCAAAAACCGGCTCAACCGCCCCAGTCTGCTGAAGACCCATCCGCGCCCCACATCTATCAGAGAGAATAAAAACTTTTACAGGCAGCACACAAGCTCGAATCTCTTCAGAAACCTTTACACCTAGTCCTTTCTGCGCGCTCCAACAGCTAGCACACTCGAAAAATATTAAAATGTCAAAACAATTTTAGCTTGTGCCCGATACTTTAGGTGAAGTCTTAGGAGTCGTCGCTGCGATCCTTGCCGTTGCAGCCGCCACCTCGGCTTCGCTCTACCTACTAGTTCTCGCACCACGCGAGCCGATCTACGCCATCGTCGCCATCTTCCTCTTCGCAGCGTTCATATTTTTGCTTTACTTTGGGCTCATGAAAACCCCGGCAGCAGCCCCTCCGCCATCTCAGCCGCAGATCGTACCGGTTCCCGCGCCGCCCCCGCAAAAAGCTGCACCCCCTCCTCCCCCCCAAGAGACCGTAACCTACATCGCCAGGCTCGAAACACCCGACGGCAAAATAGTGCCCATCACGAGCATACGTCAAGTGCTTGGAAGGAGAGATTTCGAGAAGCTCGTAGACCCCGCTCTCGCGAGAGCAATCAGCAGAGAGCACTTCACCATATACTACGACTTTAGAGCCGGGAAATTCTTCATCGAAGACCGTTCTAGCACGAATGGGACGCTCCATAACGGAACCAACATCAGGGGGAGAGGCCCGATCGAGCTTAAAGAAGGCGATACAATCTCGCCAGCAGGAGTGCTCAACCTAACTTTCAAGATCGGAAGCTAACAGAAAGCTTGAAAACTTATTTATCTCGCTAACAACCACAGAGCCCGATAGCAGTTAGCCTTTAGCCTGAATCTTTTTCTTCAGCTCATTAATCTTCGCCGTATACTCTCCCTTCAACATCTGAGCGCGCGCGCGCGCATTGTTGCGCCCACAATAGACAACTTAGTTACATTCTACAACTATAAGATAATCTATTATGATTTGAGAGACGAGCTCTTTGAAGGGTTTGAAAAGTACGATCTGGGAGATATATTTGACACTGGGGTTCTCTCCTTTTTCATCTGCATTCCGTGTGTAGCGGGAAGCGTAACGGACCGAGGAACAATTTTACCCAAGGTTAAGGAGACCTGGAAGAACTTCATCGACCAGGAAAAAGGCAAATCCGGTGATGTAGCAACAGAAGCCATCAAGATACTAGGAGAAGCTGTCGATGTTTTCGAGAAGTTTAAGAGCGATATGGCAAGTCGAAGAAAAGCTCCAGGTCCCACCTTAGGCCTAGACTTGGATTTGGTGATGGACGTTTCAGGGAGCATGGCTGACCGCTTTAGAGGTGAGAGGAAAATCGACGCGGCCACTCGCGCGGCATCCGACATTACGAAGCTCGTCAGCCCCTACGACCGAGTAGCACTAGTGAAGTTTTCATCCCAAGCCAGCATCGTGAAAGAATTAACTCATAACAAGTCGGACATTATCAGCGCCCTGAACTCCTTGACGCCGGGAGGATCGACAGCTCTTGGTGATGGATTGTGGCTCGCATTAGACATATTGGAGAAGAGGAGCGAAGCTAGACCCGCGGCGGTAATCCTGCTTACCGACGGCAAGCACAACGCAGGCACCCACACGCCGGGCGAGAGCGCGGAAAGAGCGAGGAGAATGGAGGTTCGCGTCTTCACGTTGGGCTTCGGCGAGAAGAACGATATCGACGAGGATACGTTGAAAAGCATCGCCTCAGTAACCGGCGGCCTCTACTACTACGCACCTTCCCCAGACGACCTCCGCAGAATATACGCCATGCTGTCCGGTGCGGTTTCGGGACACATGACCGTGGATACGCTCACAGGCATACTTAAGCAGGGAGATGAGAGGGAAATACCAGTCAGCGTTGCTGCAAACGAGGAATACTTTTCTATCCGCGTATCCTACAGCGGCAGCACCATAGAGCTCGCGGCTCGTACGCCGAGCGGAGTCGACCTGGACTTAACCTCGTCGAACGTGATATACTACCGCGAAAAGGGGGTCACGCAGCTATCAATATACAATCCCGAGCCTGGGCAGTGGAAGGTGACAATCAAAGCTGTCGAAGCTGCACCCCAAGGTGTTGAGTACTCAGCCGTCCTGCTTAAGCCCAGCTTCACAGCGGAGCTAACACGCTCCCTCGTATACGTCCCAGCAGGCCTCGTAAACGAGACTAAGATAATCGTGAAGGCTTTACGCGACCTCCCATACATCAAGGCACAGCTTCCCTCCACTCTCTCCGGCTTCGCCACCATTGAGCCGAGCCAGTACACGGGCGTTAAGGCTGGAGGGGTCTACGAGTTCACTGTCAAATTCAACGCCCCATCCGCAGACGTGTCCGATGCGATCTTGATTCAAGCCTTAGACTCGCTCGCCTGGCTCAAAGTCCAGGTTAAAGTCAGCGGCTCGCTAGCGATAGCCATTAGTCCCCCACCCTCAGAAGTGCGTGAGGGGAAGCCGATCCTTGCAAAGCTGTGGGTAATCGATGAAAGAGGCTTCAACGTGCCAGGAGTATCCCTGAAAGCCACAAGCAGAGGTATACCCCTGCCGCTAGGGGTGAAGGAAGGCACTTACATGCTCAATGCTACTGAACTCAAGCCGGGCAGGCACACCATAGAGATCGAAGCCAGCAAGCAAGGCTACAGAAGCGCCACTGCAACGATCTTCATCCACGTCCTCTTGAAAGGAGATGTCAACAAAGACGATATTGTGGACTACCATGACGTAGCAGTGCTCGTAGCGTCCTACGGGACAACGGGTAATCTAGCCACCGACTTAAACGAGGACGGAATAACAGACTACAAGGATCTAGCAATCGCAGTATACAACTACGGCAGGAAAGCCTAGCGTACTCGCATCCATTGAGACTATCCATCCATTGAGACTATCTTAGCAGAGTTCATGTTTAGCGCGCTGTTGAATATAGGGATTGGCCTTAGTTGAGGCACATTACAGAGGGTCAGAGTAACGTTATCTGTGGAGGAATAGCAAGATGCTACCACCATGTTTTTGAAAATTAACATTAAATTTATGTTTCTTAGACCCATAGTCTCTTTTTAGTTATATGCGCGTCAGTCTCTACGCTTACAAGATCATTCCTAACCACTTAGTTACTCTACGAAATGTTTAAGAATTATATGCTTTTCTAATAGGTATGCGCCTAGCGCAGATCTCTCTTTTCCTGCTTCTTGCGATCGCGATCCATTCTGCTGGAGCCTTAGCTCAGCTGACAACATACGTCTTAAGCGTGAAAGCGTCTCAGAGTTGGTGGACTGGTCCGCAACAATCCATGGCCGATGCTCTGCCTAACAGAGCTTTAAGGTTTGACTTGAAGAAGCTAGTGTCTTTTGTTGCAAACTTGCAGGGAGAAGATGGCTACTTCAGGTATTCTCCAGGAAGCGACCGTAGAGGTCCAATCGAAACTTTGCTTGCGTTAGAGATTTTTTCTGAAATTGGAGAAGACCCCCAAAGCACCATAAACGTTGACAGGCTTCGCGAGAACCTGGGGTGGCGATGGGGATACACGATAAGCGGTGCGTGGCAGCCAAGCGCGGGCGTGCAAGCAATGAACATCCTTTCC
>Ga0080004_1156325_pt1 | contig 14722 bp, 18 predicted proteins | sample WasSprMetagenome_FD_69207 | JGI IMG/M metagenome (GOLD analysis project Ga0080004, IMG submission 69207) | Sulfidic aquatic microbial communities from Washburn Spring, Yellowstone National Park, USA - WS (SPADES assembly) (version 2) | ecosystem: Environmental > Aquatic > Thermal springs > Hot... | reverse complement strand
CGGTTTGAAGCGTGCCTGTTGCTTTTAGCACTTCGTCTGGGTAGCGGGCTACGTCGACTAGGTTTGTTAATGCGTCTGTTACTTTTTCTATGAGGGTTACTAGGGTTTTGTATGCGGATTGTAGGTTTTTGCTTAGTTCTGTTTCGACTTCAACCACTGGATGGGCTGTTAGCAACACGTCGCAGATTAAAATGAAGCCTTCAGTTAGTTTGCCGAAGCCTTCTACAAGCTTGTTCCGTTTTAAAGCATAATAGTTTTTGTGGATTTGGGCAAGCTCATCCTCGCTTAAGACCCGTTTAGGAGGATGAACAGGAGGATTAATCAGCCTGTTAAGCCTTTCAAGGCATTTTTCAAAAGCATCCAAACGGACAGCTAAAAGCCTGCTACGCTCGTCAGCCAAAAGAAGCGTGACCTCGCCGACTTTCAAAGCCTCACGACGCACAATCTTAAGGAAAACATCCGCCTCCATCATTCCGCCTCTGCTTCAGCACATTTAACCCCGAAATACATTGCCGCCACAAAATAAGCTACACCGTCAACCAAAAACAGAAAAAACCCCACAGGCGAAACAGAAAAAGCAAAAAGAGCAAGAACCACAGAAAAACATCCAAGAAACAAACACACATCCCGCAACAACACAAACCACTTCAAGACATTCTCACCACACATTTTTGAGACCGCCCAAACAATCAGCAACTGTATTTTTATCGCTAAAGCGCGCTATTTCTTTCCGTAGCTCTTCAAGTAAGTGCTTGTCCCATATTGGGTCATAGTCGGTGTCGTTTATAACTTCAACTTTATGAACTTCAAGCTTATTGCTGTTTTGCACTATAATGTCTGGACGAAAACCATCGACATATTGCGGTTCTTCGGCATAATGGTTTTCGCGTGCGTTAGGTAGCTTTTCCATTATTTTCTTTATCATTAAATAGTGAAACGTTGGTCTAACGTCTAAATGATTCAACGTCAATCTGCTCAATGTTAATCCACCATGCCCTGAATTTTCCCTCTTTTCTTTCCTTATGAAACTCGAGAATGTCCCATCCGTCCTCTTCGCTTAACCGTTTCAGTTTGGCAAGGCGTTTGCCAATTATGTGCCTGCCCTTTTCTGGGTCTAAGCCTAAAGCTTTTGCTATTTCAGTTGTTCCCGCCCCTTTGTTTTCGATTAAATAGTCTATTATTTTCTTATCCATTTCATCCGAACAGTATTTTTTTGGGTCGACCTTTGGACGGGAAATGTCTAAGAATTTAATAACCTCTTGCAGAACGGGCTCATATTTTTCTTTAAACTTTTCAAGCACTCTAAGTCTTTTCTCAATCTCAGACGTGTTTCGGAACGCTCCGTTCTAATCTGAGTTTTTCTCAAATTCGTTCTCCAACAATCTCATATTTAAAATTTTTCTCGGAAACGTCTCGAAACCTAGAAAGAACGTTAAAAAGGTTATATGAGATAAATCAGCCGTATCCGAGCAAATGCTTACGAGAAATCTTCTTCGACTAAGGAAACTGTACCTAATGGCGATGTTATAACTTTTGGTTCTTTTTTGGGTTCTCCCCATTCTACGTCGCTTTCAGCTAGTTTGTTCCAGCAGTCTTCGCATATTTCGTGGTCTTGGTCTTTTAGTCTTATTATTACGGCTGTGCGGTTGTTTTTGCCTTGGCATGGAAAAAATGGGTTATGGCACATGTTTTTCCCTTACTGTGTTGTTATTTTTTACCATGTACCGTTATATTTTTTGTTGTTTAATAAATTTAACCGTGGATAGTTTTGGGTTAGCGGTGAACCCAGATGTTGAGTTTTTGGCGCAGTTTATGCACTGTCGGTAGGCGTGGATGATTTTTAAGTTGTTGACGTTGAGGAATGAGCGGATTGAGAATCCATGGGATAAAAGCAGTTTAACAATTGAATCGTAAAGTTCCTCGGTGTGTGCCTCTATCAGCCACTCATTAACGTCGGCAATATTGTTAACGTTTAACAGAAGCCTTTCGTAGCCTTCAATGTCAACCTTAACCAAGTCTGGGCGATGATGGGAAATCAGCTTCTCAATTTTTTCAGGGTTGTCTATAAAAAGCTCGACGGGAACAATTTTCTGGAACCTCTTGGAGTTCGCTTTCAGCTTGGATGCTAGGTTTGGGTCTCCTTCAACAGCTATCACTTTCAACGCTCCCTTCTGCAGAAAATAGTACGCTGTGCTTCCATAATCCGCCCCTAAATCCAAAACAACCTTATTTTTGAAACTTGTAAAGTTCCAGTGTAGATTGTAATCTTCACCGAAAACTGGTGGAATTCCGCCTTTCAACTTAATGAAAACTTTGCGGCTGTACTTTCGGAGAACTCCCACAGGGTTAGAAAACAACGTGCGAATTTTCCTAATGACAAGTGTCATAGCGTCAAACTCTACGGTTAACCCAAATGTTCAGCTTTTTAGCACAGTCTAGACAATACCATTTTCTTGTTGAATTTCCGCAACCTGATATTGCCACCTTACTTAAAACGGTCGAGGTTAGTTGTCGGGGCTTGCTTTTTGTGTTCATTTTTCGGGTCTTCTTTGTTATGGTTTATTTTTGTAAAATTTCGGGGCTTTTCTTTTCCTGTTTCTATTGGTATGGCTGCCTGTATATCGACAGTTGTTTTTTCGTTCAAGGTTTTTACAATTAAGGGCTTTTCCTGAGAGTCGGTTTTTAGTATAGCTATTTTTTGTCCAAGGAGGGTGTTTAGGTTTTGTAAAATGGTGGCTTCGGTTGTTTCTTTTGGGTAGGTGATGACTAGGTCTAAGCTTTGGGTGCATGCTACTACCGCGGATATTGTTTGGCTGTCGGTTTCTATCGCTTTTAGTGTTCCAACAATTTCTTCCCATGGTCTTAGGTGTACCTTTTTTCTTTTGGTTATGATTGTTTTTTCAAGGAATCTTGTGAGTATGTAGCGGTATATTCCGCTGCGGCTGTAACCGATTTTTTGGCGGATTTCCTCTATTTGTCTGTCCAGCTCTCTGGGAAGCCAAACCACACGCCTTATTCCCTCTTCAGCCTCCATCTTCAACCTCCTTTTTTGGGTAAATATAGTACAAAAAGTTATTAATAAGTATGGTTAATTTTAACTTAATTAGAATTGATTTTGGGAATAATTATGAAAAAAGATCACCGTTGGGGAAAGGGTCCCTCCGAAAGGAAGCAACGCTCTCTGAATTTAATAAGGGAGGCTCTGAAAGAAGGGAGAAAGACATTTACCGATTTGCTTGAAGCTACTGGCTTAAGTCGCCCAGCGCTTGCGTATAACTTGAAAGAAATGTATCGAAATGGAGAGGTAGAAAAAGAGGTCGACCCTAAGGATTATAGAGTTAAATACTACTCCTTAACTCCTTACGGTAGAAACGAAATCCATAAACAGGAAGAAATCGTATTTTTACATAGAGCGCGAGCGCTGGATGTTGAAGCGGACAAATTTTTAACCATAAACCCTGAGATTGCAGCAACAATTTCCGAAACGATTCACGAGACCCTAAAACATATTCACACAAAAGCGGTGGTATGTACAATTAAGCGCATTAAGGAGGAAGTCCCAGATAATTGCGTATTTTTCTCTATTTATTCGCTGGGAAAAAAGCAGGGTGTGAAAAAGATCGCGAGAAGGTTGGCTGAAATAGCCAAATCCGCTATGTTGGCTGAAATTCGAACTTTAGACAAGCGCGAACTTAGCAAGATGCCTGACGTCGCAATAGTGTTCCGTTTTAACAAAAGTATAATTGAAAAACACTTAAGGGCAGTACATGCGATATGTCAGAAAATAACAACAGACTAATTTTTATTATGACAATTTGCATTAATTTTTCACTAGGGACTAGTGAGATGCAACCAGAAATGAGTAGCTAAAAAATGAATAACTAAAAAGTGATGCTCAATCGTTAAGTACATGGAATTATACGCGAATTAAACGGGGTATTTGATTAATGTGAAGAGCTGTCTGCCATGCGTCAAGGTTATGAAAATGGAGCCATCAGGGGATATCGATCAGTGTTATTTTCATCTATTACGTAAGGTGTATCTCCTATTCCGTCGCTGCCAGTTTCATTTTGATAAGGCCCGCTGTACTCATCGACTCCTGTGTAATCGCTCCAATAGTTTCCGCCAGAGGGATAGCCATTATCCCAAGTATTAGATTGTGCCGGAGAAGTGTTCACTTGCTCGGGAACGTTTCCTATAAAGTTGTTATGGTAAATAACATTATTGTAAGCGTATTCAAAAAGTATTCCAGCACGATTTGCCGTTATGTTGTTTTCAATTATAATGTTGCTGGATGTAAAATAGAGGTAAATTCCAACAAGGTTGTCTGCTATATAATTTCTTGAAATAACATTGCATTCTGACTCTACGTGTATTCCCTCTAAATTATTTGTTACATTATTTTTACTGACAACGTTGCCATGACCACCTAAGTTTATGCCGCTTCTACTACTTCCGCTAATGACGTTTTCTAATATTGTGTTATTAGAACCGACTTTAATGCCGCAAAAGTTGTTAAGTATTTTATTCTTGAAAATAATGTTGAAAGAGGAGGCTATATCGGCTCCAAATCCTCCATATGTACCTCCGTTTGCTACAATGTTGTTACATAAAATTATATTCCAATAAGAATCGCTTAAAGTAACGCCATTCTCACTATTTGACTCAACATTATTCCAAGAAATTGTATTGTTAGAAGAGGAGTCGAGCCAAACGCCGTGAGCATTTCCCCTTATTTCACCTCCAGAAATTATGTTATTGGAAGAGTGAATTAGAGAGACGCCATGAAAGTTATTTTTTAGACTCAAGTCCTTCAGTGTTATATTTTGAGCGAAAGCTAATAGTACTCCTTGAATGTTATCAGTAAGACTTAATCCTTGTACCATCATGTTAGAGCAATTTATTAAGGCTAAGTATCCTATGCTTGGAAAAGTCTGGTGATTTATAACAAGACCACGTTTGTTTATAAAATAGTAAATCGGCTTATTATTGACCGTGTTTGAAATATCAACGTCGTTAACAAAATCTGAAAGAGTCTCGCCCCACACTCCAAAGTTATACTTATTACGGACCATAATATTCCTTCGAAGAATATTCTCTTTGGAAAAGCTAAGGGATATGCCAACCTCATTTTCAGTAAGATTATTTTCCAAGACATCGTTTCTGTCAGATTTTTGAAAACATATTCCAGCATTCTTACTTGCTACAACTTTGTTTTTAATAATAGTATTATTAAATGAGCTAGAAAGGAGAATGCCATTAGAATTATTCAGCAGTATGTTATTTGAGATTATGCAGTTTTCAACGGAATCTAATTTGATTCCGGCATCTATTGCAGCTGCAAGGCCGCTATTCCGTATTGTTAAATTACCAATGAAGACATCATTGGTTGTTACTTTTATAACTACTCCTTTACGCTGCCCGTCAATAATAGTTCTATTCGCCCTTTCACCTATGAGTCTAACACTTTTATCTATTATCAAGTTCTCATAGTAGATGCCCTCTTTAACGAATATTGTTTCACCGGGAGTGGCAGCTTTAATCGCTTCTTGAATTGTTGGATAATCCTCTGGGACGACAATAGTTCCAGGCCCAATAAGAAATACGAATGCCAAAGTTACTATCAAAACGCCTATGAATAATAATGTGAGCATATTTCTAGAAGCAAATTTTCTTAACGACTCCATCCTCATCCACTTACAACTCTAAACCATTAAAAAAGATAGAATATCCATTGGACATGAAGGATGAAGAACAGAATCATTGAAATTATGAAGAACCCAGTTGCAGCTTTGTAAATCTTTTCCTTCCTCCAAAAATCGGCGGTGTACAATGTCGCAAAAATAATAGTTAATATAAAAAATAAAATGTTAACGTTCCTTAAGTATGCCCATGAAGTGATATATCGCGATACATAAAAGCCCGTCCATGAGCCTTGCAGGTATGTCCAAAAGAATAAAATCACGGAAACAATAAGAATCCACTTTAAATCCTTTTTAACTTCTTCTCCCATACCAATCACTCGTTTTATTTTGCCTAGCAGTCATTTTATTTTTTTCGCATGCGACAGCATAAACGGTAGTTATAATGACTATTGCAGTGCTCGCTAAAAGAAGGATGCCTAGGGGCAGATTGAAACCTATGTGTATAGGATCTGTTGAAAAGTTTGATGGCTTCAATATTATTTCCGCTTGTGTTGTTATGTCTTGTTGTACTGTTACTTTTTTGGTGGTAGACTGATAACCGCTTTTGGAAAGCGTTATTGTGTACTCTCCTGGTGTTAAATCGCTAAATATTATCTGCCCATTTGAGTTGGTGTAGCCATCACGTTGCTCGGGCCCTGTTAGGCTAATGTATACGTAATGAATCCGATTGCCATGATCATCACGCACAATGATCTGTAGTTTCCCGGCTATTCTCTCTTGCCATATTAGCTTTTCAGTCCATGTATAAAGACGAGCTGCGCTCCCGGCGAACCCCATGACAACTATATAGAATTTATCTGAGTAATGAACCATAAATTGGACATTTCCCGTTTCAGCTGTTTTCATAATCCTATAGCTTGTCGGCCCTCCATATTTAGGCCACATCCTCCAATCAACTTCGTTAAGTATATAAACAGATACGAGACGATCTGCAGTCCATTCAACATAAATTGTCCTACCAGACATAACCGAATATGGTCCAGAGTAACGATAACCCATAAGCCCAATGTCTAAATTTTGACCTGAAAAAAGCAGTTGCTCTTTATTAATGATCTGAGCTGCATTGGTAGTTATAATATTAATTAGAAAAAGCGTAACTATTAAAACAAGAGCTAATGACCAAATGGTTCTTCGGAGCATATTCCTAACGCCTTAAATTTGTTTGTTATAAACTGGTCATTAACGAGTATATAAAAAATTCGTTAAAGACAACCTTCCATATGCCATTAGCGGGTTGATTTGCCTAGAAAGAAGTATAGGATGATTGGGCTTCCAGAAGAGCTGTACTTAGAGGTTGAGAGGATAGTTGATGCTGGGAAGTATGGTTATGCGTCGGTTTCGGAGTTTGTTAAAGATGCCGTCAGAAGAAGACTTGAAGAAATAGCCAAACTCAAAGAAACTCAATCGGCACATAATACTGACACGTAAGGAGAACTTGAAAAAGCACTACTAAGACCACAACTTTTTCAAATGACTTTTTGTTGAGTGATAATTGCGGATGTGGAGGAAGTTAGTAAATGGAGATCGATTTTGAGACTTGGAAGAAGCTTGTTGAAGGTGCTAAGATAATAAGTGTTGAGCTTAAGCTTCCCGGTTCCTTGTTCTTTGAGTTTGACACTGGAATGGTCAGTTACGTTTATTCTGAGAAGCCCTTAAAGTTTGATTTTAATTGGATGGAGGGTTATGAATTTCTAAGACAAGAGGCTCTCAAGATGTACTTAACAAATATGACAAAGAAGATAACGGCTAAAAAAAGAACATCAGTCCTGCGACGACCAAAAAGAGGGCATCGACAACAAAAGGAGAAGACTTATTAATTAGAGGCGCGCGCGCCTTTTCGAAGTTGCTCACATATTTATATTTTATTCCAAACCCAAACAGCCTTCTAAAACACAAAACACCTAAATGGAATTAGCCGACAACCTCGATTTGCACGGAAACTTTATAAACTTTTTTGCTAATTTACGTTAGTTGTTAAAGAGGTGAGAGGTGTTTTTGGGGTGGCTGGTTTTAAGGATTATCAGCTGACAATTGATAAGATTCTTCGGTACAGTTTATACATAGCACCGGACCAGAAGTTAGTTTATGCCCCTCCAAATTTGCCCAAAGTAGAGTTCACGTACTCAAAATTTGCCGATCCGCGTCAACAGGCTCGGCGTAGCTTTAGAGAAATTTGGTGTTAGGCGTGCTGAAAAACCTTGGGAAATGGGTACTAGAGTTGCCGTTATGGACTGGAACACTATTAGGTTCCAAGAGCTCATGTATGCTGTGCCTATGTATGGTGCCGTGCTATACACCGTTAATATTAGGCTAGCTCCCGAGGAAATAATATACACCATGAATGTGGCTGAGCCTGAAGTGTTGTTCGTACACATGGACTTTGTTCCATATTTAGGTACCATTCTTGAGAATGTTAAGTCCATTAGAAATGTTGTCGTCATGAACGATGAAGCAACTTGTACAGGAAAAGCGGGGCTACCGGAAATTGAAGTGCCAGAGAAAATAGATGTGTATGAATATGAAGGACTGCTGAAAGAGTCTGGAGAGGTCGAATATACTTGGCCTGAGTTAAATGAGTATGTTGTTGCTGGCCTCTTTTTCACCTCAGGAACAACGGGAAGACCGAAAGGGGTTTATCATACCCATAGGCAAATAGTGCTAGCGTCGTTACAACTTTTAATTGCTCAAATGGAGTATCCCATGAGGACATCCAATAGGGATTTAGTGCTAGTGCTTGTGCCATACTTCCACATATTTGGGTGGATGCAACCCTACTATGGCCTTATTAGTGGCAATAAGCTGGTCTTTCCAGGAAGGTATGAATGGAGTCACATTGCGAAGTTAATAGCTGAGTACATACCTGAAGCCGAAAGGGTTGGCGGGAGAGTTGTTGGTGCAGGAGTGCCAACAATGCTGTATTCAATAATTCAAGAGGCAAAGAAAACAGGCATTACCAGCCTCAAAGGCTTTATTTATGGATATGGCGGACAAGCGCTACCAATTTCAGTTTACGAAGATGCTAAGAAGTTGGGCATTGAAATCTTTACAGGCTACGGCCCCTCAGAAACGCTGACAGCCATAACGAGGGCCACCTACATACCTAGGCTATGGATGAAAATGGGAATAGACCATGAGAAGCTGAGAGATCACTTCGTAGTCAACAATTCCTTGGGAGTCCCTGTGCCCCTAACCCTCATCAAGGCTGTCGATCAGAATGGTAAGGAGGTCCCAACGGACGGCCAGACTCCTGGAAGGGTACTATTTCAAGCCCCCTCGATTACAAGGGAATATTACAAAGACCCCGAAAAAACTAGAAGCGCATGGCGTTACGGCTACTTCGACGTAGACGACGTCGTCGTAATCGATGAACACGGGTGCGTTATGTTCGTCGACAGGGAGAAAGATGCCATTAAGAGCGGCGGTGAATGGATTCCGTCGTCAAGAATTGAGGGCTTCATATCGACGCATCCAGCAGTTGCCGAAGTAGCAGTAATCGGGGTCTCGCACCCTCGGTGGGTTGAAAGACCGATAGCCATGGTTGTACTAAAGCCAGATTATAGGGACAAGGTTACAGAGGATGACATAATCAGCTACCTCATGAAGGAATTCGTAGATAAGGGGGTTATGCCCAAATGGTGGGTTCCAGACAAAATCATCTTTCTAGAGGAAGCGCCGAAGACGAGTACTGGAAAGATAGATAAGAAGGCATTAAAGGAGAGGTGCAAAGACTTCAAACTTTAACATAGCCGGGTTTGTTGGAGGAGGCAAATCGTGTCTTCCTTAGAGAAGGTCAACGAGCTTGGTAAGAAGGTTAGGGAGGCCTTGAGCCTACGCACCTACCCTTTGGGGATCAAGTTCTGTAGGAGTGCTCAGGAGAACGAGAAGATCATGGCAGAAGCAAGGGCGGTGAGGCCCTTGGCTGCGTTTAATGCTAGGATGCCTATATGTCAGGTAATTAATATATCAAGGACGCACCGGTGGACGCTTGGCGTCACTTTAGAGGATTCGTGGTGCGTTGGAGGCGGCATCGCGATGGGGCTACTCGACGAGTACCCGGAGTACCTAGTCACCGACGTCCAATACATTAAGCTCCACTTTAAAGACGCTGAGGCGGCGAAGGCAGTCCTCGAAATCGCCGAGAAAAGACACTTACCGTTAAAGAGCACCTACGCCGTTCTGGTCGGGCCTTTAGAGAGGATAAAGTTCGAGCCGGACGTTTGCGTGATCTACGGTACCCCGGCTCAAATCGCAAAAGTATCCAAGGCGTTTACGTGGTGGGGGATCGTCCCTGAGATGAAGTTCATCGGCCAAGCCGCTTGCTCATCCATCTCCAACGCCTATTTGACCGGCAAGCCGCAGATCAGCATTCCGTGCAGCGGGGAAGTGCTGCTGGGGAGGACGGAGGAAGACGAGATGAGCATAGCGTTCCCGGCGGAAGGCTTGGACAAGATACCTAGCGGCCTGGAGGGCACGAACTTCATATTTCCGTATCCTCCAGCCAAGTTCTCGCTGTACGAACCGAAAATACCGGAGGTATACAGAATAACGTACAAAGACTACATGGAGTGGAAAGCCAAAAAAGCCAAGGGAACATAATCGTAAACTAAAATTGGGGTGAATTATTTCAAGGCTTCATGGTTGTCTGTGGAGCTTTACATGGAACGCGCATTCCTCATCTTTTTGTTTGTCTTATGAATTTCCAGCGTGCGCGCGCGCCAGAGGAATTATGCTTGGAAGTCGAGAAGGCTCGAGAAAATAGCTAAACTAAAAGAAACTTTACCGACAAAATAGTACTATTGCACGTGTTGATAGGCCTCTAAGAAGATTTCAGGGTTTAGATTCTAATTCCGCGAAGGAGCGCTTTGTTCCGTCTATTAAACCAGCTTGTTCCTCCTGCTATTTCGCCTTTTATTCCCATCTTTGCTGCAAGGTCTAGTATTTCGCGGCAAATTTTTGCTGGTTTTTTGGCATAATCGACGCCTAAAAACGCGAAATGTAATGATGAGTCTCTATGCACGTCTAAATAGACCTTTTTCTCATCTAATACAGTTCCTAAAACATGGAATCTTCCAGCGTTATCCTTTAATTTTGCCTCAAGTACGTGCTCGTTCAACAGCTCAATTTTAAATCCAAAAGTCTTCAATATTTCAACAACAACATGCATATCAGCGTATATAATTAAATCCATATTTAGTTCTCACCATGTAATTATCCATTTTAAGGCCTTTTTACATTGGCCACGTAGTGAAGAGTGACATTGTTTCAATTTTGGATTTACAAGTATAAGCCCAAGGCTTTTCCCTTCATGATCCTCAGCCCTTGTGATTGCTTCTCTACTAAAACCATTTGAAGAAATCACTCCTAGCCAAACCCTCCATACTTTTTTCTCATTTTTAAGAAGCAGTGCTTTTGACTCAAGGAATAATAAATAATCTTTATCGATAGGCTCGTTTTGCGTGTTGCATTTAATTAGAATTAACGTGGGAATGAAAAAAGGCCATCGAGGTCTATAGTGGACATAAAGATCCCATTTTTCTCCAGCTTCAATTACGTCCCTTTGAATTTCGCTCCACCATGTTAGTTTAGGTGCATACGGGGGCTTCTTTCTAAAGTTTCTTTCAAGGAGGGCTACATACTCTAAATCCACCGGATTAACTGAAACTCGCTCATGACCTTTCGTTTTAAAATACTCGAACGGATTGATTTCAGTAACTTTCATAATAAGGGAGCTCACGATATTACTCCACGCCTCTAAGTCTCGTCTAGTTGGTAGCATAACAACTTTACCATGGTAAACCATATTTCTTCTCTGGTGCATTTCATATAAAAAGTGCTTTTCTTGCTCGCTAACCTCTAAGCCTGCCTTTTCGCATCTAAACAATAAGTCACTAACAGTTTTGATCGCGTCTACTAACTCTCTTTTGACCCCTCTTTTGAGTAGAAAAGCCCTCAAAACAATTTCAAAAGAATTGTCTAAGCATATTAGTGAGAATCTACGTTCAACATCTCCTCCCTTTAATAAAAGGGATTGAGCAAAAGCAAAGGAGTCTATAGCTTCTCTCTCCTCCGGCATAAGGTTCCAGAAAACTTCCATAGCATATCGCCAATGTTTAATTTCCTCAATAGATTATTAAAATTTAAACCACCATACAGGATAAAGGGCAAATTTATTGCCTAATATTCATTGAAAGAGATTCTAATTTCTTTGAAACGATTTTTATAATGCCTATAATTTGGCTGAGCGCAGCGGTGTAATGAACCTGAAAGCTGATCTATCTAGTACTTGCGTAACTAGTATTTTTGGGATTATTCAATATACTTTCAATTACTTTCATGTTTGCTTAAAGTAGGAGAGCCGCCTCTAAATATGAACAGACTGATTCAGTTTTCTCCTTTGCGATTCCAATGTATCTTTCTGGATGCTTAAGTATTTCTTTCTGCTTATCGGTCATTTTTTCCAAGTAAGGTTTAATGTTTTCATCTGTCCATATAATATCGGATAATTTTTGCCCGTTTTTCCTAGCCTTAATTACTAATTTTCGGACGTATTCGTAAGCATCAGGATGACCGTGTATAGCCAGAAGGATATAAAGTGGTTCAGCAACTATTTCGCCCTTACTCTCCTCCACATGTTTTCGTATGTTTTTCTCATTTATCTGAATGTTTGAAAGTGCGTTTTCGATCCAATTAACACAGTGATCAAACGCTACAAATAATTCTGTAAGAAACCTGCTTGAGGCAGAATTTGTAAGATCACGTTGATGCTCTGATATTTCATCTAAAAATACGGTAATTATTCTAGGCATGAAAGCTTTCCACATGCTTTTAACATGCTCAAAATCCCAAGGATTCACTTTATGGGGCATTGTTGATGACCCTACACGTTCCTCTTCTTCCTTTTCTTCTATTTCCAAGATTTCACTACGCTGAAGATGTCTGAAATCATCTGCGAGATTCGCCAAAACTGAGAAACATGAGACCACTGCACATGCTAAATCGGTTATAAATTGTGGTTCAACTATTTGTGTCGAACATGTGGCGGGCTTCAGCCCTAACTTGGCTAAAACTTCTTTTTCAAACTTTTCGGGATCTGGGACAATTAATGACAATGCGTTATACGCTCCGACAGCACCAGAGATCTTTCCACGTAAATTGTCTACTGCACGATTTATTGCCTCAATTCTATCAGCTAACCTGCTCACATATTTTGTTAATGCAAATCCGAAAGTGATGGGTTCCGCGTATTTACCATGCGTCCTTCCGATTTGGGTTAAAGCACTCGTTTTTCTGGCCATTTCGATTAAGCGTCTTTCTAATTTTAATAGGTCTGGTATTATCACTTTTTTAAACAAGTCTCGTATTCGCATTGCTGTCGCAGTATCAGTAATATCTGCCGAAGTTACGCCAAGATGCACAAAAGGTTTAGCTTGTTCACTCACTTTACGCTTTAAACAATTTACAAGAGCTCTGACGCTATGCTTTATTCTTTTTTCCTCATCATAAACTTCTTTTGCTGTAACCTTTTCACAAGCTTTTTCTATCTCAACTGCAATATCTTCAGGACAAATACCCCACTCACTCATCGTTCTTACGAGTGCTGCCTCAACTTTTAATTGATATTTTATAAAAGCTTCTTCAGTCACAAAAGGTTGCAACTTTTCGAAAAGTTCTTTATTGTATCTATAATCCAGAGGGCAAACTAAATTAAAGATTTCCATTTATTCGTCTCCACCCCCAAATAACGAAGGGCGCCATATTTTAATCCCAATCATTCTTGTTAGGTAAGTTTTAAACATTCATTTCTCTCCCATAATTATTTTTCTGTCTTAAGTCGCGAAATCATATCAATTCCTTTTTTAGACAACGAAATCTTATAATAAACTCGCATGCCTCGATGCAATGTATTCACTTCCACGAGACCTTTGTCTAACAAGTGTTTAACATGTTTTTTAATGGTTTTAATTGAACCTGCCCCCACATCACGTTGCAATTGTGCATAATCTACATCTGCTTTATTTTTTTGCAAAGCTAATAAAATCTTCCTACAAATTTCATCAATTTCAGATATCATGTTTTTCTCATATCAATATTTACATGAAACCTATATAAATTTTCGTTTACGCACAATCTTCTCAAAAAGCAGGATTTTTCTCGTATATTTCCTTTCTTTGGAAGAAATAAAATGCTTGCTAGCAAGTAACAAAAGATGCAAGAGTAATAAATTATTGACAAGACTTAAGAAAGTTTCAGGCTAAATATTTATAATAAGGGCTGGCCGCATAATAAATAACAGGAAGATAGCCTATTTTGGGGAAGCGGTTAAAGAAAGTTGAGAGCGGGGAAATTAATTTTTACTGGTAAATTCGAGCTTAAATCCCGGCCGGAGCACCACACAACGCTTCCTAGAAAACATTAATATCCGACACTATTATGCTTTCAGCATATAAAAGTCTGCTTAAAAATACTAGCAAACCGACAGATTTAAATAACACTTTGACGGAAAATACTTCCTTGTGGGTTGCAATATATGTCGGAAAGAGACTTTAAGAAACCCGAAACCCGTGAAGATTTCATCAGAATTTTGACGGATGCTGCTAGGAAGGAGGTTGAGACTCGTAGTCTTTTGTCGGGTAAGCCTGCTAAGCCTACAGTTTCTGGCACGGCTAAGATTTTGGGGATTCATAGGGATACGCTTTATTCTTGGCTTAGGGAATTTAATGTCGACTTTGAAGAGGTTACATCCGGCATTTCTACTGTTGAGGTGTCGGGTATTCGTGAGCCTTCTAAGGGATACACGTATCTTATTGGGGAGGCCCTTGTCGGAGAGGGAAATGAGGTTGCCCATATCGACCTTTTGATAGGCGACAAGGATGGCCCTGTTGGTGAGGCTTTTGCGAATGGTTTGGCTCATCTTTCTATGGGGCACACGCCGCTTTTGGCTGTTATTAGGCCTAATCTTCCGCCAAAGCCCCACACTTTGCTTGTGCCCAAAGTAACGATAAAGAATCTTGAGGATG
>Ga0080004_1136615_pt1 | contig 14723 bp, 15 predicted proteins | sample WasSprMetagenome_FD_69207 | JGI IMG/M metagenome (GOLD analysis project Ga0080004, IMG submission 69207) | Sulfidic aquatic microbial communities from Washburn Spring, Yellowstone National Park, USA - WS (SPADES assembly) (version 2) | ecosystem: Environmental > Aquatic > Thermal springs > Hot... | reverse complement strand
CCATCTACACCTAGTTCGCTTAGGCTCAGAGCAGGGAGCTCTCACATCCTAAGCAGACTTTTTTACACTGTCTACTGTGTGCAAAAAGCAAAGCCCACCACTAGCAGTAGACTTGAAAGCAGGTCTACACACTTTATTTACTCTGGCGTTGCTTATCATATGGTGACCTAGTATGTATTATAATCGTATTTACATAGTTCCTGAGCCAAAGCTCATAGAATTTGATGGCACGTGGTATGATTTTGATGGTTTTTCTAACTTTTCAGAATTCCTAGCGAGGGAGTTCGGTGTTTCCCAGGGCAGCTGGGTTATTGAGAAGGTTAGTGGTACGGGAACCGGTGTTGCTGTTGAGAAGGGTGTTGTCAGGATTTGGGGCAATGAGAATGTTGCTCTCGCAACGGTTCTACAGCTTGTTGTTCAGGGTAGGGGTAAGATACCCAAGATTAGGGTTGTGGAGGGGCTTAGGTTTGGGTTCAGAGGCTTTCACCTAGATGTTGCTAGAGGTGGAGCGCCTACAGTCAGCACCTTGAAGAAGTTGCTGAGGTGGCTCTTTCTGCTGAAGTATAACTACCTAGGGCTTTACTTAGAGGACCTGTTTCCATGGGGAAGGTACCCTGACATAGGTGCTCATAGGGGTAGGTATACTAGAGAGGAGCTTAGAGAGGTCATAGAGTATGGTGCTGCACTAGGTGTAGAAGTGTTTCCCTCTCTAGAGCTCCTGGGGCACATGGAGAACATACTTTCACTACCTCCCTACACAAGGCTTAGTGAGTGGCACAACCCTGCAGAGGGAGTGCTAAACATTAGTAGTGAAGAGGCCAGGGACTTTGGCTTAAGCCTACTTGAGGAAGTGCTTGACTTCTTCCCATCGAAGTACATTCACATTGGTGGTGATGAAACCTGGGCTCTTGGAAGAGGTAAGAGCCTTGATAAAACACTTACTTTTGAAGGGCCTAGGCTCTACGAGGAGTACACAAAGTTACTGGTAGAGGTTGTTGGGAAGAGAGGCAGAGTACCAATGGTGTGGGGAGACATGATCACAGCGGCATATCTTAGGGAAAGTGAGAGAGGTCTTTGGAGGAGGGTTTTGGAGAGCCCTCTCTGGAGAGATGCTGTTGTAGTTAACTGGGACTACACACCTAGGGGTGTAGAGCACTTTAAAAAGTCTGTAGAGGAGCTTGGTAATATGGGGTTAAGGCAAGTTGTAGCCCCTGGGCTGTGGAATTGGAACAGGTTTTACCCAGATTACGTAACAGCATTAGAGAACTTGAGAAACTTTTTGACTGTTGCAAGAGAGGAGCCCTCTGTAGAGGGTTTTTTGGTGACAGCATGGGGTGATGATGGAAGTGAGTGCCTGTTTTCACATCTCTACCCACTAATACTAGCTGCTATGGAGATTGCTGAGGGTGTTGGTAACTGGGAGGAGAAGTGGCTGGCTCTTACAGGCGAGGATAGGGCTGTACTTGAGGTGAGGAAGGTGTTTGGAAAGGTTGACACAGTTGTCAAGGAGTACAGCAGTAGATGGGGCTTCTGGTTACCCAAGCATATACTGCTCAAGACCAGGGCGATGAGCATGTACAGAAGGTACTTACCTCAAGAGCTTTTTGAGAGAGTTAGAATAGATTTAGAGGAAGCGGTAATGAAGGCTGAAAGTGTTGCACTACCTCAAGACCTGCAATTCATTAAAGAGTTCTACAAGGCGTGCCTCAAGGCGCTGGACGGCAAGGTGATGACATCTGACTACATTGATCTGGCTAAGCTATACAAAGAGCAGTGGCTATCTGAGAGAAAGCCCCAGGGTCTTGAAGAAGTTATTGGAAAGTTTTGGAGAGCTGCTGGATTAGTTGAAATCGAGGAAAACATTTTGAAACACAGTTAAACTACAAATTATTGCATTATAAACTTATAAAGTTGAAGTAGTGAACTATGTTTTAGAGAAAAATTCGTGATGATGGTTATGGGCATATTTGATGCAATTAAGAGAGAGCTTATCGATAAGGAGGTGCTTATTGAAAAGGAGAGGGAGCTAAGGCTTATAACATCTGCTCTTCTCTCGAGAGGTCATGTACTTATGGAGGGGGTTCCTGGGGTTGCAAAAACCTATACTTCTAAGGCCCTGGCGAAGCTTCTTGGGCTCTCCTTCAAGAGGGTGCAAATGACCCCTGACCTCCTACCCTCTGATATAATAGGGTACTACGTGTATGACCAGAGGGCTGGGGGGTTTGTACTGAGGAAGGGGCCCATATTTACAAACATTCTTCTAGTTGATGAGATCAACAGAGCCTCTCCAAGAACCCAGTCAGCATTGTTAGAGGCTATGCAGGAGCGGCAAGTCACCATAGAGGGGGAGCTCTACAAGCTTGAAGAGCCCTTCATAGTTATTGCCACGCAAAATCCTATAGAGATGGAGGGGGTCTTCCCACTGCCAGAAGCCCAGCTCGACAGGTTTTTGATAAAGGTTGTCACAGGCTACACAACTACAAAAGGGCTTGTCAAGATTATGAGGAGTGCTGATGAGATTGAAGAGGCTATCGAGAGCCTCAAGCCTATTGTTACTCGTGAGGAGGTTTTAGAGGAGGTCAAGAATGTTAAGAGTGTGAAAGTTGAGGAATCCGTACTCAGTTACGTAGCTTCTATAGTTGAGGAGACGAGGAAACACACAGCTGTAAAGCTGGGAGCCTCTCCACGAGCTGCTATAGCGTTAGTTAAAATGGCTAAGGCGTGGGCTTATACCAGTGGCAGGGACTATGTGATTCCAGACGATGTTAAGGCTGTAGCAATTCCTGTTCTTACACATAGGGTTATAGTAAAGCCAGAGCTAGAGTTGCAGGGGGTTACACCCGATAAGGTTGTAGAGGATGTTTTATCAAGGGTTCCGGTGCCAAAGCCTTGAAGAAGGTGGCGCTACTAGCACTAATCTTAGTTCTAGCCCTTGTTGCAAGTCTGAGCACCACAGCTACCAACGCTCTTGGTGAGGCTGATAGACATACACCGGGGTTCCCCCAGAGTGCAGAAGGTTTTCGACCACCAACTTCACCTCCTGTTAACCTAAGTGACGTGGAGAACGCCATCCTCGAACTTTTAAAGAGCGGTGCGTTGAGTAGAGGTGATGCTGAGAAGCTAAAGGATTTTAGTAGCCTAAGTTTTCAAGAAGCTGTGGAGAGAATTGACAACTCTGAGCTACGCGATAACCTTCTTAACCTAGCAGGCAAGGAAGCCCTAAGCCCTGAGGATATAGAGGCCTTTCTAAACTACTTGAATAGCCTAAAGACGTCTGGAACCCTAAGCCCTGTTGACGAGCTACTAGCACTTCGGGCTCTCGAAGCCTTGACAAGTACTATTCAAAACCCCTACACATCTGAAATAATGTTGAGAATGCTCTCTGCTTTGAAAGGTCTTGAAGTAGCGAAGAGCAGCCCCTTACCAGCTCTCAAAAGCCCTCAGCATTTTTCAGCTGAAATCCCTGCACCAGGTCTCCCAAGACTGCACCTACCATTTGTAGCATTACCTGCTATACCTCAGCTAAGGTTCTCCCTCCCCTCAATACCCCTCACCACCCTAATTATTATAGCTATTTGCAGCTCCATAGCCCTAGCTGCATTACTTGGGAGAAAGTATGCTAGACCCATTTTCAAAAGGCTGAAAATCCATCGCATAGGAAGAGCGCCGGTGATGCACATTGGTGATAGCGTTTTAGAGGCCTACTGGCGTTCTGTTCACATAGTCTCTACCATTTCCGGTATACAGAAAGCTGATTCAGAGACACATAGAGAGTTTTTGGCAAAGGTTTGTGAAAGGCTTGACCCAGGGGTTGCAGAGGTGTTTAAAGACATTACTCTCGCCTATGAGGTGTATCGATATGGTTTTAGGGCTGAGGCTGGTCAAAGGATTCTAAGTGGCTTTAGGAGGTTGTTGGAGCGTGCCATGGTCTCTGCATAGAGTTACTCTGCTAGCCTTTGGCAGAGCCCTTGTCCTACTAGCATTCTATAGAGAAATCTACATGTTCATTAGCACTGCTCTAGTGAGTTTAAGTAGGGGTTTCAGTGCCATGCTTATTGCTGTATATAACCCGAGCTTCCTGGCGTCTTTCGCCACATCACTACTAGCTTTAGCAACTCTTGCCACAGGCAACACTCTTCTCTTTGCTATAGCTGTCATACTATCTGCATTTACATGCGTAAAACCGTGCTTGCCATTAACTCAGCTACTACTCTTCATGACGTATCTCATGCTAGATACTATAGTCACTGGTTACAGAGGGTTAGAGCACACTAGCGTTAGAGCTAGGCTTAAGGATGTCGCAAAATCTGTGCCAATCCCATTAGCTGTAGTGGCTGTGAGCACAGCTATAGCTACTGGGGTAACCCTTGTCGTAACCACAATTATAGGTTCTCTTACTAGAGTACCTCAGTCAAACCCCCAGCTCTACGCAATCATGACCTCACCCATTACGAAAATTGTTGTGTCTCTAGCAGCCCTTCTCTACGCGTATAAAGTTGCTAAAGCCGCTGGCGAGATTACGGCTATAGCTATAGCTCCAACATCCTCAGCTGCTTTATCAGAGCTTTTGAATGAGGATGAGATAGACTCTATCTTTACCCCTGTGTTCAGATGGCCTTTGTACATGGCACTAGCCTTAGTGCTCTACAGCCCTATATACACAATGGTTTTCGACGTGCTCTTACACAATGTGCTAAACAACTTAAGTAATTTAATGAGGATGGGGGTTTCAGCCGTCGCCTACGCCTTGCTGATATTTCTATGCCGCTCCTTTGACATTCTCTCTGAGCTCTATGGGGGTGAGAAGAAACTTGCAACAGCATCTCTAGCCATGCTAGCCCTAGCGTACGCCTCAGCTGTTAAACTCGCTTTTCCCTACCACGGCTGGGGAGCGCTCTTAGTACCAGATTTCCAAGGGCTTGCAGAGGCTATTCAGAAGAGCTATGTTGATTTTGGCAATACAGTTATAACCCTTATCAACACTCTATTTAGACTCGTTGGTGCAGCTCCATGAGTGCTCTAGCTAAGTTCAGAAGGGCTTTAATGTACCTACTCCCTGTATTCTCAATAGCAGTACTAGTACTTTCAGCATACCTCCTCCTAGCCTCTGTAGGCTACATGGAGAGGGGTCTTGTGGGAACATCACTCCTCGCCGCACTCATAGGCTTTGCGCTTCTCTCCACATCCCTTTACATAATGAGGCTTGCAGTATATGTCTACGCAGCTGAAAAAGGCTCCTAAACAGAGAGCGTACGTACCAATAGCGCTCATAGCTCTGCTCGTAGCTGTAGGGCTACTAGCACTCGTCGAAAAAGGCCCTGCCACATCAGGCATTCCTGTTGGTGCCTCTCCCCTAAACCCGATGACCTTAGGAACATCACAGCTGGTGGATTTAGCCGCAAGAAACTATAGCACCGCCATTATCTATAGCTTAAAAGAGCTAGAGAAGGTTAGTGGAGAGCTCTGTGTCTTCGTCATAATATCCCCAGAGATACCATTTAGAGGCGATGAAGCAGAGATTATCATCAGCCTCCTTAGGCAGAGGTGCTTAAAATTAAAAGTTCTTGTGGCAGATGAGTCCCCATATTCAAACCCCCTTCTCCAGGTCCTGAACTCCAGCATAAGAGTTAATGGGAATAGGGTTCTAGAGGTCTCAACAGCCGCCCCCATCATGGTGGTAAATGAGTCTACATGTAATTACTCTTTGCTCTCGCCCTACCCGCTAGCAGAGATAATGATTAGGAGTAGCCATGCTATTGTTCTTGACAAGGCATCTACAGTCTCTGGGGGACTTCCAATAGGCTATGCCTATCCACGCTCAGAAAGCACTATCCTCTGCCTTGCAAACCCTAGTGGAGAGATCTATGAGTGTGGAACTGCCTTTGTTGTTGCATCAAAGGAGGTTGCTAGTGGTGTTGATGTTTTTACCATTGGCGATGGCTCTGTGCTCCTAAACCAAGTCCTCTCTTCGAATAAAAGTGAGTACATGGCTTTTGCAAGAGAGCTCCTTTCACACCTATGTGAGGATAACCTGCGTTGCACTGTTGTGTTCGATGCCATGCACTACACTAGCCTCTCGCCAGCAAACCTCCTCTCAAACCCCACATATTCTCTACAGGAGCTGGTTAGGGACCCCACCACATTTATCTATGTAATGCTTTCTCTTTTAGCTGTTCTCCTGCACCCCTCTGTATGGCTACCACCACTAATCCAGCTCTTGAGCTCTCTACTCACAACCATTTTAACAGGCTTCGCCAGCGCTATCCTCATTTTCTTTTTTACACTAGTCATCCACAGGATTCTAATGCGCGACGCAAGGACTTTTCATGACCTTAAGCTTAGTGAGCAGGCTGAGGAGGAGGTGGGTGTTTTTGCAGAGATTAAGAAGAGCGTTATTAGTGGCAAGGCAAAGCTCTCAAAGCAAGACTTTGCTATTCTCTGCCAAACCCTTGACTCCTTGCTAGTGCTCTATAGTGGTTCTGGTCTTTGGAGTGAACGCTCCTTAGGTACGCTAGCTGAGCTTCTTGGTGATAGGAGGAGGGCTTACAAGAAGTTGCAGTGGGTTTTGAAATTGCATAGGAAGGCTATTGGCAAGAGCCGGCTTCCACTATTTGTTTTCTGGGGTAGAGCTGTTAAGAAGTTGGTGAGCTTAATTGATGAAGTTGGTGAGAGAATTAGTGAGAGGATGGGGGTGAACCTCATATGACTAACCATACGCACAGGTTTTCTGCATATATGGCTGTAACAGCTCTTGTCATAGCAGTAGCAGTGTTTATTGAGCCAGGGGCTCTCCCTATTGCAGCTACTCTATTAGCACTAGAGATTGCTATGTACTTTCACCTCTGGCTCTCCATAGGGGCTGTGAATAAGCTAGAGGTGGAGGCATCGATAGATGCTTTTACAGATAGAGAGCCTGTTGTTGTTAGAATTAGGCTTGTGAATAGAGGTTTATACCCAGTTCTCTTAGCTGAGTACAGCCTTGGGTATGAGCCTATCCTGAGGCTTGAGAAAGGGTGTAAAGCAGGTATTCTCACAATCCCCTCAAGAGGTGTAGCAGAGCTTGTTTTTGTTTTTGGCGCTAGGGTGGGGATGCATAGAATAGATGGTTTAACCCTTGTTGTAAGGGATTTCCTAGGGCTCTTCAAATCGCAACCCCTTGTAGTTTGGAAAGGCTCTAGCTTCAAGGTTATACCGTCAACAGAGGCTACTGTTTTGAAGAGGCTCTACCTCTACACTAGGAGCTCTGGCTTAGTTAGATCGAGGAGGCCTGGGGAGGGCATAGAGTTCTATGATGTGAGGGACTATAGGCCTGGCGATGAGCTGAGGAGAGTTGTGTGGAGGATCTATGCAACTAGGCAGAAGCTAGCAGTTTGGGAGGCTGAGAGGGAGAGCTACCAGGCCATCGTGTACGTAATCAACTCCTCTAGGGACATGTGGACAGGGGCGCCGAAGGCGACTCCCGTAGAGCATAGTGCACGAGTTGTCGCCTCTATAGCTAGATATGCTGCGTCTAGAGGCTATTTGCAAACAGCTGCAGTTGTAAATGAGTATGGTACTAGAGTCTTCGGGGGCCCTGTTTTCGGTAGACAGGGGCTTACAAGGGTTTTAGAGGCTTTGACAAACGCAAGCCTCTGCACACTATGTACAGAGGAGGACCAGGTTAATTGGAGTGCTGCGCTGGCCAGCATTTTACCTGTGCTTCCAAGGGAGAGAGCATTCATATTCATATTCACCAAAACCGCTCCGAATACAGAGCACTTACTAGATCTAGTGACAAAGCTCTCCTCACTTGGCCACAGAGTCTATGTAGTGGCCCCCATTACAGTAACGTATGACATCTCCCACGGTCTGCCGCAGAAGTTCATTGATGTGTACAGGGCTAGGCAACTAGAGGTGGCGGCAGAGGAGCTCAAAGGAATAGAATTGCTTCGAAAAGCTGGTGTGAGAGTCATAGCTGTAAGCCCACAACTAGTAGCCCAGAGAATAGTGCAGGCACTAGAGCTCATCAGCGCATGAACTCTCAAAAACTCTAGGAAGAGGATCTCTAAACATTGTCAGCCTACTGCACTTTTAAACGTCTTTGCAAAGGGGTCTCCTGGGGATTTAAGTGAAGTGCCTTTCAACACGTGTCTCTGACCATGATATTCTCATTGCCCAGAGGGCTGTAGAGATGTTTGTTAATGAGGCTAAGAACCTTTCAACAGTTGATGGCTATCTAATTAAGCTCACAACTCTTGTTCTTAGACTTGAAGATGTGTGGAGAGATAAGTCTAGGTCTAGAAGAGCATTTGAAAAGATCTTGATGTGCGATGAAGTTAGAGACTCTCTCCGACCCCTCGCTCACCATGCTGATATCGTTGAGTACCTCATCTCAACTAACCCTAGGTACAAGCCTTTAGCTACATACGCAGACCCACTATTAGCTGTGTTAAGAGAGCTAAAGCCAAGTGAAAAGGCTTTAGAAGTTACAAGACCAGCGACATTCTATATAGAGCATGCGGAAGCCGAGCACCAAAAACCACAAACCCAAGCCTCAGCCCACATGCAAATACCTGTAAAGATGTGGAAGAGGAGACGTGGAAGAGGAAAGCAGTTGGCTATAGGTGTTGCAGTAGCTCTTCTCATAGTGCTACTCATTGCACTCTATATATTTAGCAGCTGGGGGTTCAATAAGGCTCTATAGGTAGTAGAGGTGGTGTTGCTGGATGCATGCCTACCACTTTAACTCCTATACAACTAAACATTGCAGACTTGGTTAAAAATTGGCCATGATTGTATAAGTGTTATTCTAAGCAATTTGCTTATTGCTTAAACTAGTATCCACAGCTATTGATGGTATTGGCACTGTATTGCGCATTTATAGTTTAAGCTTAATAATAGGGGGAGGCCATTGGGGAATTATTGATGCTTGCTACGTGACGTGCTTTGCCTAGGTCTAGAGAACTTTGCGTACTCTACACATCCAATGCGTTGCTTATGGCTGTTTCTAGCTTGACTTACCCTATTATCCCTCTGCACATTGTTGGTAGGGGTTTGGGGGCTACTGTAGCTGGTTTTGTAACAGCTACTTCAAGTTTTGTTGGCCTTGTTTCACAGGTTTTATGGGGTTATGTGGGCGATGCTATTGGCCAGAGGCACAAGGTTATGATCATCGGCGGCATTGCAATGGTTTTATTCTCCGTTCTGGGCTTCTTGTTTGCTGAAAATATATACGGTGTTACTACTGTTTTTATTCTTCTGGGCTTTGGTGGTAGTGCTATTGGCGTTTCCTCCTATGCCTTAGTAGCTGATTTAAGCCCAGGTGATTTAGGTAAGCCAATGGGGTGGTACTGGGCTAGTGCCTCTCTTGGATGGGCTCTCCCCCTTGTCTTTGCAGGTTATTTGCTTAAGCACTATGGCATAGTCTCTATATACCTAATAGTGCTCGCATTATCCCTTGCACTACTGGCTCTCTCCATACATCTATTCATATCCATAACCCCCTCCAGCAGTTCCAACACTAGGAGTGGAAAAGGTTTCTCTGCAAAGCCTTTTGCTAATGTTTTGACAAATGTCAGGTTCCTTGTCTTATACATCTCATCTCTCTTATTCATGGTTGGAGATGTTGTTAAAAATGTGTATGTACCGCAGTACTACGTCTATGTTACTGGGCTGGGAGAGGAGATGGCTACAGCTATTCTGAGCTTAGCGAGCTGGCTTGAAGTACCCACTATCATAGCTGTAAGCAGGTCTCTGCACCTTGAAAACACCCTCTACATCTACTCATCTAGCCTTGCATCCATGGCTCTCTACTTCTATGTAAACACCTATGTGGAGAACTATATAGGCGCTGCACTGGTCATGGCTATGTACAGCTTTGTGTGGACAAGCTACATAACATCTTCCTCAGTTTTCATCGCAAAAGTAGTTGATGCTGAGAGTAGGGGGACAGCAATGGGTTTAACTAGCTCTAGCTTCGCTTTAGCAAGCATTGCTTCAAATGTAGTACTAGGGCCTGCTGTAGAGGTTCTTGGCTATAAGCATCTCTTTAAAGCCGTTTCAGCAACTCTCCTCATCACATGCATAGCAACACTTGTGACGCTAAGACACCTTCAAAGAAGGGCTGCTGAGGGTATAAGAGGGGGGTCAAGCTGAGCTTAAAACAAATTGCCTACCAGAACCCTGCCCCACTCCATTACTAAACCACATGGTTTTTACTAGGCAAAGGTTTTTATACTACTCTCCTCTAAAGCTTTCTAGTAGCTAACTGCGGTGCTTTACATGGCTATAGAATTGGGTAAAGTTGTTGTATTATCTTCCTCACCTAGATACCCAAACATTTTTTACACAGCTGACATCAATAGTGATGGTATTGCTGAGGTTGTTCTAGAGGTAAACCCGTGGAAAACAAATATGTTTAGAGGGAGGCAGCTCGTTTTGCTTGATGCCAGCTCCAACACAATGATTGTTGATATAGATGTTGAGGATGTTGAACCCGCTGACTTTGTCAATGGCTACCCCGAGATATATGTTGGGAGAAAGCCCTGGTACCCCTATTACGCAACCATGGCTGGGCTCGAGTTCCCCATAAAGCTCTCTGAATTACACCCCTTCACAGTCTCGTTCTACATATGCTTAGAGGAAGCGGACCCAGCTATGAACCTCAATATAGCGGCTGATGCGTGGATTACTAAAAAAGAAGTTGCGGAGAGCCCATCAGCAGCTGGACCTGGTGATGTGGAGATCATGGTCTGGCTCTACAACCAAAACCTAACACCTGCTGGAGGCATAGTTGGTACAGAAGTTTTGCCTATAGTGGTGAATGGAAAGAAAATGGAGGTTGAGTGGGAGGTGTGGAGAATGGATAGCGTTTCGTGGGGTGGCTGGCAGTACATAGCGTTTAAACCAAGGAGCTGGACTATGAAGTGCGGTCACGTAGCCTATGACCCAACACTCTTCATAAGAGCCATGAGGAAGTATGCAACAGTAGACTTGTCACAGCTCTACCTAATGGACTGGGAGATAGGTACTGAGTGGGGTACAAGGACATCAAATGGGAAGGCGAGGTTGAAGTGGATTCTAAAAGACTTTAGAGTACTCCCCAACACAACAGTAGCATGACTAGGGGGAGGGCTTACTGACCTCCTCCCCGCTCTGAAGGGCGAGGGTTTCAGTTGTAAAGCATTAGCCTCTCCTACTTTAAAGGCGTTCATTCAATGTGTTCACTAAACCTTGGGAATGCTACATAGAGTCCTGCTGAACTAGCTGGTATTGCCATGAATGTGTTTAACGTGTTAAGGGTTAGAGCAGAGGCTTTAAGCACTGGTTAGTGGTACGACTGGTATTTAATTTCATTTCTAGGGAACTGTGTTAAGGTACTCAAAGAGTGTGCTTATACTCAAAATTTTGATGCCATTCGTATACTGAAGAGCACTTTAGACAAAATTAGGAGTGAGCATTTCTTACTACGACAACATATTAATTTGTCTGACTACTAAACTAAATTAGTGAAGTGCTTTGAAGAATGTGATTTTCACAGATAAGGCTCCAAAGCCTGTAGGCCCCTATAGCCAAGCTATATGTGTTAGTGGATGGCTATACACATCTGGGCAAATACCACTAGACCCAGCTACTGGTAATGTTATTGAGGGGGATTTTAGGGCTCAGGTTGTGAGGGTGTTAGAGAACCTCAAGGCTATTGTGGAGGCTGCTGGGGGGAGCATTGATAATGTGGTGAAAGTCACGGTATACCTAAGGGATATGAGCAAGTTTGCTGAATTCAATGAGATTTACTCTAGGTACTTCTCAGTGAGCCCTCCAGCAAGAAGCGTGGTTGGTGTAGCGCATCTGCCTAGAGGTGTAGAGCTAGAAATTGATGCCATTGCCTATGTGGAGCAGTGCAAAACATGAGCAAACACACCCCCACGCCTAGTAGAAGAGTTGTAGAGGTAGCAAAATAAGTAAAGAAATGCTTTAAGTAAAGGAAAATTGTTAAAGTACTTCACAAGCTGAAATAGAGGCGCTGATGCTTTCATAGAAATTATTGAGATCATTTTTCAGTCAGTAGAATTGAAAAATATTTTGTTTATTTAAACTCTAAAATCGGTAACACTATTACTGCTTTTGTCTTCTTCTACACCCTGACCCCTTCTTTTGTTTCTCGCTACTCTCTTTCTTCGCCTCTTTACTCATACCAACACCCATAAATGTTCCTTAGTTATTGAGCCTATTTTTAGTGTGCAACACTTAACAGCTATGAATGTGGTTCCCATATGGACAAAGCATTTTAAAGAGCTTAGGGTTTAGTTAGGTGTAGCATTCAATATGCCGTCTGCCCATCGATGGCTACATACTTTTTGCATCCTTCTTAGTGGCTTTGCTCACCACCCCCTTGCACAAGCAAAGGAGGAGATGGGACACGCTATGAAGATATTTACTTATATCAGTGATGGAGGTGCTATTCAGTTTCTTGGAATACCAAGACTCAAATCAGGCTGGGAAAGTGTTGTAGAGGCTATAGAGGATTTCTATAATAGTGAAGTTACAAATACTAAGAGGATATGGGGGCTGGTTGAATCTGCAGGAAAAGCTCGTGATGAGACTACGGTATTGTTCTTGAAGTAGTTTGTTTATGAATAGATTAAAGAGGGGAAATGCGCAAGAGCTCTTAGCAAAAGTGGAGATGATTAGCGAATAGCCACAGGCATTACTAGTGCTTGGTAACATTCTTAGCCAAAGAATGTGACGACAGTTAAATATCTAGTAGCACTATAAGTTTTCTCAACTTAGCAAACATTTTCAACTAATTGATAACAAGACCAGGTAGAGTGCCTCTTTTAAGCACACCTACAGCTAAGCTTCATAGCCAAGCCCGCATCGCTTCCCCCTGTAATAGCTAGTTTAGCACAAGGTGCTGAAGAGGTGCTTCCACTATCTAACTCCTGTAGAGGGGGTGTGTGACAGTTGAGAAACTTCGTTTATTTCGCTCCTTGGCTACCATGACCCAGAAGTAGCTCAACCCATTGACGGGGGCTGAGGTATTGGGGTGGTAGCCTCTTTCAACTAGTACAACATCAAAGTCTCTTACAATATAGGCTTCCTCGCGCTGTTCATCAAAAATTAGTTGTACTCCAAAACCAGGCTCTACGCCATAGTATATAAACACCTCGTACTTATCATCATGCTTATGTGGAGGATAGGATCCCCAGCAACCAGGGCAACAAATTGTGTACCCTGCTAGTAGCCTTGAGGCAGGGTCTCTCTCACCTACTAGGATATACCTTCTTCTACGCGACTTCTCATCCCCTACGTCTGTGTATGGAGCTTCTGAAAACCTCTTGATGTAGGGTGTGTAACTCTCATAAGCAATAGTCTCTAGTATGTAAACCACAGCCCCTCTCTCAAGCACTAGCTCTACAGTGTCAAACTAACAGCGAGAGTTGACAAGTATGACTACAAGCTTGAGCTAGATAACATGACCTTAGCACTAAAGCTCCACAGCAACTACGAGGCTAAGCTAAAGTTGTTGGTGTCTAGAGAGCGGGTTGAGAAGTTCGAGGGCTGGAGTAACTACGAGCTAGTGGTTAAGCATGATGGAAACGATTTCTGGGCAGCGGTATACTTCAAGAAGTCCGTTAAGCCTGTGAAGCCAAGAACCGTAGTGGCTATTGACCTTAACTTCGACAACCTGACTCTAGCAGTATTCACACCCAACGGTAGGTTAATTAAGTTAAAGCAGTTCAGTACTCCACTAAGGAAGGTGCTGACTCACAGGATTTGGGTTGAGAGAATTCAGAAGAGGTACCCTAGGTTCTGGAGGTTCACCAAGGGTGTTAGAAATTCTATTGAGAGGCACGGTGAGAGGATTAGGGCATCTCCTGGGACTATGCACACAAAATCAGTGACCTATTCGCAGAGCTAGCGTTTAGATACAGCTCAGTAATAGTGCTGGAGGACTTAGAGGGGCTCAGAGGAGACAGTAATAAGGGTAGGAGGTTCAACAAGAAGCTCACACACTGGTTCTACCGCAGGACACAGTTCTGCATTGAATATGAAGCTAAGGAAAGAGAGTTAGAAGTAGCCAAAGTCAACCCTAAAGGAACGTCTTCAAAGTGCCCAAAATGCAACAGTAAACTAACTGACAGCGGCTACAGGACACTGAGATACAGAAACTGCAATTACATATACATAGGAGACAGAGACATAGTAGCGACAATAAACCTCTACTTGAAGTTCTCATCTAGGTACCCAAGATGTGGGGGTCTTGGGGTGCTCCTGAACGCCCCCAAGCAGATGCAACCCCAAGGAGTGATGAGGGGGAACAGGGATGAGGCGATGATATCAACTTATATAAACCTATATGAGAGCTGAACCCCTTTGCATCCGTACACAAAAGACCTTCTCTCAGCAATACCACTAGCAGGAGAACTAGGAATAGAGAAAGTGACTTTAAAGGGAGAAATAGGAGACCCTACAAACCCCCAAAGAGTTGCAGACTACACCCAAGATGCCCATATACATCAGAGCTGTGTAAAAGTAAAGAGTCACCAGTAGCAATCGTAGAGAGTGGGAAGGTGAAGATTTAAACAAAAATAATTACTTTATAAAAAATAGTTTTGTTTTAAGTTTAAGTTAAAGTTCTATCCTCGGCTTTACCCTAGGTCTATGTATTCGTATGCTAGTGATGCTGGTACTTGTCTTTCTACTGTTAGTGCTGATCCTATTGGTGGCTTTATCTCTACTTT
>Ga0080004_1139211_pt1 | contig 14732 bp, 13 predicted proteins | sample WasSprMetagenome_FD_69207 | JGI IMG/M metagenome (GOLD analysis project Ga0080004, IMG submission 69207) | Sulfidic aquatic microbial communities from Washburn Spring, Yellowstone National Park, USA - WS (SPADES assembly) (version 2) | ecosystem: Environmental > Aquatic > Thermal springs > Hot... | reverse complement strand
TCACGGGATAAATAATGATGACAAGCATCGGAACAAAGCCCACAATGTATACATGTTTCTATAGCTATCTTTCTTCTTACAGAAATCCTACCTAACACTTCATTTATTGTTTTTTCTATTTTTTCTGAGGTAAGATTTTTAATTTTCTCATCAATACCAGGATCCTCAACCTTTTCTCTTATATATTCTGGAAAATACTTACTTACATAAATTGCCTGATTTTCTTTAAATTTGCTTTCCTTTTTTATCATTTCTTATCACCTTATTTAAGAAATTTTTAAAAATTTTTAAAATCTTTTAATAAAAAGTCAAATAGATTTTTTAAATAAAATTTATTCTAATTTATTAATGATTGATTTTTTAAAAAAAAATGTTATAGAAACAATTTACTTAGAATTTAAAATCTAAGAGTAAAAAATGAAAAAACCAAAAATAATAGTTACTGGAGGAGCAGGTTTTATAGGATCAAATTTAGTAGAAACTCTTAACCAAAAAGGGGAAGACCGAATTATTATAGTTGATCATTTAAATGAAGGAAATAAATGGAAAAATTTATTGGGTCTCAAGTTTTTAGATTATATAGAAAAAGATGAATTTTTAGAAAAAATTGAAAAGGGTTATTTTAAGGATGTTTCCGCTATTGTCCATCTTGGTGCCTGTAGCAATACTACTGTAAAGGATTTACACTATTTATATTTAAATAATTACAAATATTCTCAAAAATTAGCTCTTTTTGCTTTAGAAAATGAAATTAACTTTATTTATGCCTCTTCTGCTGCCACTTATGGAGATGGTTCAATGGGTTTTTCTGATGAAGAAGCTTTACTCCCTAAATTAAAACCTCTTAATCCTTATGGCTTTTCAAAACATCTTTTTGACTTATGGCTTTATTATAATGAACTTTTAAATCAAGTAGTAGGATTAAAATACTTTAACGTATTTGGAGAAAGGGAATTTCATAAGGGTGAGATGAAAAGTGTAGCTTTAAAAGCTTATGAAGAAATTAAAAAAGAAGGTAAAGTAAAATTATTTAAATCCTATCACCCTGATTATAAAGATGGGGAACAGCTTAGAGATTTTATTTATGTAAAGGATGCTGTAGAAGTTACTATCTTTTTTTTAGAAAATCCAAAAATCAAAGGTATTTTTAATGTAGGAACAGGTAAAGCAAGGTCTTTTAAAGATCTTGTTTTAGCAATCTTTTCAGCCCTCTCCTTACCTCCTAATATTGAATATGTAGAAATGCCGGAATATTTAAAAAATCAATATCAATATTTTACTCAGGCAGATATTACCAAACTTAGAAAAGTAGGTTATAATAAACCTATGTGGGAATTAGAATCTGCAATTAAAAATTACGTAAATTATTTAGAAAAAAACTATAACTCCTTTTATGGATAGTGATTCCATATCAGAATTTATAAAACTATTTTTTAAAAGAAAACCAAAACAATTTTCTGAAGTAGAAGAGGAAATAAAGGAAGTATTAGAAGATTTTAAGGAAGAAAGGATTTTAAGTGAATTTGAAGAAAAGCTCGTTTTGGCTTTTTTTAGTTTAAAAAGTTTAGAAGTCAGAAATGTGGTAATTCCAAGAAATATATTAGAAGGTTTAGACATTTCTTTATCTTGGCAAGAAATTAAAAAAACTATCATTCAGAAACCTCATTCTTTTTATCCTATTTATAAAGAGATTTTAGATAATTTTTTAGGATATGTTTCTCTTAAAGATTTAATAAAAGGCTTTGAAGAAAATAATTTTCAATGGCAAGAATATATGAAACCACCTTTAATAATTCCAGAAAACATTCCCTTAGTTTCTGCCCTTGAAAAAATGACAGAAAAAAAAGTTGAAGTTGCCTTTGCTATAGATGAACATTCAGAATTAACAGGTATTATCAGATTAAAGGATATATTCAAGGAATTATTAAAAACTGAACAAAAATGCCCTCATCCTGATAAAGAGGGTTGGTTGATTTTACCTGGAACCTTTAAACTTAAAGATTTAGAAGAATGCTTAAAAATAAGATTATCTAAAGGTGATTTTGAAACTATCTCTGGATTGATTATAAGTCATTTAGGAAGAATTCCTAAAAAGGGAGAAAAAATAAAAATAGGTCCTTTAGAAATAGAAATCATTAAAGCTGATGAAAGAAAAATAGAAATTGTTAAGTTAAGATCTTTAACCTCTACTGAAAGTGAGAACTCCAATTAATCTAATTGCACCTATCTTTTCAGCTCTTTTATTAACTCTTTCTTTCCCAAAATGGAATTTATGGATTTTTGGTCTCTTTTCTTTTGTGCCTCTATTTTTCAGTCTTATCTTTACTAAGGAAAACAAAAATAGATTAATTTTGGTTTTTATTTTTGGAATTTTTCATTTTTCAACCCTTCTCTACTGGTTAGTATATACCCTTACCAAATACGGAAACCTCAATTTAATCGTTTCTTTAGTTCTCCTACTTCTTCTTTCTTCTTATTTAGCTTTTTATTATGTTTTCTTTTTTTATACTAATTTAAAACTCAAAATATTTGAATCCCCTAATTTTATAAAAGGTATCTTTTTAAGCTCAACCCTCGTAGGTATAGAATATCTGAGAGGAAAACTTTTAACAGGATTTACCTGGGGACAGTTAGGCTATATTTTAAGTAATTTTTCACCTTTTTTACAATTAGCTGATATATGTGGGATTTGGGGCTTATCTCTTGTTTGCGCTTTAATAAACTACTATATCTTTTTCTTACTATATTCATTTTATTTTTCTTTTAGTTCTTTGCTAAATCTTAGATTTTTAATTAATAATTTTTGTTTTCTTATTCTTTTTATTACCTTTTTAAGCTATGGAATCTATAAGAAGAATTTTTGGGAAAAGGTAATTTCTCAAGAAAAAGATTCTATAAAAGTTTCTCTTTTGCAAGGAAATATACCTCAGGAAATGAAAGAAATAAATGAAATTGAGTATTCTCTTAGAATTTATGAAAAATTGACTCTTTCTGCTTTAAAAGAAAAGCCTCAAATTATCTTTTTTCCTGAAACTTCTTTTCCTTTCTTTTTTCCTCATGAAAAAGAACCTACTCTCAAATTCTTAGCTTTTTTAGATAAAATAACTTTAGAATCTGAAAAATTTAATTATTCACCTATCTTAATCTTCGGCACTTTTAGACTTAAATATAAAAATGGAGAGCCCCTCGTATACAATAGCCTAATTGTTTGGGATGGAAAAGACTTTGTAGATCTTTATGATAAGGAAAAACTTGTTCCCTTTGGAGAATATGTTCCCTTGGAAAAGTATCTCTCTTTTCTAAGAAGAATAACTGTTGGGCTTGGAGTTATTAAACCTGGTTTTTCTAAAAATCTTACTTTTCCTTTAAATGATAGAATTATCAAAGTGACTCCTCTTATTTGTTTTGAAAGTGCCTTTTCTGAAATTTTAAGAAAAAGACTTGAAGAAAATCCTCAGCTAATTTTTATTGCTACAAATGATGCATGGTTTGATAAAACTTCAGCTCCCTATCAACATTTTCAAATGGCAATAGTAAGGGCTGTTGAAGCAAGAAGATATACTCTACAAGTTGCTAATACAGGTATAACAGGAATAATTGATCCAACAGGAAAAGTTATAAAAAAAACTCAGCTTGAAAAAGAAGAAATTGTTTATGGAGAAATAAAACCCTTTTATGAGAGAACTCTTTTTATAAAATACGGAAATATTTTAGGAATTTTAGGTTCTTTAATTTTATTGCTTTCCTTTATTCTAACACTATCTCCTGCCAAATTTTTAAATCCTTAGGACTAAAGCCTAAAAATTGAAGAATTCTTTTTACAAATTGGGCAATCAATTCTTCTAAATTTTTTGGTTTATGATAAAAACCTGGCATGGCTGGAAATATGACCGCCCCTGCTTTACTACAAATTTCCATATTTTTTATATGAATTAAGTTAAAGGGAGTTTCTCTTATAACTAAAATTAAAGGTTTTTTTTCTTTTAGCATCACATCTGCAGCTCTTTGTAAAAGATTCCTTGCAGAACCACTTGCAATAGCAGATAAAGTCCCCATGGTGCAAGGTATAATAATCATTCCAGAATAATTACTTGAACCACTTGCAGGGGGAGAACTTATTTCATCTTCTTTGTATAATTTTTCTGCAAAATTTAATATCTCTTCTACAGGCCTTTCCAACTCATGATTCCAAACTATTTCTCCTGCTTTAGTAATAATTACTTCTGCAGAAATTCCAAGATTTTTCAGCTCTTTTAGTAAATAATAAGCATAAATAACACCACTTGCTCCTGTAATTCCTACTAAAAATTTTTTTTCCATTTCTCTGCACTCTCTTTAGCAATTCTATCAACCCTTTCATTATAAAAATCACCACTATGCGCCCTTACTTTTTCCCATTTTACTTTATGAAAATTAACCAATTTTTCTAATTCTTCCCAGAGTTCTCTATTTTTAACAGGATTCCCCTCTGAGGTTATGTAACCTCTTTTTTTCCATTTTGGTAACCATTCTGTAATACCTTTAATTACATATTCTGAATCAGTATAAATTTTTATTTTTTTGGGTTCTTTAAAATGTGAAAGTGCATAAATAACTGCTTTAAGTTCCATTTGATTATTTGTAGTAAAAGGTTCTCCTCCTGTAAGTATTTCTTCCTTTTCTCCTGATCTTATTAAAACAGCCCAACCTCCTGGACCAGGATTACCAAGAGAGCACCCATCTACATAAATTTCTATTTCTTCACTTTGAGATTCTTCTTTTAAATTTTCCAATTCTCGAAGAATTTCATAACCACTACTTGTTCCAATTACATCAGCTCCTACAGATAAAAAATCTAAAACATCTTTCAAAGTTCTTATTCCTCCAGAAGCTTTAATTTTTATTCTTTCCCTGGAAAATTTTTTAATAATTTTTATATCTTCTAAGGTTGCTCCTCTTTTTGCAAAACCAGTTGAAGTTTTGACAAAATCTATCCCTGTAAAAATAAGAAGTTCCACTGCACTTTTTATCTCTCCCTCTTCTAAATATGTAGTTTCTATAATTCCTTTTAATACTTTATTTTCTGCAATTTTTCTAATACTTAGAAGTTCCTTTTCAAGTTTTTTATATTCTTTAGATTTTAACCATATTAAATTTAAAACAAAATCTATTTCATCAACTTCCAGTTTTAAAAGATTTTCAATTTCTGCCAATTTGGTTTCTGTTAAAGAGAATCCTAAAGGGAATCCTGCTACAGAAGTAATTTTAAATTCTAAATTTTTAAAATTTTCTCTAAGATAAAAAACTAAAGTAGGTGGGATACATATACTTCTAAAGGGGTATTTTTTTGCTTTTGACAAAAAGTCTTCAAATTCCTTATATGATCCCTCTTGTTTTAAATAAGTATAATCAATTTTGCTTGCTATATTTTTTATTTTATTCATTGAATTATTTATAAAGTAGGTAAATACGATTACTTAAAGAAAAGCCTTTTAATTCTTTTTTGAGTTTTTCTTTTGGTAGTTTTGCTTGCACTAAAACCCAATGAGAAGTTCCAAATCCCTCTGGAAAAATCAAAAATTTTAAAGACTCTATATCTTTCCAAGTTTTCTCTGAAATTTCATAAAATACCTCGTTTATTCCAAGGGCTACTAAAAAGGAGCCTTGTTGAGTAAATCCAATATTTGAAAATCCATATTTTTCTCCCAATTCTCTTAATAAAGTAAAATCTACATGAGAGGTTATATCAGTTTCTCCTGGTTTAAAATAGGGATTACTTATGACTTTATGCTCATGATAGCAAAGAAGTGTTCCTTTACTTCTTTCTGAAGAATAATAATCTTGTCTGGGATATCCATAATCTATGGTTATTATAAAACCTTCTTCCATTTTTTCTGAAAGATCTTTGTAAAATTCTTCTATCTTTAAACAAACCTCTGTCCTATAACCCTCTTCCCAAAAAGGAAAATAGGGCTCTATTATCCTTAAAATTTTTTCATCTTCTAATTCTCTTAAAAATTCTTTAATATTCCTATTCTCTTCTACTTTAATCCATACTTCATATATTTTATCATCTTTCTTTTGAATCAATTTTACAGGAAAAGAATCAAAAAGCTCATTTGATAAAAAAACCCCTCTAAACTTGGGTAAATTTCTTAAATTTTTTACCCACTTTATTTTTTCTTTAAAAGCATTTAAAGTTTTTTCTTGAATTTTCCTTATAGATGAAAAAGGTTCAATTATTAAGTAATTAAATTTATAGCCTTTTTTTACAGTATATTCTAAAAGATCACCAGCTAAAAAGCCATGCCCTGCTCCAGCTTCAACAATTAAAAAATCATCTATCTCTCCCAAAATCTCATACATTTCAATAATTTGGCGAGCCAAAGTTGCTCCAAAAATTTTACTTATACAGGGTGATGTTATGTAATCTCCTTTTTTACCAGGAAGCATACCCCTTGCATAATAACCGTATTCAGGGTGATAAAGAGAGAGTTCCATATATTTTTCAAAAGTTAAAGGAGACTCTTGGCTTAAAATATTTAAAAACATTAAATTACTTTTTCACTAAACCAAATTCTATCATCAGATCTTTGTTTTCATCTATTTGATACAAAAAAACCATTCTGGGGATTTTACTTGGAATTTCTATTTTATGGTCTTCACCTGTAACTATAGAAGGAGTTGAAGCCTGCAAAGTAATGCCAGTTTTTTCAAACTCTCTTCTAAATACTCCACATATTTGATTAGTAAGTTCTCCACCAGCATCAATAACATCTTTATTAATTTCTTCTACATTTTCTCCAAGAACATTTTTCATAAAATCAAAAATTATCCTTTTATCATAACTAACAATAAAAACACCTTCAAGTTTTTCAGAAGCTAAACCTATAATCACTGAAATATCTTTAAGTTCTGCATTTTCCTTTTTAACTTTTGTATCTTTCAAAACAGGAGTTTTAGCTAAGTAAGTGCCTATTACCTCTTCCACAGCCTTCTTGATATAATCTGAGATAGATGAAGCTTGCATTTCCACCTCCTAAATGTTTTAAATTTTAAACTTTTCTACAGCAGATTTAAGTTCTGTTCCTAATTTAGCAATTTCTTCGGTTGCTACAACCACTTGTTCAATTCCAACTTTAAGATCTTTAGTAGCATTGGCTACACTTCCTATATCTTTTGCTATAGCTTCTGCAGTGACACTCATTTCTTCAGTTGCACTTGCTATGCTTTGTATTCTTTCCTGAAGTCTTTCAGAAGCAGATGCTATATTATTTAATATGTTTGCTGCCTCTTCAGATAGTTTTACTCCTACCTCAACTTTACCTAACATATTTTCAACTTCTTTTTTTACATCATCTACAGCTTTTCTTATTTCTTTTATAGTCTCAGCTATCTCTTCTGTTGATTTACCTGTTCTTTCTGCAAGTTTTCTGATCTCTCCAGCAACAACTGCAAAAGACCTTCCATGTTCTCCAGCACGAGCAGCCTCAATTGTTGCATTAAGGGCGAGAAGATTTGTTTGTTCTGCTACATCTTTTATAAATTCAACTACTGACTCTATAGCTCTGGCTCTTTCTTCAAGTGCACCCATTACTTCTTTTAAGCTCTCTGCTACTTTTTCAATAGCTTTAACTTCATTTGCAGTTCTTAAAGTATAATTTTCACCATCTTTTGCTATTTCAGCTGTCTTTTTACTTTCTTCAAGTATTTGTGTAGTATTTTTTGCTATATCAACTACAGTAGTGCTCATTTCTTCGGTTGCACTTGCTATTTGGGTTGCTTTTTCAACCTGAGTCTCTATACTTGCACTAAACTGCTTTGTTATAGCAGAAAGTTCTTCACTTGAACTTCCTAAGGTTATAGAAGCATGCCTAATTTCCTCTATAAGTTTTCTCATTGAAGATAAAGCTTCTGAAAGATCTTTTGCCATAGTTCCTATTTCATCTTGAGAAACAATATCAATATTGACTGAAAGATCTCCCTCTCTTACTCTTTCTAACACTTTTCTTAATCTTTCAATAGAATTTCTTACAGAACTTGAAACACCTATAATTACTAATAGAGAAACTATTGCAAAAATAGCCCCTGAAACTATAAGAACTACAAACACCCTTTTTATATACCCTAAGGATTGGTTAACTTCTTCATCTGCTCTTTTACCATAAAAATTTATTAAATCACCAAGCTCTTTTTGCATAGCTCCTATTTTAGGAAACACCTCTTTTTCATGAATTAAAATAGCTTCGTTAGTTTTCCCATCTAAAGCAAGTTGAATAACTTTATTGTTACTCTCTTTTAAACTTAAAATAGCATTAATAGCTTCATTTAGTTCTTTTTGTCCTTCGGCTGATCTTGTAGTCCTTTTCAAAAATTCTAAATGTTCTTTATAAGCCTCCCTTGCTTTTAAAATTTCATTATAAAATTCTTTTCTCTTTTCTAAATCCTGTGTTAAGAGCAGTTTTGCAATATTTAACTGAATACTTGCAAGAATTCTCTCCCTTACTTCTTGAGCATCAGTAATTTTAGCTATTCTTTCATCTAAATCTTTTACATTATTTTTTATGATATACAAACTATATAAAGTATATAGGGAAACTATAATAACTATAAAAACTATTACTCCGAAACCGAAATAGAGTTTTTTAGTAATGCTCCAATTTTTAAACATTCTCTACCTCCTCTTTTAGAGTTTTTTATTCTTTAACTATTTTTTCTATATCAAGGATAAGTAAAAGTTTATCTGGTAATTGGTAAACATTTTTAATATATTCTTTAGAAAGTCCCTCTAATTTATCAGGCACTTTTTCAAGTTTAGAAGGTGTTATCTCTAAAATTTCTCCTATTTCCTCTATTACAAAAGAAATTGGTGACTCTCCTTCATCTTTTACTATTAAATTAAGCTTAGGAGTAACTTTTAAGTCTATTTTCAATTTTTTTGCAAGATCCATAACTGTTACAATCTGTCCTCTTAGGTTCATTATTCCAAGTATATGTTCATCTGAAAGAGGAACAGGGGTAATATCTATTTCTTTGTTAATTTCCAATACTTGACTTGCTGGTATACCAAAAAGAAAATCTCCTATATAAAAGGACACCATCGTTATAGTGTCAGCAACTTTAATTGAAGTATCTTCTTTTTTCAATATTTCTAAATTTTCTTTTTTTACTAATTCCATTTAGCCTTTCCTCCTTTTTAAGAATTCTAACTTAACAGTCTTCCAATTTCTTCTAATAGTTTTTCTCTATTAAGTTTTACTTCATAAGCATTTGCACCTAAATCTAATACTTTTCTTCTTACATCTTCTCCTGCAAGGGATGTTACAACTATTATAGGAATATTCTTATAATCTGGACTTGCCCTTACTTCTTTTATAAGCTCAAATCCATTCATTTCTGGCATTTCTAAATCGGTAATAATTAAATCAAATTTTCCAGAAAAAAGTCTATTTAATGCTTCTTTTCCATTTTCGGTAGTTTCAACCTCATACCCTGCCCCTACTAAATAATTCTTAATCATACCCCTAAAAAAGGGGGAATCTTCAGCAAGAAGTATCCTTTTTACTACTTTTTCTTTTTCTACTTTCACAATAAACCAATCGGGATCATACATTTCAATTATTTTGTAAATATCAATAAAAAGGGTAGTTTTACCATCAATAATTCTATGACCTAAAATTCCGGGTTGAGTATAAATTCCCTCTTCTATTTCTGGAGTAGTTTCTAAAGTTCCTACAATGTTTGTGCAAAGGATACCACAAGTTTTACCTCTTTCTGTAAAGAATAAAACATTATAGCTTTCTTGAAGCGGGACTTCTTTTAAAGGTAAGTAATTTTCTAACCTTATTATAGGAACAACTTCATCTCTATAGATAATTATTTCTTTACCTCCGGAAATCTTTATTTCATTTACTTTGATTTTGTCAAGTCTTGAAATTAAAGCTATAGGAATTGCAAACCTTTCCTCTCCTACATCAAAAAGAAGTAAAATTATAGTTTCCTGAGCGGAGGTTTTTATTTTTATTCCTGCTCCCTCATAAGTCTTTTCTATTTCTTCAATACTTATTCCGACAAATTGGGAAAGACCTACCACATCTAATATAAGAGCAAGTTTACCATCACCCATTATAGTTGCACCAGAATAAATAGGAATATTTTTAAACCACCTACCAAGCGGTTTCACTACAATTTCTTCAGAAGCAAATATTCTATCTACTAAAAGCCCTATAAATCTTTCTCCTGTATTTAAAATAACTAAGTTTCTTTGTTCTTCAGATTTTCCATTTACTTTTAAAACTTCTGATAATCTTAATACAGGTATTATTTCTCCTCTAAGTCTATAAAACTCAGTATTCCCAACTTTAAGAAGGTCTTTATCAGGATCTACATTAACGAGTTCTTTAAGATTTACCTGAGGGATAGCATAGCGATAATCTCCCGATGTCACTATTAGGGCAGGTATAATGGCAAGGGTAAGAGGGATTTTAATTTTAATATTTGTACCTTTACCACGAATAGTATTAATTTCTATAGAGCCTCCAAGTTTTTCTATATTTGCTTTAACTACATCCATTCCTACTCCACGTCCAGAAAGCTGGGTGACAGTTTCGGCAGTTGAAAAACCTGGTTTAAAAATAAGATTTAATAATTCCTTTTCAGAAGCACGTTCTACCTCCTCATAACTCATAAAACCCTTCTCTACAGCCTTCTTTTTTATTTTTTCAATATCTATACCTCTTCCATCATCATCTATTTCTATAACAACTTGCCCTCCTTCTTGATAAGCTCTAAGAACAAGATTACCTTCTTCAGGTTTCCCAAGCATAACCCTTTCTTCAGGTGTTTCAATCCCATGATCAATAGCATTTCTAATAAGATGGGTAAGTGGATCCTTAATAGCCTCAATTATTGAACGATCTAATTCTGTTTCTGTTCCCTCTAAATGTAAGTTCACCTTTTTACCTAAAGCTTTAGCTAAATCCCTTACAATTCTTGGGAATTTATTAAAAATACTTCCAATAGGTTGCATTCTCGTTTTCATTATAGTTTCTTGCATTTCTGTAGTTATCATAGAAAGTATTTGCACACTTCTTGTTAATTCTTCATCCATTATCTTTTGAGAAAGTTGCACCACTCTATTCCTTGCAAGAACAAGTTCTCCAGCAAGATTCATTAGCTGATCAAGAAGTTTTACATCAACCTTTATGTGAGTTTCTGCAAGTTCAACATGAGGGGAAAGGGGAGCTTCTTTTTCTTCTTTAACTTCTTCTACCAGCTTAACTTCTTTTTTTTCTTCAATTTTTTCTTCGACTTTTTTTTCAGCTTCTTCTTTCTTTTCTTCTTTCTTTTCTTCTAACTTTTCTTCTATCTTCTCTTCTCCTATCCTTTCTTTTGGCTTTTCTTGAACCTTTTTTCTTAGCTTTTCGTTAAAATTAGATAGTTCAACTAAAAAATCTAAAATTTTGTCTTCTATAGGTTCAACTTTATTTTCTTCTATGTAGGAAATAATATATTTTATATAATCAACTGCTTTTAATAATATATCTACAACATCTTCTTCAGGCTCTATTAAACCATCTCTTAATTTTGAAAGAATGTCTTCAGAAAAATGGGCTATACTTTCTAAAGTTTTAAAACCAAAAAATCCAGAAGCTCCTTTTAAAGAATGCATAGTTCTAAAAAGCTCTTTTAAGACTCCAATTTTCTTAGGATCCTTTTCTAATTCTATAAAACCTTCTTCAAGTTTAGATATTCCTTCTTTTGCTTCAACTAAAAAGTCTTGCAAAATATCTTCATCAAAATTCATTCTTTTCTCACCTCCCTATTTTTTTCTACATTTTTATTATTTTAAAATTTAAACCCTCTTTGAAACAACTTTGCTTTACCATTTTTTACTACTAAATAAGCTTTTTCTCCAACTATTAGAGGTAAATTATTTTTGATGTGTCCAAAGGAAAAGTTATAACCAATAGGTATATGTTTAGGTAAAAATTCTTCTACTCCTTTAAAAAAATCTAAGGAATCAATTTTACCTATATCACCTATTATTATCCCCTTTATATTTTCAATTCCTAAAGTAAAAATCACTTGCAAAAATGCCCTTTCAATTCTATATTTTTTTTCATTTGTTTCTTCTATCATTAAAATTAGAGATTTTTCAGTAGGTAAATAGGTAGTCCCACATAAACTTGCCAAAGTAACCAAATTCCCTCCTAAAAGTATTCCTTCTGCCTCGCCCTCTTTATAAGCAAAACCTTCTAATTCTATATCTTTATTTCCAGCTATTACTTCTAATAGATTTTTTAAAACTTCTTCACTTAAATCTGGCAAATTAACAATCATTGGAGCATGTAGCCCCTTTTTTTTAAATTTTTTATAAAAGTATAAATGCAAAGCTGTAATATCGCTAAATCCAATTAAAGAGGAATATATATTTATTTTTTTATTTTCGGAAAAAATTTCATCTAAATAAGGAATTAATTTTATAGCTCCAAATCCTCCTCTTACCGCCCAAATAAAGTCATATTCTTTTGCTGTAATCAATTCATAAAATAAAAAAGCTTTAAATGAAGGAAAAGATTCTGAAAAATCTACAAAAGATTTAAAGGATATATTGTTTTTTCTTAAAACTTTAATTCCTCTTTGATAGCTCCTTATAGAAGGCGGGCTTGAGGGTGAAAAAAGAGCTATTTTTATTTCTTTTTCCATAAATAATAAAGTCCTTCTAAAGTTAAATATGGTTCTATTTTTTCTATCTTTTTAGAATAAGGGGCTATAAATTTAGCAAGCCCTCCAGTAGCTATAACTTTAGGACTTGTTCCCATTTCTTCTGAAAGTTTTTCTATTAAAAAGTCAGTAAGCCCTATAAATCCATATATTAAACCACTTTTTAAAGCTGAAATAGTGTCCTTCCCTATAACTTGAGAAGGTGGCTCACTTAAATCTATTTTGGGTAATTTAGCAGTTTTTTTAAATAAAGCTTCTGTAGAAATTAAAATACCAGGTGCTATTGCTCCTCCTAAATAAGCCCCCTTCTCTGAAACACAATCAAAGGTTATAGCTGTTCCAAAATCAACTATGATTAAAGCACTTTTATATTTTTCCCATCCTGCTAAGGCATTCACTAACCTATCTCCTCCTACTTCACAAGGATAGAAAAGTTCTATGGGAATTTTAACAGTTTGATGATCTGCAACTAAAACCTCTCTTGCCAATAACTTTTTCCCCATTTCAACCCACCAATGTAGCACAGGCGGAACTACACAGGCAATGCAAACTCCTTTAAGGTCTTTTAAAGCTATTTTATAAATATCTAAAAAACTTTTAAGCTTTACTAAAACTTCATGAGAAGAAACAGGTATTTCAGTTTTAAAACTAAAAGTAGCAACTAAATTGCCGTTTTCTTCAAAAACACCGCAAACTGTGGAAGTATTCCCTATATCCACAGTTAAAAGCATCTAAATTCCCTCCTTAATACTTTCTAAAAGCCAGCTTACCCAATCTTCTTTTTCTCTTCTCTTAAGTATTTTTACTTTACAGTTTTTTAAAATTTCTAAAAGTTCTTTTTCCATATGACTCATAAATCCAGATATTAAATAAAATTTAGAATCCCAAAAAGAAGAAAGATTAAATAATTCCTCTAAAAGACCTTTGTAAAGATTTGCCAAAACTAAATCTACTTTAATAGGTAAAAGCTTTTTTATATCTCCTTCTATTACCTCTGCTGAAAGACCATTTAAAATTAAATTATGTTTAGTTACTTTTACACATAAAGGATTAATATCTACTGCTATAACATCAGCTCCAAGCTTAGCCCAAAAGAGAGTTAAAATCCCTGTTCCACAACCAATATCAAGAACTTTTTGGGGTTTACCAAAATTTTGATAAAATTCCCAACTTAACTCAAGGATCATGGAAGTTGTGGGATGAGTTCCTTCTCCGAAAACTATACTTGGATCAAAAATAATATCCCATTCTCCTTCATACCAAAGAGGAGCTATTTTATAAGGTCCCACTTTAAAAGGTTTTAGCACTCTATTTTCATTCCATTTTTCATAGGGCATTGTATCTTTAAAATCCAGTTTAAGCCCATATTTTTTTATTAATTCCTCAACAAGCTCATCTTTTGGTTTATGAAAAAAAAGAATTCCTATTCCATCTTCTTCCCATACCCCTATTAAGTCTTCATCTTCAAATTGATTAAGAGCTGGATGAAAGTTTTTAAAACTGTAAATATATAAGGTTTCGTATTTTTTATACTTGCCTTTTAACATTTTTATAAATTTTATTTTATTAACAAATTTAAATAACACAAGAAAGAAGTAAGTTCAATTCTTTTATTATATTTTCAAGATATAAAGCAACTAAAATAAGGGTTAAATTTAAGATTATCCATAAAAGTAAAATAATGCGAATTCTTAAAAATTTTTTCTGAATTTTACTAAAAAATTCTTCATCTATTAAAATGTTTTTCAAAAATTCAATTCTTTCAAATATTCCATAATGGTGCCAACTTTTTTTATACAATTGCCCTGTAACTTCTCCTACTTTAAACAGGGCTGAAATAATGGGTTGAGGACTTTTTAATATAATAGCAGAAAGAAAATCTGCTTCCCTTTCAAATTGTCTTAAAAAGAAAGAAAAAATGTATCTTATATAAATAAAAGCTAAAAAAATAAGTCCTATACCTAAGCTTATTTCTAATGAAACCGGTAAAGTTTCTTTATTTTTTATAATATCAATTAATTGAGGTG
>Ga0080004_1085075_pt1 | contig 14733 bp, 13 predicted proteins | sample WasSprMetagenome_FD_69207 | JGI IMG/M metagenome (GOLD analysis project Ga0080004, IMG submission 69207) | Sulfidic aquatic microbial communities from Washburn Spring, Yellowstone National Park, USA - WS (SPADES assembly) (version 2) | ecosystem: Environmental > Aquatic > Thermal springs > Hot... | reverse complement strand
TCCCACCCAACCCTATAACCACCTGCCTCAGAGCCCTCGCCTCCACATCCATACAATAAGGCCATTCAACGCTCAGAGGATCAATATTCAACGGATTACCATGTAATATGCTAGCATCTATCGCGGCGGCGCAAAGATTGTGGGCGGCCTCAACAGCGGCAATATCTCCCGTGAAGTTCAGGTTGATCTTATCCATTGGAAGAACCTGGGAATATCCTCCACCCGTGGCCCCACCCTTTATCCCAAAAGTAACACCCTTCGAGGGCTCACGCAGAGTATTCACAACCTTAAGACCCCTCTCATACAATGCCTGACCAAGCCCAATAGCAACAGTCGTCTTCCCCTCACCATACGGTGTAGGGGTCATCGCGGTTACAACGATCAGCTTACCATTACGCCCACCCTTCAGCCTCCTCAAAACCCGCACATAGTCGACCTTAGCAATATATTTTCCATAAAACTCGAGCTCATCCTCCAATATACCAATATACTCAGCCACCCTATCAATCGTATATAGTTCGGTCTCATAAGCAATCTCAACATCACTCGGAACAGGCCACCTCCTCCTAACAGGCATCTTACACCACCTCTTGATAATCGCGCTCCAAGGGAGTATAAAAACCGTGTTATAGAAGTAAGGCTAAATCAAAAATTGAATCCCTAATAGATGCAAGTGAGCATAATGCCAGTTCAAAATAAAAGAAAAGGGAGGTGGTTAATAATAGAAAGTCATGCTTAGGCTTTAGCAGTTATTACTTTCCAAGCTTCAGGATAGTCTTTGGCATATTCGTCTAAAGTCTTTATCCATGCGAGTTCGGGCCAGGGCTTTACGTCAAACTTTTCTCTCGTCACCCAGCCAAATCCTGGATCTATAGTCTTATTCTTTGGCCAGTCAGGGACATATTCCTTTAGTACTGCTTCCCATTTATCTTTGCCTGCTAAGACTAGCTCGTAGAGTATTTTACCAGCAAGATAGCTGCCATAAAACTGGTTTAGTTCTATTGTAGCCCATATAGCGCCGTTTTTGAAGTATTGTATCATTCCTCCAATAAGTCCATCCGCATGGACTATTATCTTGCCTATCTTGTCTTTCCTTGTAACAGCCTCCCCTAAAGCTGGGCCACAGTAATCATAATATCCGAGCATCAAGCCCCTTTACAACATTTTAAAACCCTCTCTTCACTCAGCTCAATAAAACTTTCAAACAACTCCTTCTCAATATCCTTCTCAGTCAATTTCTCACCTCCTACACCTCAAGCCTACCATACTTTTCAACGCTCCTTATCATTGTGAGGATGTTTTCCTCAGGGACTCCTCGCGGCATCTCCCCGCCTGTACTGAGGACATATCCTCCATCAATTGCCGCTATTTCAATCTGACGCTTACACTCCTTTTCAACCTGCTCAGGCGTGCCTCTCAACATAACTTTTAAGGGGGTGAATATTTCCTATAAGACAGACCCTATTGCCTATCCTTCTTTTAAACTCGCTGATGTCAGCATCCGGGTAGAAGTTGTTAAAAACTTCTACATGCATCTCTGGAATTAACTCGAGGACACTTGCAGTATCTCCATCACTATGCCAGTAATGTATTCGGTTGGGAAAGGCCTCGAAGACGCGCTTTATATACGGTAGCGCAAATTCCTTAAAAAGCTTCGGGCTAAGGTATCCCGGAAAGTCGTCCCCTAATCCTACACGCTCAAATCTCTCTCCAACAATTTCCTCCCTAACCTTAGTCCACTCGATGATGGTTCTTGTCGTTATCTCAAGTATTTCATGCGCTAGCTCCGGCCGTAATTTAATATCCGCAAAGAAGCGGCTTTGCCCACGAACTAGGCATGCTAGATCAAATGGTCCCAGACAATACCAGAAATCAACATTCTCTCTACCAACAAGTGCCTTCATGTATCTATAGGCAGCTATTGAAACCGCCATATAGGCCGAATGATAGCAATCAGGCACCTCTAATTTGTGAACATCCTCCGGCTCTTCGACTACTGGGAAAACAAGAGACGATCATCCTCCTGCCACTTAATCTTACAGCCAAGAGCAGATGCTTCAGCAACAATAACGTAATCCGGACATAGATTCTTTAGCCCAAAAAAGGCACGTCTTGCACGTAATTGGACTTCAGCCATGGAGACATTCATGATATTGGAAAGAACTTGGTCATAACAATAGTCTCTTCTTTGGGCATAGATATAATAGATTAGATCTTGGTGTTGATGTTCCTGCGGAAAAATTTGTAGAAGCAGTTGATAAATTTAAGCCAAAAATTGTTGGCATGTCAGCTCTTCTCACCACCACGATGAATCAGATGAAGAATGTCATAGAAGCTCTCAAGAAAGCAGGACTACGAGACAAGGTGAAAGTAATCGTTGGCGGTCGCCCTGTTACTGAGGAGTTTGCCAAGGAGATAGGTGCTGACGCTTATGGTGAAGACGCTTTTGCTGCTCGAAAGATCATTAGCGAATGGATAGCAGCCTAAAATATTATCACAATACTATCTTGTTTATTTAGATGTTCAATGAATACAATCTTTAAATGGAAGCTGCTTCGATATTGATAGCAACATCATTAGATGAGCATGTAAGGTGATGAGCATGGTAAGGATATTGGATGGTAGGAAGATTGCTGAAGATATACGGAACGAATTAAGGCAACGAGTTGGGATGTTAAAGGCTAAAGGTATAATTCCAAAACTTGCGACCATTCTTGTTGGCGAGGATCCAGCTTCCCTCTCATATATCCGCATGATTCAAGATACCTTTAATGCTGTTGGAATACCCGTTGAACTATTCAAATTCCCAGAGAGTATAACTCAGGAAAAGCTGAGGGAGGAGATTATGAAGATTAATGAGGATAAAGAGATACATGGCATCCTTGTACAAATGCCTCTGCCAAAACATATAAATGCGGCTGAGATTTCCCAGATTGTTGATCCGAGAAAGGATATTGATTGTGTAAATCCCGTGAATATGGGCTTATTTCTCTTGGGCAATCCAAGATTTGTTCCATGTACGCCTTCAGCTGTTTATGAAATCTTGAGGAGAAGTGGAATCGAGGTCGAGGGTAAGGAAGTGGTTGTCGTGGGAGCTGCTGGCAGGGTTGGAAGGCTAATTACGTTGCTTTTAATTAGATATGGAGCGACAGTAACAGCTTGTGATATAGCTACACGTGATCTGAAGAGGCACACGAAGGAGGCCGAGATTTTGGTAACCGCTGTTGGAAAGCCTCGCTTAATAACCGCAGACATGGTATGTGAAGGCGCCGTCGTGATTGATGTCGGCGTTAGCAGGATAGAAGATCCTGAGAGGCCGGGAAAGTTTAAGATAGTTGGAGACGTCGATTTCGATCATGTCAAGGATAAGGTTGCTGCGATAACACCTGTGCCCGGAGGAGTGGGCCCTGTCACCACGGCTATGCTAATCTCAAATACTATTAGAGCCGCTGAGATCTTGGTAACGTGTTTTAGGGGGAATGTTTAAATTATGACGTCGTTATCTTATAACCATAGGGGTAGATACATATGATGGGTCAGAAGCTAAAGCCTTTGGAAGAAATCTTAGGATATATCAAGGATAAGCAGAAAGTAGTTCTAATGGGATGTGGTGGATGTGCGACTCTTTTCCGGACAGGTGGGGAGGCCGAGGTTGATGAAATGGCTGAAAAATTGTCTAAGGCTGGTAAAGAAGTTTTGGCGAGGATAAAATTGCCTTTAGATGTTTATGCATGCCTCCTCCCTTTGAGCTCTAAGTATTTGAGGAAAAACATTGATGCAATAAGGAATTGTGATGCATTCATAGCACTCTATTGTGGTGATGGAGTACAGGTAACTAGAAGTTTTCTTGAAGAATTAGGGATTTTCAAGCCAATATATCCTGCTGTAGATTCTCTTGGGTTTTTTGGTGGGGGACCTACAAGATTTACCGAGGAATGCCAGGGATGCGGCGAATGCATACTCGCTTATACTGGTGGGATATGCCCATTAACACGATGTCCAAAGGGTTTGTTAAATGGCCCATGCGGCGGGGTTAGGTCTAATGGAAGATGTGAGGTGAACCCGGATATGGACTGCGTCTGGGTCAAGATATATGAGCGGCTAGAGAAGCTTGGTGAGACAAATTCTTTCAAGAACCTCTTGGAGGCTAAGGATTGGAGTAAGATGAAGAGGCCACGTGTGATAGAAGTTCCAAGGGCTAAGTTGACACTGTGAAATGGTGGTTCTCCATGAAGACGAATAGTAATCTTGAGAGGATTCTTGAAAATGGCAAGTTTGCAGTTACGGCGGAAATAGGTCCGCCAAAGAACGCTGATCCCGAGATTATCAGAAGAAAGGCTAGAATTATGAAGGGTTGCATCGATGCTTTCAATGTTACCGATGGCCAGACGGCGGTTGTTAGGATGGCGAGTTGGGCTGCCTGCCTGATTGGAAGAGAAGAGGGCATCGACCCCATAGTTCAGATGACATGCCGCGACAGGAATAGAATAGCTCTCCAGATGGATATCTTAGGGATAGCCGCACTAGGAATAAATAATGTCCTATGCCTGACGGGGGATTATGTTACAATGGGAAATCATCCATCGGCGAAGCCTGTTTATGATCTAGACTCCATCCAGCTGATTAAGATCATTAAGGGCATGCGCGATGATAAAAGGTTTCAAAATGGTGAAAAAATAGATGTTGAGCCCAGACTATACATTGGAGCAGTATCAAATCCCTTTGGCGGATACCCATTATGGGTTGACGTTATAAGGCTTGAGAAAAAGGTCGAGGCCGGAGCGGACTTTATTCAAACGCAATGTGTTTTTAATTTGGAGAAATTTGAGGAATGGATGAAGCTTGTTAGGCAGAAGAAGCTCCATGAAAGGATACACATTCTAGCTGGTGTAACTCCTCTGAAATCCTATCGTATGGCAAAATACATAAGCGAGAACGTTCCTGGAATAGAGATACCGGAGAGGATCTTAAATCGCATGTCTAATGTGCCAAAAGAGCAGGCGAGTGAAGAGGGTATAAACATATGCGTCGAGATAATCGAGAAATTAAAGGAAATAGAGGGCGTCCATGGAATTCATATAATGGCGATAGGCTGGGAAGAGGTTGTCCCGGAGCTAGTTAAACGAGCAAAACTGTTGCCAAGGCCAACGTTTTAACTCCCTAATAGCTTAAAATTTTTTAACAAGCATTTACCCATAAACCTAGTCACCATGTTTAAGTTTGAAAGGGAACAGAAGGTATTCCAGATAGGCAATGTTACTGTTGGCGGGCAGCCCGGTGAATATCCGACGGTCATGATGGGAAGCATCTTTTATAGCAAGGATAAGCTCGTAAAAGACCCGGTTAAGGGAGAATTTGATCGAAAAACCGCTGAGGATCTCTTAAATATGGAGGCAGAACTCTCGGAAAAAACTGGGCTCCCAAGAATAGTTGATGTTCTCGGAGAAACCTCTGAAGCGCTTTGCAAATACATAGACTTCATAGCTGATTGCACGGATTCTCCATTCCTGATAGATAGCACAAGTCCAACGGTGAGGATTGAAGCGTTGAAGCACGTTGAGGAGGTGGGCTTAATAGATCGAGCGATCTACAACTCCATAGACGAAAACATTAAGGAGAACGAAATTGAGGCTCTCAAGTCGAGTAAGATAAAGAGCGTTGTTATACTGCTCTTCAGTAGCAAGTACATTATGCCTAAGGATAGGCTTAAGATGATCAAAGATAATGAAAAGAATCTTATTAGGATAGCGGAGGAAGCGGGTCTAGAAAACATACTGATTGATCCAGGAGTGCTGGACGTCCCAAGTATAAGCTGGACAGCAGATATAATCTTCAGGATAAAGCAGGAGACCGGATATCCGGCTGGCTGCGCACCAGCTAATGCGATGTATATGTGGCTTAGGAAGAAAAAATTAGAATCCCCTCTTTTTGAGGCATGTGGTGCCAACATACTTTCGCTTCCAATAATGATGGGGGCGAATTTCATAATATATGGGCCGATAAAAAATGCCAGCTGGGTATACCCCGCCTGCGCAACAATCAATGCCATGATAGCATATTATGCCAGAACACTCGGCATAACACCCAAGACAAAAAACCACCCATTGTACAAGATATTCTAGCAAGTCGAGCAATATATCAAGAAACGACTCATGACCTTTGGAGAACAGACCTAATCTGGACGCGATATGCTCTTGGAGGCTTGGATGAAGGCTTTTATGTTCTCTATTGGGGGCTGTTGAAGGAACATCACATCCCGTACTAGCCACCACTCTTTTATCATGTATTACAGGCTCCAGCATTTTAAGAACATCAAACTTAATCTCTTCCGGATTCTTGAATAACAGGTTAACTGGATTATAATTCCCGAGGATGAGCATGTTCTCAGGAAGTTCTGCGGAAGCTTCTTCCAATGGAATATTCTGGTCTATGCTGACTCCAGTAATCCTAAGTTCTGCGACATTCCTTAGTAGGTGTCCAGCTCTACCACAGATATGCAGAATAATGTCGGCTTCTACTTCTTTGCAAAGAACTTCTAGATATAGCTTAGAAAACGCCTCAAACAAATCTCTTGATAATAGGCTTGAAGTGGGCTCAGCAACTATGAGGAAATCCACCCCAGCCTCCACAAGGTCCCTAGCATGCTTGATACAAATATCTATAATCAGATCAAGTGTTGAGAAGATTCTCTCAGACCTCCTAGCAAGATGTAGCATGACATGCTCAATACCGAGAACTTGACATAAAGTCGTGAAAGGTCCGGTAACATAGGACCCTAAAGGCTTCTTGCATGAAGTTGAGGCCCTTTTAATAGCTTCCACTATTAATAGAGTTCGGCCTAAATTGTCAATCTTTCGAACCTGATCTATATCGAGTCTCCTAACAATCCTAGGTGCATCATATTCTGGAAATTCAACCGAGGCTCCTAAGAGCTCAGCCTCCACGGTAAGATCTAAAAGGGGTAAACAAGCATCCATCTCAAGTATTTGGCATGCCTTCTGAATAAGTTCCGCATGTGCCCTTGGATCCTCCAACAAACACTTCCTAGCAGTAAAATTTAATAACCTTAAAATGGGTAGCCGACTATCGGCACCGCGGGAACCCTAGAGAATTCTATGAAATAGTTGTAGATGCTCATCGGCGAGCCTACAGCCCGAGCCACGATATAAACATTATAGCGTTATATTCTTCGGGGCCATAATGTTGTCCATACCACGTTATCATGATGCACGTAAGCATGCTAATTATCATCAAATTATCACCAAGCTAATTACATTAACCCTGTTAGTTGCTTAATTTTATTGAGAACATTCCTGAATCTCTCTTTTTCCATGTGAGGTATGTATGTTGCCTTTACGAACTCTGATTGAAAATCTTTTATCAGGTTGAGCTCAACACTTTTGACCCTTTTTGCTATAGCTTGAGCTTCCTCAGCAAAATCCTTTGACAGCAGCATCATACTTGCGCCAGCTATTGACCCATTGCCTATAAACGAGAATTTCTCTTGTGGTATGTCTGGCAGCATTCCTAGAACTTGAGCGGAGAATATGTCAAGATAGTTTCCAAATGCTCCAGCAATGAAGATCCTCTCTAGAACATGTAACTCTAACCCTGCGACTCGTGTCAGTGTTGATAGAGCTGCATAGATTGCCGCCTTTGCAAGCTGTATCATCCGGATATCCTTCTGCGTCAGGACTATCTCTCTACCAGTTGCTGAAGCGTTAGCCGGTACTATGACGAATTTCAGCCCCTCATTGTCTTCCTTCACAAATTCGCTAACACCCTTCCTGATCCTGCCAGCTTCATCAATTATACCCCTTATTCTCATCCAAGCTATAGCCTCTATTATCCCAGAGCCACATATTCCCTCGGGCTTCGTGTTGCCGATAACTCTGTAGTAACTTCTGCCCGTCTCATCGATAACGACTGATTCTATGGCGCCTTTTACAGCCCTCATACCATCTCTTACACCATATCCCTCTAGTGCCGGGCCAGCTGCGCATGATGTGGCGAGGAACAGGTCTTCACCAGTCTTAATCACTATCTCTCCATTCGTTCCAAGATCTATAAGCGCAGCATTGCCCTCGTACTCGTGAAGTCTCGAAGCAATTATATCAGCAACTATATCACCGCCAACATACATGCTTATCGATGGTACTGTTCTCACATATCCTCTTGGATTAATTTTTACCCCCAAATCTCTCGCCTTAACCCTCACGGATGATGTGAATGGAGGGGGATAGGGTGCAATCGACCCATAGTAGCAGTCATTCCCCAGGAGGAGCGCGAGCATCGTTGTATTACCAGCACAGACCATGTCATATATACAGGCGTTATCCACTCCAATTCTCTGGGATACGCTCTCAATAAGCTTATTGATCGTGTTTATCACAGCTTTTCTCAAGTCCTCAACATTATCCCTGCCTCTTCTCGCATATTCAACCCTGCTTATAACATCCTCCCCAAACCTCAACTGTTCATTATAAGCAGACTCCACACCAAGATTTTCTCCTGTTAAGAGATCATAAAGATATACCGCGACTGTCGTCGTCCCAACATCCACCGCGGCGCCGAGTATCCTAAAATCCCTATTAGCTGGAATCAAGTCCACTACCTCATCATAGTATCTCACAAGGCTAACTTCAAAGTTGGATTCCCTCAACAAGTATGAAATATCTTTCAAGATTAGTGGATCATAATGCTCTCCTCCAGAGGCGTTTAGAAGCCTCTCCAGATCACCCTTTTGATCTTCAAGGGTAGGTGGTTTAACCTTTACTCTCTGGAAGGATACTAATGGTCTTAATGGAGTCTCCTTCTTCACGCCCCATGTCAAGATCTTCCCTTCGGCAACTTTAGCCATCTTCTTAAGCTCAACCACGGCATCCGATAAAATCCTCACCTGACAGCTCAGGCGTATATTCGGGCCTAAGATGTTCATCCAACGCTTCTCTACCTCGGTTGGAGGAGAAAAGGATCCTTCAATAACCCTAACAGCACATTTTCCACAAACACCTCTTCCACCACATAAATTATCAACTGGAATACCATTCTTGATGAGATTTTGAAGCAGGCTAAGACTCTCGTCAGCAACAATCTCATACTTCTCCTCACCAACAAGCACCTTCACTCTATAACTGTAGTGATGAACCATATTTTTCGGACAGCCGTCCAAGAAGGCAAAATTTAAATATTTTGCCCTAGTTTTACATAGAATAACGTTAATTAGGTTCGGAGAAAATTTTTAAAGAGTTTTTAAATAATATCTGTGCTATGAAGCCCAGAGAAAGAATTCTCGCAGCCATCGAGTTAAGGGAACCTGATCGCGTTCCGCTTTTCGAGCTTGCAGTGAGCAAGAAAATAATAAAAGCGCTCACTGGAGAAGATGTGCCTGCTGAAATATTAACGGAGACAACTACAAAGATAGTTTCTCAGGAAGTGTTTGAGAAGGTGATAAAGGCGCATGCACAGCTTGGATTGGATGGAATAGGATTTTTCGCACTAACAGATGCTTCTAAGAATATCCCACTAGATGAAGATCGTTATGTGGATGAATGGGGAAGAATATTTAGCAGAAAGGTTCGTGCCGGTACTATGTCAGACTTTTATATTGGCGGCTATTTAACCACCCCTGAAAAATATTATTCATTTCCGAGACCCGATCCTTATAATGAGTTTAGAATAGAGCAATATAGGAAGGCTGTCAAAGCTGCTGGTGACTCCATTTACATAATACCTACTGCTGGAAGCATCTACGAATATACTGTTAGAGGTATAGGGGATGAAAACGTCTGTCGATACGCATATACTAATCCAAAGTTTCTTGAGGACGTTTTCAGGGATTCCACGTTCTATACTATTGAAGTTGGGAAGCAGTTTATAGAGGAGGGGGCTGAAGTTCTTTTCATATTTGAGGACTATGCTTATAGACATGGCCCATTCTTGCATCCACGATTATGGAGGAAATTTGTTTTCCCAAGATTGAAAGAAGCTGTGGATGCTTTTCATAAGAGAGGAGTCTTCGTCTTAGTACATAGTGATGGCAATATTCTTCCCCTAATGGACATGATCGTTGAGGCGGGGGTTGATGGTGTTCACTCACTTGAGCCCGCTGCGGGAATAGATATCAAGTTAGTGAAGGAGAAATGGGGCGATAAGCTTTGCTTAATTGGTAATATTGATGTTGCTAATCTGCTGCCATATGGGAGTGTTGAGGAGGTTATTGAGGAGGTAAAGAGGACTATTAATGCTGCGGCCCCTGGAGGGGGATACATACTTTCATCATGTAGCACTCCCACTGATATGTGCAAACCCGAGAACTGGGCTGCACAGCTCGAGACAGGTAGAAAATATGGTAGATATCGACATTAAATAACAATTCTTAAACTGCAAAATAGGGTTTGCATATCAATTATCTAAAGACTTATCGCGGTTTCATTCTTCGCGCAGCATATGGATAGCCTTCTATCCTGATCCTTAGGATTGTAGCTATTCTCTTAACATTTTTGTACATTTTTGTTTCAGCTTTGTGATATTTATAATGGTCTAAATGTTTGAATTTTGATTTAGTCCGCGGAAAACTTTTAAATATCGCACATTATTATCAAAACGTATGTCTGGGAATGGAAAAAGTGACTATGAACATAACATTATGAGTCGGAGGATTTCGCGGAGGAAGGCGCTATCTACTGGGGCTAAAATTGGTTTAGCAGCAATTGGCGGGGTTGTTGTCGGCGCTATTGGAGGCTATCTCGGCGGGACCATGGCCGTGCCTGCAAGTACAACTACTGTGACTCAGACGCAGAGGATAACTGAGACAGTGACCTCGAGCGTTGGAGCGGCAACGGTTACCCAGACTGTAACCAAGACCGAGACCGTGACTAAGACTGAGACTGCTGTAATCACATCTGCTTACACTGTTACGGGGACGACACCAGCGATATCTCCAACAGCACCATTAGAAGAGGTTATAGCTGATATTGTTGCGGAGGTTACTGGAAAGAGGCCAACCGATACATACAAGCCCTTTAAGGGGATTACTTTGAGAGGTTTGCTCATTGGTGGAGGAGCTTATGAGCCGCTTTACGAGATAATCCCGACGTTCGAGAAGGTTACCGGAGCGACTGTTGATTCTACTACCAGACTTAGCCACTTCGAGCTTAACAAGAGGCTTGTCATAGAGGCGGAGGCAAAATCGGATAAGTTTGACTTCTTCTCGGATCACACAAGCTTTTATGCAGGGTGGGCAGAGTTCCATCTACCATTAAATGACTATATCACAAATGCTGATAGAAATGATTTCCTAGGAAAAGTATTCGAGGCATGTGAGTATGAGGGGGATATATTAATCCTACCAAGACACTCTGATTCAAGGCTGGTATACTATAGAACGGATCTATTTGGTAATGCGGAAATGAGGACGCGGTTTAAGCAGCAATTCGGCTATGAGCTCGAGGGGCCGCCGCAGAATTGGGATCAGTGGTTCGACATGGCTAAATTCTTCACAAATGCCCCAGACATATATGGATTTGTCTTCACTGGAAAAGAAGAGGCTTTGACAGGGACAATATACGAGGCTACTGTAGCTGCTGGAGGAAACTTCTTTGATGAGAACTGGAATCCCATAATGAATGATGAACCCGGCGTCATGGCCTTAACGCATTATGCGAAGCTTTACCAGGAAAAGACCACGCCGCCAGGGGTCCCGAACTATCTTTGGGACGAGGTCAACTCATTATTTAGGGCAGGTAAGGTTGCGTTCCTCTTCGATTGGCCAGGATGGTATACGCTAGTTAAGGAGTCAGAGGTTGGGGATAAATTCGACCTAGCAATATACCCGAAAGGACCAGCCAATAAGATTGCAGTCTGGTCAGGAAGCCATGCATTCGGAGTCAATAGATATAGCAAGAATAAGGAAGCCGCGGTTGCATTAATAAAGGTCCTCACATCCGCTCCCGCACTCTACTTCGAGGCCACGAAAACGGGAGCTATCCCAACACGGAGATCATCACTTCAACAATTCATAAAAGATGCGGAGAAGTCACCTGATCCAAGAGATGCGAAAAGGCTCAGACTATTAATGGAGATCATGGACAAGTATTACCTCCCGGTGCCAAAAACCGGTCAATGGTCTAGAATCTCTGACGCCTTCTGGCCTGAGGCGCAGAAGGCAATCCTGGGAATGAAGTCGCCCAAAGAAGCACTTGATACGATAGCCGAAAAAGTCAGGGAGATAATGAGAGAAGCTGGTTATTACAAGTAACCTGAAACAGCATCCTTTCCTCCCAAATTATTTTTATGGGGGTAACTATGAAGTAAGTGGACTTCGGGGGGTTCTGATGAAAGGCCGTAATCCTATTGAAAGATGCTTTCCAGTTTTATTGTTTATCCCATCGTTCGTTGTCATATTATTTGTTATAATCATCCCGCTTGTTAACTCATTTTACTTAAGCCTTACAAATTATGTTCTACTTCAACCGGGCACGGGTAAATTCATAGGGCTTGAAAATTATGTGAAAATACTATTCGATCCTGTTTTCCATCAAGCCTTTAAAAACACGCTTTTATTGATGATAATAGCTGTTAACCTAGAATTATGGATAGGCTTAGGCATAGCGCTGCTACTATATAAGGAGTTTCCTGGAAGAGGTGTTATCATACCGCTACTGGTTACTCCGATGACTGTGGCACCGATAGTTGTTGGACTACAGTTCAAATGGCTCTTTAATGAGGTATATGGCGTGGTGAATTATATCTTGACGCAGCTTAGAATTATTAACGAGCCGTTAGCGTGGCTTATCCAGCCCAATATAGCACTTATACCGATCCTGATCGCGGAAATTTGGCAATGGACCCCATTTATGATCTTGGTTATGACGGCTGGGCTACAATCAGTTCCAAAGGACCTGATGGAGGCGGCGGAGATCGATGGAGCATCAGCCCTTCAACGATTTAGATACATAATTTTCGATCATATTAAGCCGATTTTATGGATAGCATTGACGATACGTTCAATAGATGTTGTCAGGATATTTGATGTCGTTCAGATAATGACGGGCGGAGGTCCTGCGCATGCCACCGAGGTCTTGGGCACATTCATTTATAGAACAGCCCTCGTGGATAGACAGTTCAGTTACGGCCTAGCTGGATCCTATATAGCGATGCTAATAAGCATATTATTCGCATGGTACTTATTTAGGCAGGTGAGGAAAGTTGTTGAGTAGAGCATATGTCTTAAAGGCTGTAAAATATATTCTCATCGCCTTGATACTGATTGTAGTCTTGTTTCCAATATATTGGATATTCCTAACATCAATCAAATCGGAGAAGGAGATAGTGGCTTATCCGCCGATATTCCTGCCCCGTGGCCTCACCATAGAGCACTATATTCACGTTATTTATGGGTATAGTGGCTTGACGAAGTTTTCCCTCTTCCCATCATATTTGATGAACTCGATAATAGTGGCCTCCGTCTCAACAATATTCTCAGTTTTCCTCGCACTATTCGCGGCTTTCGCATTTTCCCGGTTCAGGTTTAGAGGGAGAGACGCCCTTTTCCTCTTGATAATAATGCTGAGAGCAACGCCTGGAATAGCATTAAGCATACCGCTATACATCTTTTATCGAACATTGGGTCTTGATGACACATTATTGGGGCTGATAATAGCTTATACCGCTTTGAATACGCCGTTTGCGACTTGGCTTTTAGCAGGCTACATTGATGAAATACCGAGAATATTGGATGAGGCAGCTGAAATTGATGGTGCATCATGGTGGTCTGTACTTTGGAAGATTCTGGTGCCCCTTTCAAGGCCGGGAATACTCACGACAGCTCTTCTGATATTCGTGTTCTCATGGAACGAGTTTCCAATAGCCTTTGTAGTGACCTCTTCTGTAGCATCTCGAACCGCTACGGTTGGTATATACACATTCATGCAGGAGTTCTTTATTGACTGGGGTGGGATGTCAGCCGCCGCGACTTTCATGTATCTACCTCCAATAATCCTAGCCTTCATTGCACAGAAGGCTCTAGTTAGAGGATTAACCTTTGGAGCGGTTAAAGGATGATATTCTCATAGTTTTTGTGACAATTTAAAGAGGCATGTTGTTGGATGATGTGGGGAAATCTTTTTCAATTAATTCTCTTTCTAGTTTTTGATGGATTGGCTCGGCGGAAGATTTTACGTTGTCCTAGCTGCGGCTTCCAGTTCGAGGTTGGCTATGCTAGAGCCTTTGCTTGCGGTGGATGCCCTTCATCCATCTCATGCGATTATGTTAGGTGCCCGAGATGTGGTGAGGAGTTCCCGGAAGCTTCAGCAATAACATATCAATCGTAGAGTAAAATTTATGCTTAGATGAGTTAGTTATCGCATAAAGTTATGAGGTATGCGGAGAGGACCCAGGCTTCTAGGAGGATGTTCGAGGAGGCGTGTAGATATCTTCCTGGAGGGGTGTCCTACTCAATAAGATACTTCGAGCCTTATCCAGTCTATGTCTCGGCTGCGTGCGGCCAGAGGATCCGGGACCTTGATGGAAATGAGTATACCGATTACTGGATGGGGCATGGCGCGTTGATCATGGGGCATGGTTATCGTCCGGTTATCGAGGCGGCGGTGAGCCAGTTACGGGAGTATGCCCATATCGGTTTTCCACATGAGTGGGAGGTTAAGCTGGCGATGCAGATATCAAGGATGGTTGAGAGCGTCGAGATGATGAGGTTCACGAATAGTGGGACGG
>Ga0080004_1132352_pt1 | contig 14736 bp, 16 predicted proteins | sample WasSprMetagenome_FD_69207 | JGI IMG/M metagenome (GOLD analysis project Ga0080004, IMG submission 69207) | Sulfidic aquatic microbial communities from Washburn Spring, Yellowstone National Park, USA - WS (SPADES assembly) (version 2) | ecosystem: Environmental > Aquatic > Thermal springs > Hot... | reverse complement strand
TGGCGGACGGAGGAGGCGAGTATAAGACGGATGTCTCAATGCAAAGAGGATTGAAAGTCCTTCTCCTCTTCCCTCTCGGCCTGTAGCCCGGCGGGGTCTCAATGCAAAGAGGATTGAAAGACTTCAACGTGAAGAAGGTGATTGCCGGGGAGCTGTCGGGTCTCAATGCAAAGAGGATTGAAAGCCAAATATAGTGCTGAGCTGGTGAGGAATATAATGGGGAGTCTCAATGCAAAGAGGATTGAAAGCTGTACAAGGATGTGTCGGTTATCTCATCCCCTATCTCGTCTCAATGCAAAGAGGATTGAAAGTGAACATCGGATAGACATACCATATCGATCGCATCTCAGTCTCAATGCAAAGAGGACTGAAAGGGAAGGTGATCCCAGATCCACTTTCCGATGTCGGATAGAGGTCTCAATGCAAAGAGGATTGAAAGTTCAGTACATAGGCAAACGGAGTCTCCTCGTTCACCAGCTCGTCTCAATGCAAAGAGGATTGAAAGTCCTCTTCCTCCAGTTCCTCCTCCTCTTCCAGCCCCTCTTGTCTCAATGCAAAGAGGATTGAAAGTATCTGGACGAAACATTTACTATCACAGGCCTTCCAGAAGTCTCAATGCAAAGAGGATTGAAAGTGAGGTAGAATGCGTGGGTCACGTTCGGGAGTATATCCGGTCTCAATGCAAAGAGGATTGAAAGGATCATATCCGACAAACATACCAAAGCTCAGCTATGGTGCAGTCTCAATGCAAAGAGGATTGAAAGTCCTAACCCTTACCTCTACCGCTTTTACACCTTCCTGAAGTCTCAATGCAAAGAGGATTGAAAGGGATATTCGAGAGGACGAGGGACTTTAAGGACTTCAGGGAGTCTCAATGCAAAGAGGATTGAAAGTTTTTGTTGTTTCAATTGTGCGAAACCTCTAGGGTGCTTGTCTCAATGCAAAGAGGATTGAAAGTAGGATATATGCGAAGCTCAGTCCATCCGTTTCCCTTTACGTCTCAATGCAAAGAGGATTGAAAGCTTTGTTGCCGATGGCTTCAGCCACACAGTAAAGCCTGGTCTCAATGCAAAGAGGATTGAAAGTTCCCTTTCCTGTTTTTTCATCCTGAAGGAGAAAATTGGGGTCTCAATGCAAAGAGGATTGAAAGCCCTAGAGGCCATAGCTTCTGGAAGGCCTGTGATAGTAAAGTCTCAATGCAAAGAGGATTGAAAGTAAATGGCCCTGAGGACTGTGTCGTCCATCTAACCACCTTTCGTCTCAATGCAAAGAGGATTGAAAGCTTCTGTTCCTGTTTCAGTAGTCTCTTTTATTCTCATATGTCTCAATGCAAAGAGGATTGAAAGGTGTATGTTGCGGGCAAAGAGGCTATTATCCTTTTTGTCTCAATGCAAAGAGGATTGAAAGTGCTCTCCCTTTTTGTATGGATCAGGGGAAACCTCCTTGTCTCAATGCAAAGAGGATTGAAAGTATTCAGCCCTAGCCTTTCTCAGTTCCTCATCCAGAGTCGTCTCAATGCAAAGAGGATTGAAAGCTAAAAATACTCTATCTCCTTTGTTTCCCCATCTTGTCTTGTCTCAATGCAAAGAGGATTGAAAGTGACAGCACACAGACCTCTCTAACCCTGAATTACAACTCGTCTCAATGCAAAGAGGATTGAAAGTTATGCAATGGACAGTTTTCCCTGTTGCAGAGGGATGAGTCTCAATGCAAAGAGGATTGAAAGTCAGTTTCTCATCTCTCTTAGCTGTTAGAGATGGCTCCTGGTCTCAATGCAAAGAGGATTGAAAGTTCAGTCAGTAGAGACCATTCAGATATTTGGAACAACGGTCTCAATGCAAAGAGGATTGAAAGGCTAATGTCTCAAGCCTGTCAATAGTAGCCCTTATCTCCGTCTCAATGCAAAGAGGATTGAAAGATGTAACCACTCAAAAAGCATGGAACATCACTGTGGACAGTCTCAATGCAAAGAGGATTGAAAGAAATTTTCTCTGGGCCTCCTCCTTCAGGTTTATGGGATGGATAGTCTCAATGCAAAGAGGATTGAAAGAGGAGAAGATGCAGGGAAGGGGGAAATATGTGAACGTGGGTCTCAATGCAAAGAGGATTGAAAGTTTGCTCTCGTGTAAAGCTCGAACTCGTATGGCAGGAAGGTCTCAATGCAAAGAGGATTGAAAGTATTGATGTTCAGGTAGTAGGCCACAGAGCTGTCTCCCCGTCTCAATGCAAAGAGGATTGAAAGAATTCTTCATCGCTCATGCTCTCCCTCTTCATTCCTCCAGTCTCAATGCAAAGAGGATTGAAAGGTCCCAATGAACACGAATGTCACGTCCAAGTTCGCAGACGTCTCAATGCAAAGAGGATTGAAAGGCGAACTCGTTGACCAGATCCCACAGGCCTAGACCCGTGGTCTCAATGCAAAGAGGATTGAAAGTTTTGTTTTCAGTTTCCTCTCAGCATCAAGTGCTACCCGTCTCAATGCAAAGAGGATTGAAAGACTATTACGCTTGAGCTATCAATTGTAGTTATCGCCAGTCTCAATGCAAAGAGGATTGAAAGTTCATTATGTTGAGCAGCGTGTTTAACGTCTCGGACGATGTCTCAATGCAAAGAGGATTGAAAGAAGTCCTCGATCTCCGAGACGGGGGGCAACGACTGCGTATGTCTCAATGCAAAGAGGATTGAAAGTTTGCCGCCCAGCTGGCTGCACAGAAAAGCCCTTTTGTCGTCTCAATGCAAAGAGGATTGAAAGTTGATTCAGGAGGAGAAGCCCTCCTCCTGATTTTTTCTGTCTCAATGCAAAGAGGATTGAAAGCGAAAATCTAACTTCTTCTGGCTTATTTTGATCTCCCTTGTCTCAATGCAAAGAGGATTGAAAGTTTATTCTCATATAAAGCACATATGCGGTGAGGACATCATGTCTCAATGCAAAGAGGATTGAAAGGTGAAGATGCTTTCCTTCGGCCACTTTAGGTCTTTAGGTGGGTCTCAATGCAAAGAGGATTGAAAGGCGTTTTCGTCTATGTCTACTGTCAGTCGTGAAAGCCTGTGTCTCAATGCAAAGAGGATTGAAAGCACTCTACCTAACGTTGTTACTCTCTCCAGCTCCTCCCTGTCTCAATGCAAAGAGGATTGAAAGGTGAAGTTGCATGAGGCGATACCTAGGGAGCTCCTTGTGGTCTCAATGCAAAGAGGATTGAAAGAGTTGACCTTTACCGCACTATTGCTGTAAAGCTTGCGGACGTCTCAATGCAAAGAGGATTGAAAGCTGAGATCAACTCCGTCCATAGGGATCTTTCTTATCACAGTCTCAATGCAAAGAGGATTGAAAGCAGTATCTCCGGGATACGTGAACCTTGCCGTGCTCGCTGTCTCAATGCAAAGAGGATTGAAAGATGAAGTACTGTCAAACTTGCCAGACTGGGCAGACGGGGGTCTCAATGCAAAGAGGATTGAAAGAACTGGGCCTCCCCTGTTACGGTGGAGACCCAGAGCAGTCTCAATGCAAAGAGGATTGAAAGCTATTTAATGGGGGTCGGGATGGCGGAGATAGAAGCCCCGTCTCAATGCAAAGAGGATTGAAAGACATACTGGCTGGTAGGACAATAGCATCTCTTACCTCGGTCTCAATGCAAAGAGGATTGAAAGCCTCCAACAGATCTGCCCAGGCAGGGTTTTCCTCATCCGTCTCAATGCAAAGAGGATTGAAAGTGAGTCTATAATGTTGTTGTAGGTGGTGCTATGGAGAAGGTCTCAATGCAAAGAGGATTGAAAGTGTAGTATGATGCGTTGTCTGTCTCATAGATTATGTAGGTCTCAATGCAAAGAGGATTGAAAGATCCACTTCTCAGCTGTTCTTATGTGAAATCTCAGCTCAGTCTCAATGCAAAGAGGATTGAAAGAGGAGTGCTGACAACATAGCTGGTGGCACTGCTGTTGAGTCTCAATGCAAAGAGGATTGAAAGAGGTGGACGCAAACCTGTCGGACGATGAGTTCTACAGCGTCTCAATGCAAAGAGGATTGAAAGACGTCGATGTGAACAGGACTGTCAGAGATGGCTCGACAGGTCTCAATGCAAAGAGGATTGAAAGTTGAGGTACTTCACGGATTCCGCAAGTGCCCTGACCTCGTCTCAATGCAAAGAGGATTGAAAGGGTCTGGTCTTGACAGGGGGACATCACCAAGATTGAGAGTTGTCTCAATGCAAAGAGGATTGAAAGTAATCTACATAATCGCCTACCCCCTGATCAACCCCTCCGTCTCAATGCAAAGAGGATTGAAAGGGGGAGGTATGTTCTGTACTCTGGCTTCTCAGACGCCCAGTCTCAATGCAAAGAGGATTGAAAGCCTCCGAATGGAGGTTCCCCTTTCGGAACCTCCAATTGTCTCAATGCAAAGAGGATTGAAAGTATTATGTGGCCGAGATGGGGAGATCCCCGGAGGAGGTTGTCTCAATGCAAAGAGGATTGAAAGTTGGTACTGGAACAAGAGCAAGATTTACTATCCGACAGTCTCAATGCAAAGAGGATTGAAAGATGAAGACCATCCATTCATAGGATCGAAAGGCTACCATTCGTCTCAATGCAAAGAGGATTGAAAGGTAGGACATGGAACCAAATGCAAAACCACAGTACAGGATTGTCTCAATGCAAAGAGGATTGAAAGGTCCGAAAGAGACAGCCAATATCTTAGAAAGAAAACTAATGTCTCAATGCAAAGAGGATTGAAAGGGGATCACCTACCAGATTGGGCTAAAGAGTTCCTGAAGTCTCAATGCAAAGAGGATTGAAAGTATGCAAAAATGCTATCACAGGCACAATCTGCAACTGCTGGTCTCAATGCAAAGAGGATTGAAAGTTGTGTATGAATAGCCTCCTCCCACCTTTTCCACATACAGGTCTCAATGCAAAGAGGATTGAAAGATATTCCTAGACTTGAGGATCTGCTCTCAGGCTTCTTCAGTCTCAATGCAAAGAGGATTGAAAGTCTATCAGGGCCCCCCTCACCTGCTCACCTCCCTCAGCCTGTCTCAATGCAAAGAGGATTGAAAGATTATAACAGAATAGCTGAATATAGTTAGTTCCCGTTGGTCTCAATGCAAAGAGGATTGAAAGTTCTGAAGTATACAACATGCTCCCATCCATGTGCTGAGTCTCAATGCAAAGAGGATTGAAAGGTTCTCCACCGTCTTAACGATGGAGAACCCAAGCTCTGAAAGGGCCGTCTCAATGCAAAGAGGATTGAAAGCTATCACAGTTACGGATATGCCGCCCTTTGTCTCCTTCGGGTCTCAATGCAAAGAGGATTGAAAGTTAAAGTTCGCAGTTTGTATTTAAACTTTATCGCATTTAGTCTCAATGCAAAGAGGATTGAAAGGGACATACGTGGCCATGGGGGCTTTCCTCACAGTAATGTCTCAATGCAAAGAGGATTGAAAGAAGGTAATAATGCTTCTGAACGAGATGCCGAAGAACAGTCTCAATGCAAAGAGGATTGAAAGTTTAACCCGCCCCACAGGAGGGCCTAAAAAAGTAGAGGGGTCTCAATGCAAAGAGGATTGAAAGATCCCGCCGGCGATGCCCCCGTAGGCGACCGAGCCCGCCCGTCTCAATGCAAAGAGGATTGAAAGGACATTCCTATCACCTCTACTTGGAGGCTTCGCCCTTCAGTCTCAATGCAAAGAGGATTGAAAGAATCCACCATCGCTTCCCTCTATGTTAGTTTCCCAGTTCGTCTCAATGCAAAGAGGATTGAAAGGTACGCCAACTCAGCCCTCCGCCCCCTTTACCTTTCCGCGTCTCAATGCAAAGAGGATTGAAAGAAAAGAGGAAATTTGCCCTTGGCGTCCTGAAGGTTTCCTCGTCTCAATGCAAAGAGGATTGAAAGGGGGGAGACCCCTAGGCGTGAAGAGAATCCAGAGGATGTCCGGTCTCAATGCAAAGAGGATTGAAAGTGTCAAAAACATAGACGGGGAACATGCTGGATAATGCAGCTGTCTCAATGCAAAGAGGATTGAAAGGTTAGCTTTGTGACGTAGTTCAGGTGCACTTTGACGTCCCGTCTCAATGCAAAGAGGATTGAAAGGGACACGCTGTACAGCGACAGGGCCCAGATGGTGAGGAGGTCTCAATGCAAAGAGGATTGAAAGGAGAAACCTGATGCTAGGACATTCCTTCCCGGAAGGCCCGTCTCAATGCAAAGAGGATTGAAAGGTGATGACTGGAATAAGGTCTGGTCTTGATGCGATAATGAAGTCTCAATGCAAAGAGGATTGAAAGTTATCTCACCCCCAATATCCTCAAAAAAGAAGAATGGGTGTCTCAATGCAAAGAGGATTGAAAGTAGTCTTCCATAAAGATCGCCCATTACTCCATTACTCCAGTCTCAATGCAAAGAGGATTGAAAGTTCGTGCTTGGCTCGGTCCTGCACAGCTCCAAGACGTAAGTCTCAATGCAAAGAGGATTGAAAGTTGTCCCCGCTCGTCGGGCCCACGAACCCCAAGGTGGCTTGTCTCAATGCAAAGAGGATTGAAAGAGAAAGATAAGGTCGACCGAGAAGTTACCGGCATCCTTCGTCTCAATGCAAAGAGGATTGAAAGAAGACAATTGACGGCTTGGCCTCCTTTATATAATTGCACGTCTCAATGCAAAGAGGATTGAAAGACGGGAACTGGGGCACCGCTGGCGTCCGTTAACGTCTGTAAGTCTCAATGCAAAGAGGATTGAAAGCTTTTCCGTTAATCTGAACACAGGATCTATTAATCCGTCGTCTCAATGCAAAGAGGATTGAAAGAGAAGCTCTATCCCGCACTTCTCCCTGAAATTAACGAGTCTCAATGCAAAGAGGATTGAAAGGCATGCTCCTCAGGGTCCCGCCGACTGGCCTCAACGCCAGTCTCAATGCAAAGAGGATTGAAAGTTTGAATCAGATGGTGAGATCTCTGGTCTCGATTGGACACGTCTCAATGCAAAGAGGATTGAAAGCCAGCAAAGCTCTCTGTCCATCAGTTGGATTAGCCTTGTGTCTCAATGCAAAGAGGATTGAAAGAGATATGACAGCTCCGCCTGACTAGCAGTCTTTTTCTTCTGTCTCAATGCAAAGAGGATTGAAAGGTTTCACAGCTCTGCCAAGAAATGAGAATCAGGCAAGGGTCTCAATGCAAAGAGGATTGAAAGACCCGATGCCGGGGAGGGGGAAGAAGAGGGCTATGCCCGTGTCTCAATGCAAAGAGGATTGAAAGCTACTTCAGCCTCCTCTGTGCTGGGATCTTACTCTGTTGTCTCAATGCAAAGAGGATTGAAAGCTTAAGTCTAAAGCATAGTTGTATATGCAGACCATTGCGGTCTCAATGCAAAGAGGATTGAAAGTCTATGGCTAATTCCTTGTCCGCAAATTCACGCAGAGGCAGTCTCAATGCAAAGAGGATTGAAAGCATGGGGCTGTTTACCGGTCTCAGCCCCAGCCCCCAAGGCGTCTCAATGCAAAGAGGATTGAAAGATTTCACTTCACACTCCCCCCGTCCCCAGGGGCATTAAGGTCTCAATGCAAAGAGGATTGAAAGACACTTATATCATTCAGAGCATATCCAAGTGTATTGTGTCTCAATGCAAAGAGGATTGAAAGATTTTTGCGGATGACCCATAGACATATCGCTCTATGCTGTCTCAATGCAAAGAGGATTGAAAGGCAAAGGAAACATATATGGGAAGCTCAGATGTTACTGCGTCTCAATGCAAAGAGGATTGAAAGCCTTCTTGGTTTTGCTGAAGAAAGAGAGGGTCAAAGGGCTTGTCTCAATGCAAAGAGGATTGAAAGCTGATAGCAAGCCAGTCGTTCCATATCCTAGCAGCCTTCGTCTCAATGCAAAGAGGATTGAAAGAGATATCCTGCGGGCTTTACCTTCTTTCCATAAGTTCGGTCTCAATGCAAAGAGGATTGAAAGTTAATTTTACATGACCAAAAGGTGGTGATGTGGATGGATGGTCTCAATGCAAAGAGGATTGAAAGACCCATGCTGCGAATATGTGCTTTTCAGCATCCTCGAAGTCTCAATGCAAAGAGGATTGAAAGGTTAAAGGATCTCCTCCACCTGCTACATTGAATATGTAGTCTCAATGCAAAGAGGATTGAAAGATAGATGAGACAATCCTAACCGATAAGAAGAAACAACTGTCTCAATGCAAAGAGGATTGAAAGTGTATTACAGCTATCGCTTCCCTAGCCAGCTTCAGCTCCATCTGTCTCAATGCAAAGAGGATTGAAAGTTCTTTATCTCTATGCTCATCTAATCACCTTTTTTCTCATGTCTCAATGCAAAGAGGATTGAAAGGTTAGTTCAGCAAGCTGTATCAAGTGCAATGACAGGAATGGTCTCAATGCAAAGAGGATTGAAAGTAGCTTTTCATGGTGAATATCAAGCATGGGTCTGCAAAGTCTCAATGCAAAGAGGATTGAAAGTTCTTCAAGGAGAGGAATCCAAAGCTGAGCGAGTTTTGGTCTCAATGCAAAGAGGATTGAAAGCTGAGATAATGGACATAAAGATGTGGACAGTAGAATCGTCTCAATGCAAAGAGGATTGAAAGGGCTGGCTTCACCTTCATGCCCAGAGCTCATTTATATATAGTCTCAATGCAAAGAGGATTGAAAGACTTGTATAATATTGCTTCCTCCGTATCCCATACTTATAGTCTCAATGCAAAGAGGATTGAAAGATCCCTTCAGCCAGAGCAAGGCTTATAACGTCTCCAAGGTCTCAATGCAAAGAGGATTGAAAGATGTAATCGTTATTCAGAGGTTCAACAAGAAAGCCTATGTCTCAATGCAAAGAGGATTGAAAGTTTGTTATTCCTCCTGCTCCTACTGCTTGTTTTATCACAGTCTCAATGCAAAGAGGATTGAAAGCACCATAAACAACTGTATCCTGCGTCCGTTCTTGTTATCGTCTCAATGCAAAGAGGATTGAAAGTATTGCAGCATATCTCAAATACATCCCTATAAACATTTTGTCTCAATGCAAAGAGGATTGAAAGATGAACAGGTGGAGCGTCGCCTCCACCGCCTTCCCCTCTCGTCTCAATGCAAAGAGGATTGAAAGCTCTCATCGGCAGCCACCATAACTGAGGTTGGAGTGAAGGTCTCAATGCAAAGAGGATTGAAAGCCTTAACCTTATCCTCCTTGAAGTTCAGGCCCTTTATGTTGTCTCAATGCAAAGAGGATTGAAAGGGGTCCCTGTGGCCAACCTCTAGGGTGGCGTTGAGGCCCGTCTCAATGCAAAGAGGATTGAAAGCCATATAAAACCCTCCCCCCGTCCCCGAGGCTTTTGGCCTGTCTCAATGCAAAGAGGATTGAAAGAGCCTTCCCGCCTCTATCGCCTCGTCCACCTCCCCCAGGTCTCAATGCAAAGAGGATTGAAAGTTTTATTGACCCCACAAGGGGTCATGGAATAGAGACCGTCGTCTCAATGCAAAGAGGATTGAAAGGAAGTGCAAGAAGGGCATAATATCTGGCTATTCCCCATGTCTCAATGCAAAGAGGATTGAAAGGTTTGTGAACACCACAACAGCATCAACATCCATAACCTTCGGTCTCAATGCAAAGAGGATTGAAAGTTTTTGAGAAGACCGAGTGATGCTCTCAGGATGAGTCCCTTGTCTCAATGCAAAGAGGATTGAAAGACACCTTCGTACATACTCTCCCTCCCAAAATCAGGGGCCGTCTCAATGCAAAGAGGATTGAAAGTCCTCCTAGTTCTGGGCCTGTTCTCGGGCAAGCGCGACGTCTCAATGCAAAGAGGATTGAAAGGGATCTAGGGAACTCATGCAATCACCCCAACAGAAAGAGTCTCAATGCAAAGAGGATTGAAAGAGGTCGTTCCTCCCCTTCCCTCTCTTCTTTACCTCCTCCGTCTCAATGCAAAGAGGATTGAAAGTTGGTTCCTTCTCGCTCATCAGCAATCACCTGTAATGGGAGTCTCAATGCAAAGAGGATTGAAAGTTGGCTTTGTCTCCTCCGCCTTCCTCAGAACTTCTATTAGTCTCAATGCAAAGAGGATTGAAAGTTATGTACTTTTCAGGATGTCTGGGGAGCCAAGGCTTGACGTCTCAATGCAAAGAGGATTGAAAGTCTTTAAGCCAACCGAATCAAAGACTGCCTTTACCCTTTGTCTCAATGCAAAGAGGATTGAAAGTTGAGCTGGCTTGCCCTGTATTTCTTCAGGAGAGACTGGCGTCTCAATGCAAAGAGGATTGAAAGCGCTACTGCATGCTGGACTGCTGTAGCAGAGCAGTTCCTGTCTCAATGCAAAGAGGATTGAAAGTTCTAATCCCCCCCTACAGCATGGGGCTGAGTATCGGCTGTCTCAATGCAAAGAGGATTGAAAGCACTGGAAATTTGAGGATCTTGCTCTCGGAGAACTCCACGTCTCAATGCAAAGAGGATTGAAAGCCTCTGCCGTCTTGTAGCTGTAATTATACTTCACTTTCAGTCTCAATGCAAAGAGGATTGAAAGAATCACTTTACTTCGCCTGGAATCCTGCTACCCATCCATGTCTCAATGCAAAGAGGATTGAAAGATACATTGAATTAAGAACTATTTTCGCAAATTCATAGTCTCAATGCAAAGAGGATTGAAAGGCAGGGAACCACTCCAGCAGGTGGATCAATCACTTCTGGTGGGTCTCAATGCAAAGAGGATTGAAAGTAATATGAACTCATGGATAGACCACCTCCACAATTAAAGTCTCAATGCAAAGAGGATTGAAAGCAACTTCAGCTAGATGTGCTGAACTCATCACTGGAACGTCTCAATGCAAAGAGGATTGAAAGACTTCCCCATAATATCACCCCCAAAATTTTAAGCTTCCTTGTCTCAATGCAAAGAGGATTGAAAGATATAGATCAAGTTTAAATACTCAGGCCTGCTTAATTAAGTCTCAATGCAAAGAGGATTGAAAGTTGCCTTTCTTTTCGAGATTGTTACGCCTTCCTGCTTGGTCTCAATGCAAAGAGGATTGAAAGAAGCTACTATCAGAGCTACAAACACCACAACAAGCAAGTCTCAATGCAAAGAGGATTGAAAGTAAAAGAGCTTTCAACTCTGGTTCTTGAGAAGAAGAAGTCTCAATGCAAAGAGGATTGAAAGTGGCTATAAGTGTGCATGGTTTACCCACGATGAATGTGCGTCTCAATGCAAAGAGGATTGAAAGGAGTTACACCAGCAGCAACTGTCAGGTTCTTGCACTGGGTCTCAATGCAAAGAGGATTGAAAGCTATTTCGCTTATCTCCCTTGCAATTCGCCTTAAAATTAGTCTCAATGCAAAGAGGATTGAAAGGTATGACAGGCATGCGCTTATCACTAACTACTCAGTTACGTCTCAATGCAAAGAGGATTGAAAGAATCAAAGGAGCAATCTCAGCTGTCTCATCATCAACTGGTCTCAATGCAAAGAGGATTGAAAGTCAGGTTCCGATGGGAGATACTCCGCAGTCTCATGCGAGAGGTCTCAATGCAAAGAGGATTGAAAGAGTGCGTTCTGTATGTATTCCCTGATAGCAAGCCAGTCGTGTCTCAATGCAAAGAGGATTGAAAGTTATCTGCTTTAACGTATCTGGGGCTATCTCAAATGTTACGTCTCAATGCAAAGAGGATTGAAAGTAAACTCCTCCCAGAGCCTTATCCTTTGCCTTATCTCCTCCGTCTCAATGCAAAGAGGATTGAAAGATAATCTCTCTGAGTTCCTCCTTCGTGTATTTTCGTACACTGTCTCAATGCAAAGAGGATTGAAAGAAAACAACGTTCTTTGTATACCTTGGTGAGCTAGAGAAGGTCTCAATGCAAAGAGGATTGAAAGGCTTGGTCGGAATGGCGTTCGGCATGCTTTCCCAGATGTGTCTCAATGCAAAGAGGATTGAAAGTCTGTCTATCAATTTTTACAGAGAAACTGAGTTTCAAAACGTCTCAATGCAAAGAGGATTGAAAGTTTCTTACTACGTCAACATAATATAATGGAGACCCATCATGTCTCAATGCAAAGAGGATTGAAAGGGTCCCCTTATTTCTCCCCCATTCTTGAGAATAATATAGTCTCAATGCAAAGAGGATTGAAAGTTATTGCCTCCTCCGGGTCAGCAGCCCTCAACTCTCTCCCTGTCTCAATGCAAAGAGGATTGAAAGGGAGTGATGGGCTGGTCACGGAGGCTATGGCGGAAGGTAGTCTCAATGCAAAGAGGATTGAAAGCTATGTTTATGTCCCTCTTGTCTCTGGATATCTTTGCTATGTCTCAATGCAAAGAGGATTGAAAGGAGCTATAATGCCCGCAATGACAATCAAAAAAATAAGATGTCTCAATGCAAAGAGGATTGAAAGCTGAGTGCTTCGCCTATCACTTTGCTCCTTGATACTCTAGTCTCAATGCAAAGAGGATTGAAAGGCTCGTCGTTGAACTGTTCTCTTGTCATTTCTCCGGTCAGTCTCAATGCAAAGAGGATTGAAAGACGATCTCCTTAAGCAATTGCTTGAGGGTTACAAGGGGAGTCTCAATGCAAAGAGGATTGAAAGATTCCGTCTCTTAGTGGTAATATCTCTGTGGCTACCAGTCTCAATGCAAAGAGGATTGAAAGGCCTTGAGCCTAGCGAGCTCGCCCAATGAGTTGAGTGCAGTCTCAATGCAAAGAGGATTGAAAGTTGACAGCTTCCTTTACCTCGGATAAAGATACCAGAGGATTGTCTCAATGCAAAGAGGATTGAAAGATGTTCCTGTCATGAGTAGTGCACATCTAGCAGAAGTTGGTCTCAATGCAAAGAGGATTGAAAGAAATGTTGTTTGACTAATGGGTTCGGGTCATTGGGATAGGTCTCAATGCAAAGAGGATTGAAAGTTATCTTTTCAAGATCCTGAGTGGTCTGTGCATCAAGGTCTCAATGCAAAGAGGATTGAAAGAGATATGGTTCTTAGGATTATCGCAAGAAACATGTTGTCTCAATGCAAAGAGGATTGAAAGCTGCACAGGGATTAACCTCAGCGCTATCATCCACAGTTGTCTCAATGCAAAGAGGATTGAAAGTTTAGTTTCAGGAGCTGGTGTTGGAGCAGGTGCTTTCAGTCTCAATGCAAAGAGGATTGAAAGATAAATATCCAGCAACTTCGCCAAATTCTTGCACTCTTGTCTCAATGCAAAGAGGATTGAAAGGTGTGAGGTAGTAATATTCCTCTGGATAGTTCAAACGCGTCTCAATGCAAAGAGGATTGAAAGATATTTAGCATGGGTGATTGAATGGGGAGACAGATATGTCTCAATGCAAAGAGGATTGAAAGATCTGGATCACCACCGGCCCATGACAGAGTTACTGAGATGGGTCTCAATGCAAAGAGGATTGAAAGAAATGAGTGAGAAGGAGCCAAAGACTTCCCTTACTTTAGTCTCAATGCAAAGAGGATTGAAAGAATTTCCGCTCCATCTTTAACCTTTGCTATGAGGTGTTGGTCTCAATGCAAAGAGGATTGAAAGAATATCTCCCCCATCGCTCCTCATCCTTCCTAGAGCTATGTCTCAATGCAAAGAGGATTGAAAGATTCTGTAGACCCGTTGAGGGTCCGGGGTGAAAAACATGAGTCTCAATGCAAAGAGGATTGAAAGTCGCCACCACTCCCCTAACAGGCCATAGAAAAGGCCTGTGTCTCAATGCAAAGAGGATTGAAAGTATGAACGGTATGTGGAAGAAGGTTCTGGCTGTATGTATGTCTCAATGCAAAGAGGATTGAAAGGAGTATGCGTATAAGGTTCAGGTAGACCTTTTTTCTTATTGTCTCAATGCAAAGAGGATTGAAAGGTTGTGGGACGGCCGTCGGCGGTCTCCTGCGGAGATAGTCTCAATGCAAAGAGGATTGAAAGCTTAGCTCGCGGTACTTCTCCCTGTGCAACTTGCTCAAGGTCTCAATGCAAAGAGGATTGAAAGCTATTCCATGACCCCTATGGGGTCCGGGGTGAAAAACAGTCTCAATGCAAAGAGGATTGAAAGTTTTGATAGGCACCACTCTCTTCCCTTTCACTTTGAGGGGCGTCTCAATGCAAAGAGGATTGAAAGATGTTGATGAGCTTGGAACCCACATAGTGGATTATGGAGTCTCAATGCAAAGAGGATTGAAAGTCATATACACAGGACAGAACATGTCCACGATAATGACAAGTCTCAATGCAAAGAGGATTGAAAGTCCAAGGGAGAAGGATCTTGGTTTGCCCATTGCTGAAATTCCGTCTCAATGCAAAGAGGATTGAAAGACAAGTTTTTTCTTATCTCCAGAAGGACCTACCGGTACGTCTCAATGCAAAGAGGATTGAAAGACCTCCTGCTCCTGCACCCACTAGAGTTACTGCACCAGGTCTCAATGCAAAGAGGATTGAAAGCTTCTCCATATCATCACTCATTCAACCACCTCCAGCACGTCTCAATGCAAAGAGGATTGAAAGTGAAAAGGAGGAGTGTCGGAATTCTGAGGGGAAGGACAAGACTGGGTCTCAATGCAAAGAGGATTGAGGTAGACATAATATTCTCAATGTTTGGAAATATAACATAAAGGAAAAGATCTGCCTAGAAGTGAAACAAATAGTGTACATATTCTGGAACAAATAGTTGAATAGAAAACTTTTTATTTTTCCTTATGATATCTTCCTGTGCTCTATGCAAGGGGGTAGCCTAATGAACATTCAAACATGTAGTAGAGGTGTTCCGTAT
>Ga0080004_1131011_pt1 | contig 14736 bp, 13 predicted proteins | sample WasSprMetagenome_FD_69207 | JGI IMG/M metagenome (GOLD analysis project Ga0080004, IMG submission 69207) | Sulfidic aquatic microbial communities from Washburn Spring, Yellowstone National Park, USA - WS (SPADES assembly) (version 2) | ecosystem: Environmental > Aquatic > Thermal springs > Hot... | reverse complement strand
TCGAGATTAAACGTAAGACCGCCGGCAAAGAGGCTGCCCTTCAGCTTGCAAAATATATTGAGGCGATTAAAAGTAGAACAAACCGTGAAGTGCGCGGAATCCTAGTGGCGCCAAACATAGCAAGAGATGTTCAAAGGCTTCTTGAAACCTTGAAGCTGGAGTTTAAACCTTTAAACCCTAAAAAATGCACTGAAATCTTGAAAAAGGTTGAAACTAGGCGGCTTGAAACCTTTTTCAATGGAGAGACTCCTAAATGATTAGGAGAATTGTGCCCTTAGCCTTTGACAGTTTCGGCGTCCGCTCCATGGCAACCTTTGTTGAAACAGATGACTTGAAAATTTTAATAGACCCTGGGGTTTCTTTGGCTCCAATACGCTATGGTTTAGAGCCGCACCCGCTTGAGTGGCAGAGGCTTGACGAAACTTGGGCGGTTATAAAGCAGTATGCCGAGGAATCCGAAGTGCTTATTGTCACACACTATCATTATGACCATCATGACCCAGACTATCCAGAGCTCTATAGCGGAAAAACCGTTTTCATAAAGCATCCAACGCAGAACATAAACAGAAGCCAAAAAGAAAGGGCTGCCCTATTTTTGGAGGCGATAAGAGGTCTGCCGCAAAAGTTGGAGATTGCGGATGAAAAAAACTTTCAGCTGGGCAAAACACGCATAAACTTTTCGAAGGCTGTTTGCCACGGCACAAACCCACGCCTAGGCTACGTAACAGAGGTAAGCATAAAAAGCAACGGCGAAAAGTTTCTATACACGTCTGATGTTGAAGGTCCTTCCCTTGAAGACCAAATAGGATTCATTTTAGAAGAGAAGCCAGACACCCTCTTCGTCGACGGCCCGATGACTTACATGCTTGGATACCGCTACTCGTTTAAAAGCCTAGAAATATCTAACAAAAATCTTGTAAGAGCCATAAAAGAAACAAGTCTCCACACCATGGTTTTAGACCACCATTTCCTCCGCGATTTGAAATATAAAATGCGGATAAAACCAGTTTACGAAGAAGCAGAAAAACGCGGAGTAAAGGTTATCACTGCAGCCGAATTTTCTGGAAGAAAAATTGAGATGCTTGAAGCTTTAAGGAAAGAGCTCTACGCAAAATACGGCGAAAAAGAGTTTGAGGCTAAAAGACGGCAGCTTAAAGAAGAGTAGCTCATCCTAGACGAGAAGCACAGCCAGTATTCCGCTTAGGAAGACTCCATCGAATGTTCCCGCTCCGCCTATGCTTGCTATTTTGGCTCCAAGCCTTGGAATTCGGTGCAAGTTAGTTATATCCGCACCTATCAACGTGCCAAGCACTCCTGAGGCATAGGCTACGACGGCCGGCGCGCCTGAAGGCAAAAGATAAGCCGCAAGCGCAGCTGCTAAAGGTGGAATAAAGGCTGGTGTGGCTATTCCTAAACCTTTCACAGGCCTTGCAACTAAATGCGTCACTGCGGCAACCATGAAAATTCCAGCTAAAGCGTAAAGCAGTGCTGAAGGCACTTTCCAAAGAAGATAGATAGACACCAGTGTTGGGATTAGGGCTCCGCCCACATTTATGGCAACAACTGTTGTGGACTCCTCATAGTCAAACTGGGGAACTCTGAAAACTATGCCGAAGAAGCTTATGTACTCTTCCTTAACTATTGGAATTACAGCCTTAAGACTTAGCAACGGAATATTAACGTAGCTTCCAACGAAGGTCGCCACAAGGATTAGAATAGCCATCTGGGAGCTAAAACCCACCTGCCTAAAAGCAAGACCAATGGCGCCAACAAAAAGTAGGCCTACAATCAAAACGAGAATTAGAAAAAGTATTGCGAATATTGGGTAGCTATGGGGACAGTACACTGTTCTTCTGCTCAAAGAACGGCACCACAACGCCATTGCCATTTTACGGTAGAATTATAAAAGACTTGCTGAAATTTATAGGCATAAGAAGGAAAAATTAAATAACAAGTTTAGATGGTTTGGCTTAAGGCGTTCGCGTATGAACATTTGGAAAGATATTCCATGCGGCGATAAACCTCCAGAGCTTTTGAACATGGTTGTGGAGGTTGTCGGCGGCTCAAGGGACAAATATGAATTCAACATTGAGTGGGGAGAATTCGTCTTAGACCGCATAATACCATCATCCGTCGTATTCCCAGTGGAGTACGGCTTTGTCCCGCAGACATGGTTTGACGATGGAGACCCTCTTGACATAATGGCTTTAAGCTATGAACCCCTCGAAGTGGGGTGCATAGTTAAAGTCAGAGTAATAGGCGCATTAATAGTGGAAGATGAAAACGGCATAGACCCCAAAATATTGTCTGTACTTGTCAACGACGCAAGATTTGATGGATACAAGGACATCAGCGATGTCCACCCTCACAAGCTTAGGGAAATTCAAGAATTCTTTGAAACTTATAAACGGTTGGAACCTCACAAATGGGTGAAATTTAAAGAGTGGAAAAACGCCAAAGAAGCCAAAGAAATCGTAAACTACGCGATTAAGCGATTTAAAGAACTCAACCTGAAATGACCCCTAAAGATAATGACTTTTTAAGTAAGCTTTTTAAGTAAGCTTTTGACTGAAGTTGGCGTACTCTTTTTCTGAAAGCCAACCCTCACCTTTCAGTTTTTCCAATCCATTTTTGATTTCTTCCCTTGCAGAAGCCCCTTTTAGCAGGTTAGCCTTATCACCAGCTTCGTAGATTTCTCTTGCGAATGCAGCGTCCCTTTCAATTAAAGCCGGAAGTCCCTCAAGCAGCGAGGTTACTGCTTTAAACCTTGGAACTAAAAGCTGCTTAACCTTGGCCTTTCCCAGCGCGCCTTTAAGTTTTGCAATAAAGCTCATGCTGTTTGCAACCGATGGTGGAAAAACCACGTAACGCTTTTTTGTTTCAAACTGGTAACAAGCCAAGTAGAATGGAATGTAAACCAAATTTGCTGTTTTATATTTCTGCTGAATCCCAAGCTTGTCAATGTTTATGAGGTCTGCTTCCCTCAATTTTACAACATTGTTTATTTGTTGAATTATATTGGCTGTTAAACCTTCAAGCCTTTCTATCTCCTCTTCGTGAATTTGAATTTTGGCATCTCTTGACGATTCAAGTTCAAGCAAATCCCTTTTTGCCTCTTTAATTCGTGCTTCCCACTCGGACCTTAACTTGAAGGTTTCAAGGGATTTGCTTTCCTCAACAGCCTTTATCCTTTCTTGAACAGCCTCAATCTGCTTCTCGACTTCGGAAAGCTCTTTTTTGGTTTCATTAGCTTTTTCTTTCCACTTTCGCTCTCCGACAACATCATTGTTGGCGGCGCATGTTTTGGCTTCTATGTTGCACCGTTCAATCTTTTTAATGGCTTGCTCCTTCAGTTTTTCAAGCTTCACTTGTTCTTTTTGCAATGGAAGAAGCTGCGCCTCAAACTTTTTAGTTAACTTTACTATTTGCTCATCGTACTCCTCGTTTATACGCTTGAGTTTGGGAGCCACAACTTCTTCCTGTTTTTTAATTTTTTCACCGAACTCTTCTTTAATTGCCCTTATCTCGCCTCGTATTGCCTTAACGAAGTTTCGGGTTGTTCTGCTAAGCTGTTTCATGCTTTCATGAAGAAGGGCGAGGTCTGTTTTGAAGTCTGATTTAAGTTTTTCAAGCTCTTGAACTGTTGCCATAATCGCCGTTTCGTCGATTAGTGAAGGCAAAAACACCATTTTAGGTGATGCTTCCTCTGCTTCCATGGCTTCTGAAAGGTACTGGTCAAATTCGCTGAGAAAAGCCTGTTCCGAGATTAAGGCTTCAATCATCATTGTCTTTTCTTCGCTTGGCACTTGGAAGTAGCTTAAATGGTCTGAAAGAAAAGCCATGTAAGTTTCCATCGCCTTTGAACTTCTCTGCATGTTTTCAAGGAAAGGTTTAGCCTCCGGTATATCCCTATAATTGAGGGGGTGATTTTTCGTTTTTAAACCGTCAAAAATTAGGTTCAGCCTATTCCAGGGGACAAGCCAAATCGGGTAAGAGAATTTTGTTAAGAAAGCGATTTCCTCTTCAGGCTTCTTTAATATGAAGCCTCCACCCTTTTGCCTTTCTAACTCAACGAAACAATAGAGGGATGCCTTTTCCATTTCATCCATGAAGAGTTCGGTGCGATTTTCAGCTAAAACTGAAAAAGGAAGAATCAGTTTTGAAGTTTTCTGGGACAAGAGTTCACCATTACTAAATGGTGACTGAATTGATTTAAATATCTTGCCACGAAAATCCTTCAGCATTCTCGCTTATTTGATTAGCTGAAATGAAAAACTCGTCGTTCCATGAGTTGAAAATTGAAAAAATGGGGATTTTAGGCGAATTATGCTTGCTTTTTACTTCTTTTTCTTTGCCTTCCCCTTTTTCGCTTTTGCTTTGCTAGCAGTCACGAACGCAACCTCAAACCTATAATCGTGTGCAATTTATTTAAAAAATTTTCTATTCGCCAATAAATATCGACGCACTTTCTAAGAAATGCCAATTTATAGACAGCAAACCGTTAAAAACCGCTGTTCAGTCTAGAATAGCAAAATAGGTGCAGAAAATTTAAGCAAAAGCGTGTTTAAAAGGTTTCAAACTATTTTTTACTTTTTCGCTTCAATAATGGGATGCCAACTGTCGCTATGATGGCAGTTGCCAGAATCACTAAGACCGCAATGTTGACGTAAATGTGGGATAGTGCTTGGAAAATTGGATTTTCATCAGCGTATTGCATCGGCAGAGTTGCCAACACAGCAGCAGCCAAGCCTCTTGTAAGCATCACACTCATTATTGGACGTTCTGCAGCAAGTTCACTGGAACGTGCAGTTGCTATTTTCACGGCGCCAAACCTAGCTAGCAACAAAATAAGTGAAAGAATTACTCCAACTATGACTATTTTAATTTCGCTTATTGTAACTATTAGGCCTATATAAACAAAGAAAAATGTCCTTAAAAGAAAAGCTATTTCAGATTCAAACCTTTTTAATCCAACGTCGATGACTGTGCTTGACGGCCTCTCCATTCTGAGGATTCGGTAAATTTCCTTTTCGTTACCCAACACTATACCAAAAAGTAGGGAACATAGGGAGCCACTGCCGCCTAAAGATTCAGAAAAAGCGTAAGCCAAAAGTACAATGGCTAAGGTTAGCATGTAGGCATACGAAGTCTTTGCAATTCTTTTCAATACGCCTAACCACGCTAGTCCAAAAATTATTCCAAGCACTATGCCTATGGAGAATCTGCTTGCAACCGACTGCCCAATTGTGATTAAGTCCACTGATCCTTTCAACGCTATGTCTATTGCCACCAACGAGAAAACTATGCATAATATGTCGGTTATGGCGGATTCTAGACTTAGGATTGTTGAACACTTTTCGCTTACATGGATTCTCGAAGCCAGAGAAACCACTACGATGCTACTGCTGCCTCCAAGAATTGTTCCAAACAACAGGGAGTACACTATAGGCGCTTCTGGAATAACTATAAACGCCATGAATAGAGTTGTAGCAATAACGCTCATTCCAAAGCCCAGCACTGCGAGAATTGCTGCTCTGGGGCTTTCAGCGAAAACACGGTAGAGGTTCATAGCCATTCCACCATCAAAAAGGATGAAAACTAATGCTAGCGCTGCCAGGTAAGGAGCCAAATTCATTATGGAGGCAGCATCTACCAAACCACCAACGGGTCCGATTATGATGCCTAATATTATCAGCAAAATCATGTCTGGAAAAGTTGTACGCTCAAAAAGGTAATTGCCAAGAAACCCTATAACAATTATTGAACCAGCCAATATCAATGCTAGGGTAACCGGATCAAGCATTTTCAAACACTTTTCTACATCTATCTACTTCACAATTTAAAAATTTTTTAAGAAGCAGAGGTTTTACCAGATTTTATCCACTTTCAAATGTCTCAAGTATCCAGCTACGCCATAAAAGGGGAAGAAGAAAATTTCAATAATGTTCCCAATTTTGAGGGGGAATTTTATAAATGCGGGAAACCCCAATATGAGGAGGAAACATCCGTAAACCGCAAGGGATTTGAAATTATGATAGGTTTCAGTTGTCCTCCAACTTAGGCGTATCCCAGAAAACAAAACCCCAACCAGCAGCGACGCAAACAATAAAAGGGCATATTTCTTATACCAAGGGAGATCTTCATTTTCCTTGTTTTTCGCTCCTTTTCTGTGGATAGACGGTAGATCTGGGAGGAAATTGCTATAGAAGAAAACCAGTAAACCCCACAGCATGGAGCCTAAGGCATTTTTCGCCGAGGAAATAAAACTCCGCGAACACGTAAAGACTTATGGGCAAGATTACCCACTTAAACACTTTAACCGACGAGTGAACATGCTCATGTGTTTCCTCTTCCATGCGCCAAGCAGGAAGTTTAGACCTAATTTTCCGATTTATATTCTTAAATGAGTGAAGAACAAAGCTGAAAAGCGCGTTATAACCATTTAAAGAAAGCCCTTAATCCGAGACATTTAACGGCACATCACCAACCAAATCCCAACATCCTTATTTCTAGCTTCAATCTTTTAATTATCGCTTACACTTTAAAACGTGCATCTTTCAGCCAAGCTGTCAATGCTTTTCCAAGAAATCTGTTATTCTCTTTTGGAAGAGCGCGTTTTTTAAAAGCTCACTTCTCATTATCCATCGCTGAATAGGTATTTGGAACCTGCTTGCAACAAATTTTAAGGCTTCATCTAAAGTTTTAAAGGTGAAGGGCTTCTGGCGCACGGCGTTTCTAACATTCTCCCTTACCTGCCAGACGCCGACTGGCATTATGTAGCCTGGATGCGCCTCTCTGAGGACTATGACTGTTGCTTGGCGTTGTTCTTTAACGAGTTGCTCGCATACAGCCAAACGTGCGGCATAATAGCATCCGCCGATTTCCGCGTAGGTTGTTCTTCCCTCATAGCCCTCCCAGTCGGAATACATTACAATGCTTCTGCCATGGGGGTTCCAAACAGTGCCTGGATACCATGCCTCTATGGCTTCGTAACTCCATGCCCCTGGAATCATTAAAACTTCGAAAATGTTGTCTAAATAGCGGGATTCGTAAACGCGGAATTCGCTTATTTCTGGAAAAGTCTTAACTTTTTCCATCAAATCCTTTGAGAGTATGCTGTCGACGGCTGTTATGCTCCAGCGGGTAGGCACAAGACGTCTATTCTTTTCTAAGCCAAAAGCGCCGACGCTGAAGGCTCGCTGAAGTTTGGTCACCAAAACACCTTTGCGGTAAAGCTCTAGAACGGCTTCTGCAGCCTTCAAATCAGTGTCGCTGTAGGCCTTTTCTATATGGTGATCCCAGCGGGCGTTTCCAACGCGTAAGTCACGTATGGGTGCAGAAGGCCCAAAAGGTTGAACCTCGTCGTCTAAAACTATGAAGCCTCTAGGCTTCTTTTTCAAAAGAAGTTCAACGTCAACGGGGTTAACGGCCAAAGCAAGTTCGCGGGTCTTCTCAATTATTTTTCCAGCTTTCTCAAATTTTTGCACGTGAACGCGGTGTTTGCCGCGGATAAGCATGGAACGAAAACCAACAATCTCATCGATGGACTTTCCAAACCAGAACTCTGGCAAATCATAGAGGCTTGTGTCCTCCATCACGGGAGGCACCAAAGGCCCAGCGTAAACATAGGGATAGCCGATTCTGCCAACGAAAACGCTTGGCGGAGAAGCTCCAGAGACATCTTCACTTTGCATTAGCGGTACACTGCGAAGGAAAAAGTTTGCCTTAACAACTATGGGACAACGGGTCTTCCCGCATAGAAACCTTGCGCCCTTACATACCACGCATAAACCACTTCTTGAAGCTTTCACAAAAAGTTGGCTTTCATCATATTTTATTTCTGCAGTGATCCCCGAACCTTTTAAAACGTCAAGTAGCCAAACGTTTGGATACTCCCTATCTTCACGCCTATGAGAAAAGCTCAAGTTCAATCTTGAAAAATCAAAAATAAAACTTATTCATATGCTTTCTGGACAGGAATCCTATGTTTTATCCAAAACTGGCCTTGTAGGCGATTCAGAGTAAGGAAAATCATATTAGCAGATACATCATATTAAAGAGCATTGTTGGCGTTGTCGAGCATCAAAGGTAAGGAATTATGAGCAGGGAGGAAAAAGCGCCAAGCACCTTAACAATTACATTAATGGTGGTTATAGCTGTTCTAGCGGTTTTATGTGCTTTTTTCACTCCGAGAAGCGAAGAGTTCCTTCCTTTTGTAGATGACGTAATATTGACGTTACTGACCCTTGTCACAGACATTGTTTATCTCATAGGCGGAGGAATCGTGATTTTCGGCGCTCTCATAATAATAATTAGGTTTACACAAAGCAAGCTTAAAGACCCTGATAAGCCTTCAGGGGTTACACGCTACCTTTCAGGATATTTAACACTAAGCCTAGAACTGTTCATAGGCGCGGAAATCATAAGAACAACGCTTACGCGAACCTTTGAGGAATTCTCAGTGCTTATCCTCATAATCATAAGCAGAGGCCTCTTCAGCTTAATCCTCTACCTAGAACGAAGATGGCACGGAACAGCAGAAACAGAATAACGGCGCCCAAACCCAACTTTTTAGCACATTACGATTACTAGCAACATTTACGTATTTAAGCTACATTTTGCTTAATCTCTTATAGGGTATATAGGGTGTGTCTGTGTTAAATAAAAATGAAGCTTTAATTGCTTACAATATTTTAGAAAAGAAAATTGTTAAGGCTGGTTTTTGCACGCTCTGCGGAGCTTGTGAAGCTGCATGCCCAACAGACGCGCTCAAGGTTGAAGGTGAAACCCTTAAGCGTCTTCATAATTGTTCTGATTTCTTGGATTTATGTCCCATATGCTATGAGGTTTGCCCCCATTCTGAGGCGCTTCTTCTGAGAAGTTTAAGTTTTGTTGCAGATGCGCCTGGCAGAAGTGAAGCGTTAGGGTATTATAGGAAAATAGTCCTTGCACAAGCAGTTGACTCAAAATTGAGAGAAACGTGCCGTGGAGGCGCTGTAGTAACCTCTCTTCTTAAATATGGTGTTGAAAAAGGGGTTTTTGATGCCGCCATAGTGTCTAAGGCTGAAGCTGAAACCCCAGCAAAACCGAAACCTTCAGTTGCCCTAGTTCAAGATGACATAATATCCGCCGTAGGCAGCAAGTTTTTTCCATCAGCCGTAGCTAAAGCCTATGGAAGCGCGGTTCATGAGTACGGGCGAAAAAGAGTGGCTTTTGTTGGGGTTCCATGCCATGTGCTTGCACTCCGCAAGATGGAAGCTTGGCAGCATAAACTAATCCAAAGTCTCAGTATTGTCATTGGATTGTTCTGTTTCGGCACCTTTTCCTTAAGCTCTGTGCTACGTCATATAACGGAGGCTTACGGCGTTAAGCCCTCAGAAATTAAGTATACGAGTTTGTCTAAGGAATTCACGGTTCACACTGAAAAAGAGAAAATACCTATCCCAATGCGTGAAATAGCTGAACATCTACTTCCTAGCTGTAGGACATGTATGGACTTTACAGCTGAGCTTGCAGATATATCCGTTGGAGGTGCCTATCCCCTTCAAGATTGGTCTGTGGTGATTATTCGAACCAAAGCTGGCGAAGAGTTCTTTTACAAAGCAGTTGATGACGCCATACTTAACACGGGAGTAATAGAATATGAACCGCGGATTTTTGAACGGATAGTGATCGCAGCTTTCAACAAAAGATCTAACGCAATAAAAGAAGCTGAAAAGATTCGGGAAGCTTATGGCTATCTTCCAGTTCGAATGCTTAGGGAAACCGAAGAGCTTGCATTAGTCAAGGTTGAGGAAATAATGACAACACATGTAGAAAGTGTTCCAGCAGAATTGAGCATCGAACAACTTTTTGGATTGATGGCTAAAGAAAGGCATGTAGCGTACCCTGTAATCAACAAGAAAGGCAAACCAGTAGGAATAGTGACAATCGAGGAAGCCTCAAGTGTTCCAAAAGAAAAACGTAAAAACACCAGAGTAAGTGCCATAGCTAGAAAAACGCTTGTAACCGCAAAAGTTGGAGAAACTGCCTTGGATGTTTTCAGGAAGATGAGCAGCCAAGAAACCGGACGTGCATTGATTGTGGATCCAGAAGATCTAAACAAAATAGTTGGCTTGGTTACTAAGACGGATTTAATGCACGCATTGATAATCGCCACACAAAAATGACAAAAACGAAAAACACAGCTTTACTCTAAAACTCCAAAAAGGAAAAGGCTACATAAAAGCATAGCATAACGCGTGCGCTGTACACACGAATTTCATAAACAAGCTTAGCATATATGGAAAGCCTTAACGTTCCACTAAACCTTCCATTAACAGCACGTCCGGTTTCTTGCACACTAATTAAACTTTCCAATATTTAGCAGTCAGCCGTTGCCCTAGAAAGTTATGGGATGATTTCGCATCCGTTGTATTTCATGAATTGGAAGTCTTCAATTTTTATTTTTCCAGCCTTGATAAGCTTCATTATTCTGGGCGTTTCCGCCGTTATGGCGTTTATCATGTTTTCCACTGTTTGGCATACCAGCTTGTAGGCTTCTGGCTTCCAGCGTTCTGTTATGTTTGCGTATAGGCATCTTCCTCCACATATGCCGAAAATCTTGCAGTTTGTGCATGGTTCGCCTACTGTGACTTTCTTTAGCTTCAATGGGTTTGCGTTTCTTATGTGGCCTAAATAATAGTCTCGCATTCCCCACATGCTTGGGCATGGTATTATGTGGCCGTCTGTCTGTATTGCATAGTTTATCCAGCCTGCTCCGCAGCGCAGTGGACTTTTTTCTTCGTCAAATAGGAGGGATTGGGCTACGCCTAAAAACGGGTACAAGCGTATGACGGTGCCTTTCTTTTCCATGGTGTCCACCCAGAACTTGGCTAGGCGGCGGATTCCAGGGTTGTAGCTTTCTATGCTCCATTCTTTGAAGTTTCGCCTTTGGAAGTCGTTGCTCCAGAAGCCGGCGTTCAACTGCCAATGAACAGATGTGAATGGAAATTCGCTGTTGTTAAGCAGCCATAAAACCTGCTTGTAAATGTCCGTTTTTTCCATAACGGTCATTCTTGCGATGATTTCGCCTTTGAAACCGTTCCGCTTGATCAGCCTCAAATTGTCGATAACCTTGCGGTAAACGCCTTTCCCCCTGTAACTGTCTGTTAGGGCTTCTTCGCCGTCCAAGGAAACGAGCAGTGCGCTGAAACGGTTAACGTAGGCGGATTCTAAACGGTCCAAAAGTAAGCCATTTGTCTGGGCGATGAAATGCTTCGCCTTCACAGTGTCCATTATCTGTTTAATCTCCTCAGTGCATAGCAGAGGCTCACCACCATAAAAAATCAAAACACACTCCGAATCATGCCTACAAAAACTGTTCAACACTTCAATTTCGTAGCTTATCCTTTTAGGCAAAGCATAATCCAAATCAAAACCGCCAAAAGCATCACCCATATCCTCTAAAGCCTCGCCAAAACAGTAACGGCATTCAAGATTACATTCAGTGGTCAAAAACAAGTGAAAGAACATGCCAGCGCGTCACCATTAAAAAGAAAGGTTTACTGAAAGGCTAAGTAAACTTTTCCTTAATCTTCTTAGCCTTCTCAATATAGCTCTTAAGTTCCCTCTCTTTAAGCGTCTTTTCAGGCAAAGTCTCAGGAGCATACATAAGCGGTATGACTGAAAGAAACAGAAAGAGCGCAGCGAAGGAGAAAATGGCATATTCTGAAATAATATTTGCTATAAATGGACCTACAGTCACTCGTAAGAAACCTGAAAAAGAATATGGCAAAATACCAAGTGCGTAATATTTCTCACTCCTTTTTTTGTAAGCTAAATCTCCCCAAATGGTAAACCAAAAAATAACAAAGATTATTCCCCAAGCTATCCCATCAACAAACGTGTAAAAATACCATGCAAGAGTACTGCTAGGATAAATTCCTAATATTCCATAGCCTAAACCAAAGATGACAAAGCCGATTATTAGAGTACGTTTGCGCCCAATGCTATCTGTGGCAAAACCTGCTATAATAGAGAATATTGCTGCTATTAAGCTTCCCATCGACGCACAGAAGTAAACAAAATCTTCTCCAACCATTCTCGCTCCTATAGGCCAGCCCAGGTAATTGACCATTGAGAATAAAGTCCATGGAACCATATACAGAATAAATGAACGTTCTCTAAGGATCGATGTTAATGAGGGATTTGCACTCACGCTTGGCACAACTGAATTTTTACTAATAAAAACTCCAAGTAGTCCTAAAATTCTCCAAAAAGCCAATAATGATGAGTTCATTATTATGCTTTCTGACATCAAGGAGTTCAAAGCATATGCTGTAAAAAACATTGCCAACAATGTAATCATCGCGAAACGACCACGATTTTCTTCTATAGTGCTTTCAGCGAAACAAGCCAAAGAAACAGGCAATCCCAAGCCGAACGAAATATTTACCGCAAAAGTAAGAATTGATATGTTTATCAATGTAGTTACTTCTAAAGTGATAAAAAATATTGAAGAAACAATCCCTATTAGTGTCCACATGAAAAGGAAATATTTTCTAGTCTTGAATTTGCTAGCAAAACAAGCGCCAATGAGGATCGATAAAACTGCTCCAACAATACCTATAATGTAAACCATTAGTTTTTCATTGAAAGTAAATGAAGCTTTATCCACTTTGTCTATTAATATGGTGGTCGCACAACTATACCATACGAAGATATTGACTATCAAAACGATGCTTATTAAAGCGTTTATAGAGTGTATTTTTAATAAATATGGTAACTGCTTAGGCATCGCTACCCAAATTCTTTTATTGTAATTGAACTCCAGATAAGCATTAGGTTCTTAAAATCAAGACTTCCAATTCATATGCACCGAAAAACTTTTAAGTCGTTATGTTGAACATATATACAGTTGAGGAGAAAGGAAATTGAAAACTAAAAAAAGACAGAAACCCGTTAGATTTATAGGCAGATGGTGGTTCTAAATACTAGTTGTTATAAATCACTCATTACCATTTGAAGTAGAGTAGTTAATAATTCATTCGCATTTGTTTGCTTGAACTTAACTAGTATTTCAAGCCCCCTTTTTGCCAATGTATGCATTTTAATCTTTAGCTCTTTCACGCCCTCTGCTTCAGCAACAAGTCGGGCTATTTCAAATGCATCATCTTCTGTAAAATTTTCCTTACATAATATACTCGTTATTTTATTCTTTAGTTTTGAATCAAGAAATGCATAGAACATTGGCAGCGGCAAACATTCATGTTTTGCACGATTTTGAAGTTCTTCTTTCTCGTAAATATCTATAAATTCATTCCTTACATTCACCAAAAAACCCAATATTTTACCAAGTTCTTTCAGATCCTTGACTTGCTCGGAAGTAGCATTTCCCAGGATTGCACCAATTTGGGTAGTTGCTTCCGAAAGAGATGCTTTCATTTCCATTATATGAAAATACTCCTCTGGAGACAAATCCCAATTGCCTTTAAAACATGCTTCCTTCGCCTCAGCAGCAATAAGTCCAAAGAAACCTTCCTTCACCAAATTGTATATAATGGCACCCTGCGTTAGAGGCAAATCTCTACAAATTTCATGTAGTAATGCACATCCTTTTAAAATCAGGGCATTGCCAACCAAAAGCGCAACATCTTCACCATATTTGCCAAGAACGGTTGCCTTTGAACCTTTAACTTTTGATTTGTCAATAATATCATCATGAATATCTGCGGCTCCAGTAAGGAGGACTAAAGATGCACCAACTGACGCTAAGTATTTATGCTTTCCACCAACTAATTCGCATGCCAAAGACAGCAGTGCAGGATGGTAAAAATTTCGCCCATGTTCATTCATAAAATACTGCACAGCTTCGTTGATAGGTCTATACTCAAACTTTTCACTACACATGCCAGTTCTCGCAATTTTATAAGCATCTTTTCCTCGCGACTCGAGCGCTTTAAGCGTCTTTTTAAGTTTATTGCTAACTTTCATTTTGAACCAATTCTATTTTATGTTTTTTTGTATTTGTTCTTTTAGGTCTATAAGCCGCATGATTTGTTGCATCTCCCTTCCGAATTTAATAGGTGAAGGTTAAGCTAATAAACAACATCAATTGTAATAAAATATAGGCAAGCTCTAATTTTTTCCTTAAACGGTGGAAGACGCATGACTGAAAAAGTTAAGCGCCTACGCCTCAGCAAAAACCAACATAAAATCTTAGAGATTTTGGAGAAATATCAGGAGTTGACGGCTAGGGACATAGCTGAAATTTTATGGGCGAGAGATATACGGTATAAAACGCCAGAATACAGTTCAGTTCATCGGAGCCTCACAACCCTTTATAGGAAGGGCCTCGTGGAGAAAGTTGGCGGCCAATTGAAATGGCGGAAAGTAAAAACTGAAAAAGTAAGCATTTAAGCTATCAGAAGTTTTGTATTTGTTCTTTTATTATGTTGTGGTATGCCTCTATGTATTGTTTTCCTTTCGCTGTTATTTTGTAGACTTTTCTTGTTCTTTTGCCTTGTTTTTGTTTTTGGCTTGTTAGGAAGCCTTCGCGTTCCATTCTGTTCAACAAGGGGTATAGGGCTCCGTGGCGCAGCTTTACGCCTGATAGGGCTTCTATCTGCTTTTTTATTTTGTAGCCCCACATGGGCGTCGCGTTTATCAGCCTTAGAATTTGGATGTCTAGCAGGTTTTTGGTTATGCGTTGAACAATTTCTTTTTTGAAGGTTTCATCCATTTTTGGGCTCTCTC
>Ga0080004_1130054_pt1 | contig 14739 bp, 14 predicted proteins | sample WasSprMetagenome_FD_69207 | JGI IMG/M metagenome (GOLD analysis project Ga0080004, IMG submission 69207) | Sulfidic aquatic microbial communities from Washburn Spring, Yellowstone National Park, USA - WS (SPADES assembly) (version 2) | ecosystem: Environmental > Aquatic > Thermal springs > Hot... | reverse complement strand
TGCCGTTGGAAAACCCGCAGGCTTGCGACGGTCGCCGCTTGCTTCTCGCCAACTTCGGTCACCAAGTCATTGACATAGACTTTCGCTAAGGCTGTTACTCCACAGTTTGCACTTTCGCTTCGCCTTCGTAGCGAAGTTCAAGCCCCTTTTGAAGTGGCGACTGAGCAGCCAACAAACTTACCAAGCCGACAACGACTACCGTCATTGCTGTGCGAGCGAACTTGCGGAACATGCTGACTTCGCCTCCTTGCGAGAAATTGAGCGCCAACGACCAACGAATTCAACCTTTTGAACCCACGCCTCACTTTTTCGCCCTCGTTCGTTTCGGCGCAGGTTCTTTTAGTGCCGCTTCAATGGCTTCTTTCAAACTTTTAGCGTCAAAGCCTTGTCGCCAGTAGCGAATTTTACCATCCCGACCGATGACGATGTTGGTGGGCAGACCTTCAACCTGATACGCTTCCGCAACTTTGCTTTCTTGCTTTGGGTCATAGGCAACGGTGTAGGTCAGTTTGTGCTTTTGGGCGAACATTTTCGCCATCTTCAACGGGTCACTTTCAGCCCAAAGAGCGATGCCGACGACGACCAGACCTTTTGACTTGTATGCCTGCCAGAACTCTTTCTCCAGACGCGGAGCCTCCGCGTGGCATTCAAGTCACCAATGGGCAAAGAAGTTGAGCAACACCACTTTGCCCCTCAAATCTGAAAGGCGAAACTTTTTGCCATCTGCTGTGGGAAGGACGAAATCAGGTGCGGTCTTACCCACCAAAGGATGTGGCTTTTGTTGGGCGACCACAACGCTCGGAAAGAGCAAGAAAGCGACAAGACACCAAACCGCTTTCTTCATGTTTTGCACCTCCTTTTTCACCGCTGCCGATAAATTTGCCTGCGGTGACCGACGGCGTGAACGACAATCAAGCGCCGCTGCCTGTCAATGGTGTAAACTGCTCTCCAATCGCCAACTCGCAGTTTGAAGTGTCCTGCCCATCTACCGTGCAGCGGTTCATGGGGGACTTGCTCAAGGTTTTGGGCAAGCCACTCAACCTTTCGCACAATTTGTTCCGCCACGCGACGCTCAAGCCTTTCAAGGTCTTTAGCGGCGGGTTTAAGCCACTCAATTTGCCACTTCATTTCCTCCCTCTTCCCTTGCCGTCAACTTTTGCCTGTTGCCTGCTTCTGCCCAGTTTCAAACGGCGCAGAAGTTCTTCATGTGGTATGCCCCTAACGCCCGCTTTCAACGCTGCATTTGTTTCCCTGAGGCGCTCCTCAATCCACTCCGTCAACTCCAGACCTTCGTCTGGGTCACCCAGAAACTCTTCAAGTTTCCGCTCAACGACTTCCTCCAACAACTGCTCAAACTCTTCAACGGTCAAGTCACTGACCTTTCTCATTCAAAGCACCTCCGTCTTCCGTCGCTTCTGCCTTCTCTGGCACCAAAAGTTGCCTTGCGATTTCAAGGATGCCATCGGTGTGAGCCAGTTGCTTTATCTGGTTGAGGGGCTGGCTCAAGAGCCTCATGGTCAGCGCTTTCATTTTCGCGGCGATAATTCGGCGTTGCTCCTCGTTCAATTCAGGCAACTCGTCAAATAACTCGTTCAAAGCCTGTTCGGTTTGCTTTTGCGCCTCTTGGAGCAATTGGACGATGATGGGCTTTGCCTTCCGCTCGCCCAACCAAACAGTGAAGTTTTGCAACTCATGTTCAATGAGCGCTTCGACTTTCGGCACTTCCTTCCTGCGCTCCTCCAAAAACTCACGAACGACCTGCTCCAAGTCGTCAATGTCAAACAGGAACACATTGTCCAACTCGCCGACCTTTGGGTCAATGTTTCGCGGGACAGCGATGTCAATGAGGAACAAGGGGCGGTAGCGGCGTTGCTTGACCGCTTCCGAAACCATTTGCTTTGTCAGGATGAATTGCTGGGCACCTGTTGAGGCGATTACGATGTCCGCTCTGGGCAGGTTCTCCTGCAACTCCTCAAACGGGACAACTTGTCCATTCAACTTCAAAGCGAGTTCTTGCGCTCGGCTTAAGGTTCGGTTGCAGACGAGGAGTTGTTTTGCACCTGCTTGAATGAGTGACTTCGCTGCGTCGGTTCCCATCTTGCCAGCACCTATGAGCAAGACGGTGCAGGTTTGCAGGTTAGCGAAGATGTGCTTTGCCAACTCAACGGCAGCGCCACCGACCGACATTGCACCTTTGCTTATCGCTGTTTCGCTCCTCGCTCTTTTCCCGACTTTTATAGCGCGCCTGAACAGTTCGCCCAGATAAGTGCCGGCGGCGCCCGCTCTTTGTGCTTGCTCGTAAGCGTCTTTGACCTGCCCCAGAATTTGCGTCTCACCCAACATCATTGAATCCAAACCACAAGCGACCCTGAACAAATGCCGCGCCGCTTCTTGGTCTCGGTAGGCGTAAAAGCGACCTTCCAGTTCGTCTTCTGGCAAACCGAAGAAGGAAAGCCAAAGTTTCAGCACCTTCTGTTCAGGCAATTTCCCTTGCGTGGCTGTGTAAACTTCCGTCCGGTTGCATGTGGACAGCAAAACAATCTCGTCAATGCCCTGTGCTCTGAAGTAGTTGTAGGCTTCGGGCAATTTCTCTTCCGCGAAAGCCACCTTCTCCCTCACTTCAACGGGCGCAAATTTGTGATTTGTCCCGACGACCAATATGCTGACCATGGTTCATCTCCAGCACAAGCCGTTCTTCCGGTCTTGAACGCACCACAGAAATTTTGCGCTCTTCAAATCCTTTTTGTCGCACCGGCGACCTCATTGCATTCTGCAAGGCGGAACGCCTCGTTGCAAAGTTCGGAGGACTTGAACCAAAGCAAGGTAAGCAGCCCGCTCCCGGATTTGCTGTCTTGTTCCACGGAGTTGGAAACGCTCAACGCGGGTTTCGGTTGGGGTGCTGACAGCGATGAAAACGGTTCCGATGGGCTTGTCAGGTTCGCCTCCTGTTGGTCCGGCATAGCCAGTTGTCGCAACACCGATATGGGCTTTCAACCTTACCCTCACTTGGCTCGCCATCCATCGGGCACACGCTTCACTTACCGCGCCTTCTTTTTGCAGGACTTCCCACGGGACACCGAGCAAATGCATCTTGACGGCATCGGTGTATGCGACGATCCCGCCACGAACATAATCGCTGCTGCCGGGGACATTGATGAGGGTGGAACAGACCAAACCGCCCGTAATTGACTCCGCTGTTGCGATGGTTAAGCCCAATGCCTTTAACCTTTCGCCCACCAAGACTTCAATTGGCTCTTCGCCCACAGCAATCAACCAATCGCCAGCCAGTTCGCGGACTTTCGCTTCCACAGTGTCAAGCATCTCGTTCGCTTCGGTCTCGCTTTTCGCTTTTGCAGCAATTCTGAGCCAAACCTCTCCCGGCTTAACCAAAGTCCCTAAGGTTGGGTTTCGGCTTTGCATCAACTCGCCCAGCCTGTCTGTCAAGGCGGATTCGCCTATGCCTGCAAACCTCAAGATTCGCCACCGCAAAACTTCTCCTGACAGGCGCTTTTGCAATCGCGGGACAACCTCTCGCTCAAACATCGCTTCCATTTCGGCGGGGACACCTGGCATGGCAATGACCACTTTTCCGTCCCGCTCCATCCAGATTCCTGGGGCTGTTCCGACAGGGTTTGGCAGCCAGTCGGAGCCTTCGGGCAACTCGGTTTGTTTGAGCAAAGTTTGGGAAGGGGGAATTCCCCTCCGTTGAAGCAGTTCCGTCAGCCACGCTTCCGCCTCAGGATGTCTGACCAACGGAACGCCAAAAGCGTCGGCGATGCCCGCAGCAGTCACATCGTCCGGAGTTGGTCCAAGCCCGCCAGTTATCAAAACCAAGTCTGCCCTTGACAAAGCCTCGCGAACACACGAAGCAATTCTCTGCCGGTTATCGCCCACCGTCATCCTTCGGTAAAGGTCAATGCCCAACTTCGCCAATTGCTGCGATAGGTAAACGGCGTTCGTGTCCACGATTTGTCCCAACAGCAGTTCTGTCCCGACGCTTATGATTTCAGCGACCACGGCTTCCGCCTCCCTTTCAACTTGCGCGTTATTGCGTCCTCGCGATGAGTTGAATTGGGTAGAAGGAGCCTGCCGATGGGATGGTGACGACGCTGACAGTTCGCGTTTGGTTCGGCGCTAAAGTGAACTCGTGAATCACCTTTTCGTCGTGAGGGCGAAGCAGCGGCAACTCGACCAACTTGCCGTCAACCAAAAAAGCGCCCCTGACGACTCCTCCCGTAGGTTCCACAACCACTTGCGCTTGCCAAGAGCGATTTGTGGGGTTGGTGAACCTGATTGCGATGCGGTAAATGACGCCGTAGTTGCCTCTCAGAACTCGCCCTTTGAGTGGGTGCTGAAGCCCGAACCTCCCGACGCTGACGAAAGTCCACTGTTTGCCAGCGACATGGGTCTCTTGAATGTTCTGGACGGGCTTGGGGAAAGGTGGAGGGTCTGGGGCGCTCACTAACGCTTCAACCAATTGAGTGCCGGACAAAACTTCGGTTTTGGGCGGTGCGACGGGCAAAGCCACAACTTGATAACCAACGCCAGCCGTTTCCTCCAATCTCGCTTCAACCAAAGCACTTGCCGTGTCCCGATGTTTCAACCCAAACCTAAGTAGCCGATAAACGCTCTGGGGAGGCAAGTAGATGCGAATTGCCGCGTCATAAAGCAATGCCTGCAAGAAAGACGCTGTCGCATCGTGACCGCACCTGAGTTCGCTCTCGTGCGGGTTTCCGTGACCGAACCTGACCAACAAGGGAACCCATCTGTCCTCGGTGTTTCGGAACTCCAAAGTCAGCCAAGCAGGGCGGTTCATGCCATTTCGGTGGTGAACCATGAACCTTACTGTCTGCGACGGTGGCAGCAAACCTCTGCACAAAACTCGGAAATCCTGAAATGTCTCGGGTTCGTTGCTAATGACGAGCAGGTCAGCCTCACCCAGAGATTGTGGAAAAGGCTGAAGCGGGACATTAATCACCTCGTCCATCGGCAAGAATTGGTCACCCATTGCCTGAACCCGCCAACGGGTCACTGTGTTTGCCGCAAAGAAGTTGGTTGAGTCGCTTACAGGTAACAGAACCCAGCGAGCACCCAACTGGACATTCAGTGCCCTCATCACTGCGTTTTCAACGGCTTCTCTGACCATTGCGGCACTGACTTGAGCGCCGCGAACCCAAGCCGTTGGTGACTCCTTCCAAGTTGCTGCCCGATAAAGGATGCGGAAGGGCAACCTAATCCCGACTGTGCCCTTGACAACTCTCAATGTCCCGGCACCGACATCTATTCCGGTTACCGAAAAGGAGCGTGCGTCAGGGGCAATTTTGATCCTCACGAGTTCAGGCGGGATAGCTTCAACTTGCAAAGCACCTTCCGCCGTTCCGAGCAGTTGCACGGTCTCGCTTTCACCGACCGCGACCACAAGTTCTGTCAATGGGACAGCCAACCACCGCCATGAAAAAACTTCCCGCAACTTTTGAGCCCAAGAGCTTGCCAACGCCATCGTATCGCTTTGAGCAATTCTGGCAATTTGGTGCGTGACGGTTAAAAGCGGTTCACCACCCACAGTTATGGAGAAACCGCCGGGCACTCTGTTGACGGAAATCGCTTCAGGTTTCGTGCCTTTCCAAAGCAACTCGTTTAGCCTGTCAGCAAGTTGCTGGACTTGCGAAAGTGCGTTGGGACTTCTCCAACGCAAAACCGTTTGACCTGCTGCCCTCAATTCAGCCACATCGTCGCTGACCCTGAAGGCTTCAAACTTCCAACTGACCGTCCAATTTTGCTGAGCAAAGACTGAGCATGACAGCGCCAAAATTGCGACGACCGCTGTGGCAAATCGTTTCACTTTTGCACCTCCTTTGCACGCCGCTTTTCGTTGTCGCTCGCGTTGGTTGCTACTCGCTTTTCGGCTTGAGCGACTTTTCTAACTCTTCCAGCCGCCGTTCAAGTTGCCGAAGGAATTTTAGGGCATCCGGCAACTCGTTCAAGGCTGCTTCTATGCGAAGCCACTGAAATCTCGTTCTGGCGGGATAGCCTGCCCATTGCGTTTTCGGCGGTGCATTGTCCATCAGACCAGTTTTTGCCAGCAAGGCTGCACCATCTCCGACTTGGACATGATCAGCAATCCCGACTTGCCCGCCCATCATGACGCCGTTGCCGACTTTCACGCTCCCAGCGAGCCCAACTTGACCAGCCAAGACGCAATGAGCGCCCAAAGTGCAGTTGTGGGCTATTTGGACGAGGTTGTCAATTTTCGTTCCCTTGCCGATTCTTGTTTCGCCGATGGTCGCTCGGTCAATGCAGACATTCGCTCCGATTTCAACATCGTCCTCAATCACGACGGTTCCGACTTGCGGGATTCGCCTGTGTCGCTCACCATCCCAAACGAACCCAAAACCGTCTTTGCCAATCACCGAACCAGCATGAATCACCACCCTGTTCCCGATGACAACTCCATCGTAGATGGTGACTTGCGGGTAAATTCGGCAATCCGTTCCAATCTGAACGCGCCGACCAATGCAAACATGCGGGTAGATGACCGTGCCATCGCCGATGACCGAGTTGTCGCCGACGATTGCGTAATCGCCGACGAACACTCCCTTGCCTAACTTCACGCCCTCGCCGATGATTGCTGTTGGGCTGATTTTGGTGGGCATAGGCTCAGGGGGAAATAGCGCTTCCAAAAGCATTGCCATTGCCAACTTCGGTTCTGCAACAACGATGTGCGGCTTTTCTGGTCGCGAAAGTTCGCGCAAAGTGACGACGGCTGACGCTTGGCTCGTGAAGGCTTGTTCCGCGTATGGTTTTGACCAAGCGAAAACCAAATCGCCTTGCTGGGCGGTCGGTGGTTCACTTAGACCGACGATGATGGTTTCAGGGTCACCGAAAATTTCGCCGTTGACAATTTCGGCAATTCGCCTCAATGGAAGCGGCGTGGGGAAATTCGTCCGAGGCATAGAGGTCACTCCTTTGGCTTTATGCTTTCAAGCCATCGCTTCCATGCCAACAAAACTTCGTCAGTGACATCGGTGGCGCCCGATTTTCGGTCAAAAGTCACTTTCCAACCCTTCCTTCGGGCGTAAGCGCGAGCGAAGGCTTTCGCTGCCTCGTAAGCCATCAGGCGCAAAACTGCTCCCACATTAGCCGTGAGCAATTTTGGGGTCAAGTCCGTTGCTTCAACGATGGCATAGGGCACTGAACTCTGTTGGGGCGGCAGTGGGAGCGGCGAAACGAGGCTGAGAATCTCTTGCGGGTCAGTTAGGTTTTGGGGAACCGGCAAATCCGGTTGCTGTGCGGGCGAGATGGGCAAGAAAATCGGTGGCAAAGAAGTGGAAGGTGGCTCAAGGGCAGCATCCAACTCTCGCTGCCGTCGCCTTAACGCCTCTCTTTCCTCGGCTGGGAGCAAATCCGAGAACGCCAACCTCAAGTTCAACCTGACCCTTTCGGTTGCTTGCCTTTCCCTTTGCTCAGTGATGAATTTCCAGCGGGCAATCGGGTCAATGAGGGGGATAGGAGGGATGGCTAACTGCAACTGCCACGATGCGATTTGGAGTTGGCGGCGTTTGAGCAAGTTCAACTCGCTCTCCCAAGCCCGTCGCTGTTCCGTTGCCCATTCCACAAAAGGCGTCAATTTGAGAAGTGGCAAGGAGAGGGGAACCTCGGTCAGAGACACGAATTGCGGTGCCGGCTCAAATTTCGTCACTTTTGCCCTTTCGCCCAACAATCGCTCTGCGATTGACCATGCAGGGTGCAACGATGCCAGCCGGCTCAGGTCAACGAAGACTTGCCCTTGACAGTATGCAAAACCCGTCAGAAACGAGAGGGCAAAAATCAGGCATCGTCGCGTCATTGCGGCTTCGCTTCCTTTTCGCTCGTTCGGCTTTCGGTTGATTGCTCGCTCGTTTTCAGCGCCTCGGTCAGGGCGGAAAGGACTGCATCGGTCACATCCAAACAATCGCCCCTGACGAAGTAAACGACACTTCTGTCAAGCACCAAATCAAGCCCTTGTTGGTCGGCGACCTTTCTGACCGCTTCCTGAAGTTTCTCGTCAACGAGTTTGTTCAGTTGCTCCTCGAGCCTTTTCAGTTCCTCGTCCATCAAACTTTTGAGCCTCTCAACATCAGCCCGACCCTCGCGCCAAATTTGAACCAACTGCTCCAGTCGGCTTCTTTCCTGAGGCGACAACTTATCTGGCGGAGTTTGTTGCAACCTTTGCAGTTCGGCTTCCCGTTCAAAGGAAATCCGCCTCAACTCCTGAATTCGCTGTTCGTCACTTTTCGTCCGCTGCGGTCGGCTGAGCAGTCGCCTCAAGTCAGCCCATTCCAGTCCTGTCAGCATCACGAAGTTTTGGCGCAGGTTTATCAGTTCCATGTAAGCCCTACGCTGCTCATCAAAAGTCCTTCGCAATTCGGCGATGCTTTGGACTTCCCGTGAAATTTTCGCTGTGTTCAAAATCCCGACCTTCAGTTGGCTTTGCGCCGTCGGCAAACCTCCCTGCCAGACTAGAACCGTCAAAGCGCCGACCACCAACGCGGCAACCAATACCCGCCTCATTCCCCATCACCTCAAGCCATCGGTCACTTGTTGGCGTTCAAAATTTCCAGCACCTTGTCCGTGACATCGAGGCTCGGTTCAGCATACAGCACCAAATCCTCGTCGGCGATTAGGACCATCTTCAACCCCAATTGCTGAGCCACTTGCTTTGCAGCTTCCCTAATTCGGTCTCGGTGTCGAGCCGTCAGGACTTCGTTGAGTTTTGCCAGTTCCTCTTCAAACTGCTGCATCAGTTTTTGCAGTTTCTCGCGGTTGGAGTTTTGCAAGTTCAGCAGGTATTCCAAGCGCTTTTTCTCCTGCTCCGTCTTGCCTTCCTTCAGTTGGAGATGTTGGAGTTCGGTGAGCCTTTGCTCAGACAACTTCCGCAGTTCTTCAAGCCGTCTCCGCTCAGCATCGGTCAACTTCCCTTCTGCTTCCTTTTGCTCCAAAGCGTCCAATTCCTCCCACTCCTTTTGTTCAAGCAAAGCACGCACCTCCAGCATTCTTTGGCGGCGCAAAACCGTTTGACGATACTGCTCGTCGTCTTGCTTCAAGGCTTGGTAGTTGGCGACAAGTTTTGCCATGTCGACCAAACCAATTGTGACGGGTTGACTGGACGAGTCAAAAGTCATGGCTCGCCATGCGGTTAGGGCTAAGAGCCCTGTGACAGCGAAAGCAAACCAAATCCATCGGCGCATCGCACTTCACTCCTTCATCGCCCGAATTTTCAAGCCACTGCTTCATTTTGCTTCAGAAAGCGGAACCGACGCTGAAGTGAGTTCTGCTTCCCTCCTCGCCGAACCCGAAGTCAAACCTCAAGAGCCCGAAGGGCGTGACGAAACGGACACCGAACCCGTAGCCGACTTTGAGCCTCAACGCATCACGGCGTTTGGGCGTGCCTGCTTGCGCAGCCTTCAAGTCCAAAGAGTTGGGACCGCCAAAGGCGTCACCGATGTCCAAGAACAGCACACCTTGCAACTCTTTTCGGAACCGCCTTCTCAGTTCGGCGTTGAAGACAACCATGTTCCTGCCCACAAATCTGTCAATGGTGTAGCCGCGAAGGGTTTCCGCTCCGCCGACGAAGAAGTTCTCAAAGATGGGCACAGAACCGATGGCGGTCCCAAGCAAAAGCCTTGTGGCGAAGACAGTGTTTTTCCCTTGCGGGATGTAGCGACGCCAGTCAATAAGCAACTTGGCGAAAGACCGAGAGTCACCGAATAACTTCGGAGCAAGTTCAAGTTCGCCTTCAAAGTAAGTGCCTTTGGATGGGTCAAAGGGAAAGTCGCGGGTGTCAAGCAAGCGGCTGTAAGCGATGCCCGTCACCCAACCTTGGTCCGCTTTCCCTCCAACCTGCTCAATCGTCCCACCGACGATTCGGCGTTGCTGGAAGTAAACTTTTTCGGTTCGCAACTTCAATTCGTGCCACAAGTAGTCACCTTGCGGTCGGCGGGCGCTAAGCCTGATGCCGCGCCTGATTTCCGAGAAGAGCAAGTCCTCGGTAATCGTGCCTTGCCCTCCACCGAGCACCAAAGCGGTTGTCGGCTCCCGGTAGAAACTGCGGTCAAAGATGTTTATGGCGAAGCCCGTTCGCTTGTTGTCAATCCACGGTCGGTAGTAGTAGAAGTCAAAGCCTTTGCGGTCGAAGAACTCCACCATCAGCCTCAGGTGTTGCCCCAGCCCACGGAAGTTTGTGTCCTGAATGGCAGCAAAGCCAACGATTTCATCGCGGGAACTGTAGCCCAAACCGATATTCGCAAGCCCTGTCTTCTTCTCCTTCAACTTGTAGGTGACTTCAACGCCCAGTTCACCCGTTTTTGGGTCTTCAACATCGCGCCAGTCAACGATGACTTCCTCAAAGATGTCAAGCAAAAAGAGCCTGCGCCTGTCTTCCTCGATGACCCGCTGGTTGTAGATTTGCCCAGGTCTAAGTTGCAACTCCCGCCAAACGACTTTCTCCTTGGTCTTGGGCTTTTGTCCCAAATCAATCTTGACGCTGACGACTTTCAACTCCTGAATGGGTATGACGATTGTCCCGTCCTCACTGATGTCAGGGGCGAGGGGTTGGGCAAGGTAGCCGTTGGCGATGTAAAGGTCTTGGATGCGCTGCAAGTCTCGGCGAAGGGCGTGAAGGTTCAAGATTTTGCCCGGTTGGGTTTGCATCACCGCCTTCAATTTCTCCGACGGGATAGCGGTGTTGCCTTTGAACACGATGTCTTTGACCACCGGGTTCTCAAAAACGCGGACGACCAAAATGATTCGCCCCTCCGGAGTCAGCATCGGCAAAGCCACTGGCTCTTGGGCGAAAAAGCCCATATCGTAAATCGCCCTCAGGTCACTGCGGAGCCTCGCCATAGAAAGGGGCATCCCCGGCTTCGTGTCCATGACCATCAAAATGCTTTCAGTGGGAACTTCTTTGTTGCCCTCAACGCGAATTTCCGCCACCTCCCGCCCTTCAATCTCTTGGGCGAACGAAAGGGCTGGAAGGAGCAGCAGGAAAGGGACAATCAGCATCCATCGCACCATACCTTGACCCTCCAAAGCCTTTGGCGTTTGTCTTCTCAAAGTCCCGTTAGGTTAGACCGAGAAAAGGCGACTTTTGTTCACCTCTCCAAAAACGGCTTCAACTTTTTGCGGAGAGCCGACCTCGCTCGGAACAGACGAGACTTGACAGCCTCAACGGAGCACCCTTGAATTCGGGCGATTTCTTGGTAACTCAGCCCCTCAATGTCCCTCAACACCAAAGTGACCCGTTGGTCTTCCGGCAACTCGTCAATGGCTCTTTGGATGGCTTCGGCAAGTTCCTTTTGCTCGAGGAGCGTTTCGGGCGAAAGTTTAGTGTCCTCCCATTCAAAGGGCTCGGTCTCCTCTTCTTCCTCGTCCGTCTCCTCAAGGATTTCCCATCGATGCTCCCGCTCGCGCTGCAACTGCTTGTATCGGTTTTTGGCTAAGTTGACGGTGATGCGGTAGAGCCAAGTGAACACCTCCGCCTCGCCCCGGAAGCGGTCGTAGGCTTGAAAGGCGTGAATAAAAACTTCCTGCGTCAAGTCGTGGGCTTCCTCCCGGTCACCCATGAGCCTGAAAGCCAAGTTGAGCACCTTGTCGTAGTATCGTTCAACGACCTCTTCAAACGGTGGCTTGGCGATTGAGACTGTTGGTTGACTTGTTCCCTTTCGGTCTCGCCGCACGGCTTTCACCACGCTCCGTTGAACTGCCTTCAGAACCTCACGGAAGTTTGGACGCGAATTTCCGCTTGCTCTCTTTCCCGCTTCGTCACTGTCACCGATGTCCGCTTGCCCAAATAGTATTGCACTTCCAGCGCCGAAGGGTCAGCAGGAGATAAGCCGTGCCGCCAAAGGACATGCAACCTCGGTGCCAGCAGGATGCCCAACCTCAGCCATTGTCGTCCCGTCGTTTGTTCGCGGATGACGGTCAACTCTGTCCAACGCAGCGCTTGGGCGATTGGTTCGGTCACCGGGGCGAGCAAGTTGCCCATGAAACTTTGGACGAGAGTGCCAGAGAACAACTGTTGCCAGTTCGTCAATGCCTCACCCAATTGAGCCAACCCGAGTCCGAACATCCTTTCCAAAGCCGTTTGCTCTGGCAAAGGCGGAGTGGCTAACATGGTGACGCTGGGCAAAATTCCGAGCCTTTGCGATTGTGCATCAACGGGACCTGAAACGGTGAAGATGATGCGATGGATGTCAAGTTGGGTTTCGCCCTCAACCCTCAATCTCGCCGTGCCCAGCCACTGGCGAGTTAGCGGGTCAACAGCGTAGGCGACCCGAACGCCCATGTCCGTAATCGTCAAAACCGTCGCTGGAAGCCTCAAAGTTCCCCGTTGGCTCCTCAACTCGCCTTCCAATCTCGGCTGCGATAGATCGCCCGCAAGTTGGAGTTCACCGCCCAGCATCAAGGACGCTTGTGGGTTGCGCAGGAAGAACTTGTCACCGATTTCAAGCCTCAAAGCCAAACGCAAAGCTGGCGGGAATTGCCATTTCCCGTCGCCACCTGCCGCAACGACCGGGAGCCGGAGAATGTCGCCGTCGTGAATTGTCAAGTTGCCGATCAGAGTCGGCGGCTCGCTTTCCTGTTGTGAGCGCAAAGCCAAATAGCCTGAAAGTTCGCCTTTCGCACCTTCAAATTGCCATTGGAAGTCGCTCAACTTGAGCGTCAAGTTCCACTTCCCGCCTGAAAGCCACTCCCAATGACCTTTCGGCAGTTTCTCCCAAGACACGCTCCCTTGCGCTGCGAAGCCATCACCTTGTGCGTTTTCAACGATCAACCTCAACCCGTTCCTGGTCAATTCGCCTTTAAAGGTTGCAGCCCGCAAGTTCAAGTTGGTGGCTTTCCACCTCGTCCTCACATCTCTGGCACGAAGTGTCAACTCTCCTTTGTTGGCGAGCAAGTTTTGCAAACCGCCCTCGCCAAGTTGCATCCAACCGCTGCCGAGAAGTTCGCCCGTGCCCCAGTCAGCGACAAATTTCGTCAACCTCGCCGTTCGCCCGTCCGCTTCAATTTGGCAACGGACATTTCGGAGTTTGGACAAAGGTTCAAGGGATTGATGCAGTGAGTTAGTTCTGACGAATTGAACCGCATCAGCGAAAATTTCAAGGGCGCCTTTCAACCCCGGCTCATCCCAACTGCCCAGCAGCGACATTGAACCGCTCAGCCAACCGTTTTCAATTTGCAAGGGCAAATCTGGTGGCAAAACGGCATCAAGGGGCGTCGGCGGCATTTCAATTCGCCAAAGCATCTGACTCTTGCCGTTGAAGTTAATCCAACCCCAGAAGGAAGCCAGCGACGCGTCCGTCCTCCATCTGATGATGCCGTCGCCTTTGTCAACCTTAATCGTCCCATCGCGCAACTCAAAGCGGCGCACGAAGATTTGCCTCGCCGCCCAGCCACGCCAGTAAACATCGCTTGCTTGCAAAGAGCCTTCAACGATGGGTTTTTCCGTCGTTCCTGCCAATTTCAACTGCGCGCTTAAAACGCCATCGGGCAACGATTTCGCTTCAAATTTCGCACCTAAAAACTTCGCCAAACTTGCTGCTAACTCGGGTGAGACCTGCTTTAACACCAACTCGCCGCTAATCTCCCCGCTATCGGCGACCGAGACCGTGCCGATTGCGGTGGCAACGCCTTGACGCAAATCTTTCAACCTCACAACCCACAACTTGCCCGTTCGTTCAACGCTCAAGTTGGCTTGGGTTGGCAATTCGCCGATGCCCCACAAGTTCGGGGAATGGAGTGACGCTTGCATTCGGGCAATTTTGCCCTCAGCGACGGAAACCTCACCTTCAGACCAAACCTCACCTCTCAAGGGCAAATTCAACCATTGGTCAAGAGTTGCGCCTGCTTCCTTGCCCAACCGCTGCTTCCAATCGTTGGCGACGAGCCTCAAAGCATCAATGGGCACATTGCCGCCTTTCCAGCGGATTTGCCAGTTCGGTTGAACTCCGTTAAATTCGGCGGTAACGACCATGCCGTTGTTTCGCAGGTTCAAAATCCCGCTGGCTGAAATCAAAGTTTTGTCCCCTTGAATTCTTCGGTCAATTGTCAAGTCCAGCCTCGCCCTGCCCAATTGAACTGAACCGAACCTGACTTGTTGCCCGTCCATCGAAACTGTCAAGTTGACCCGACCGCTTGCCGAGTTGAGCCAAATTTGCCCATCAGCCTGACCATACCAGTGCCAATCGCTCAAGGGAAGTTGCCACTCTTGAAGCAGTCGGGACAAATCGGCAAGGGCAACGCCTTTCGCTTGAACTGTCAAAGTCGTCGGTGCGTTAGGTGAAATCCTGATGACGCCTTCGCCTTTCAGTGTCCCGTCGCCCCATCTTGCTTGCATTTGCTTCAGGCGGATTTCGTTCCCCTGCCAAACCCATTCGCCCGAAACATCGCTCCACAAAGCGGATTCACCGACACCGACTGCTTGCGAATTTGCCGTTCCGCTGACCTGCCACTTGCCGTCCCAAAGGATTTGCACTGTCCCTTCGGCGAGCCCCTGAATTTGAACTGGCAGTTCAAATCTTCGGCTCAACCTTCTCAACGAGACGCCCGTCCATTTCCCGCTGAGCGTTAGGGAAGCGACCTTTTCTTTGAACACGAAAGTCCCGCTTAGGACGGCTTGACCGTCTTCGGAGAGCAAGTGGATGCCTTCAACTTTCCCGCTCAATTGCTGCAGGTTCAGTTTTTCGTCCGCAAGCCACTTCC
>Ga0080004_1129116_pt1 | contig 14742 bp, 10 predicted proteins | sample WasSprMetagenome_FD_69207 | JGI IMG/M metagenome (GOLD analysis project Ga0080004, IMG submission 69207) | Sulfidic aquatic microbial communities from Washburn Spring, Yellowstone National Park, USA - WS (SPADES assembly) (version 2) | ecosystem: Environmental > Aquatic > Thermal springs > Hot... | reverse complement strand
ATCAAAAAAGGCCAAAGATCGATGATAAAAAGTACCATCTGGTTTTGTTAGTCAAAAATGAAACTGGTTACAAAAATTTAGTTAAACTAATAACAAAATCGTATTTGGAAGGGTTTTATTACAAACCAAGGATAGATGAGGAATTGCTTTCACAATATTGCGAAGGATTGATCGGATTGTCAGCTTGCCTTCAAGGGAAAATTCCTCAGTTGATTTTGGCAAAAAAAATCGATGAGGCAGAAAAAACTGCTTTAAAATATCAAGAAATATTTGGGAAAGATAATTTTTATTTAGAATTGCAGCACCATCCAAATTTGGAAGATCAAAAGAAAGTAAATAAAATATTAATTCAAATTTCAAAAAAATTAAAAATACCTTTAGTAGCAACCAATGATTGCCATTATTTAAAACCGGAAGATGCCGAAGCTCAAGATATTTTAATGCTCATTAATACCGGAGCCGATCCGAACGATCCAGAAAGGTTAACATTAAAAGGAGATGACTTTTCGATGAGATCTCCTGAAAGAATGTTTGAAGACTTTAAAGAAGTGCCGGAGGCAATTTTAAACACTCAAAAAATTTCAGAAATGTGCAATTTTGAATTTGAACTTGGAAAAATAAAACTGCCAAAATTTGAAACGCCAAACGGAAAATCGCCAGACGAATACTTAAAAGAACTTTGCTATCAAGGTTTGGAAAAAAGATACGGAAAAAATCCGTCAAAAGAGATTGTAGAAAGGTTGAATTATGAATTGGAAGTAATTAAAAAAACTGGTTTTGCCTCTTACTTTTTAATCGTTCAAGATCTGGTTAAATGGGCAAAAGAAAATCACATCGTTGTCGGCCCTGGCAGAGGATCTGTTGGGGGCTCTTTGGTTGCTTACGTTTTAGGAATTACTAACGTTGACCCAATAAAATACAATTTGCTTTTTGAAAGGTTTTTAAACCCTGAAAGAATTTCTTTGCCAGATATCGATTTGGATTTCACTGACAGAAGAAGGGATGAAGTCATTGAATACGTTGCAAAAAAATACGGCAGAGACAAAGTCGCCCAAATCATCACTTTTGGCAGAATGAATGCCAGGGCAGTTGTCAGGGATGTTGGCAGGGCTTTAGGTTATCCTTATTCTTATTGCGATAGAATTGCGAAATTGATTCCATTTGGCTTCACTTTAGATGAAAGCTTGGCCAAAATTCCTGAATTGAGAGAAATTTATTTGGGAGATCCAAAGGCTCAAAAACTAATCGATTTTGCTAAAAAATTGGAAGGAGTAGCCAGGCATGCTTCCACCCATGCTTGCGGAGTTGTAATTTCGGCTGAAAGTTTAGACAATATCGTTCCTCTACAACATCCAACCCAAGATGAAGAGGCAATCGTCACTCAGTATGAAATGTATTCGATCGAGGACCTTGGGCTTTTGAAGATGGACTTTTTGGGCCTAAAGAACCTAACGATAATCGAAGAGACAATTAAAAAAATCTACGCCATCCATAAAAAAGAAATCGACATCAACAACATCCCGCTTGACGACAAAGCAACTTACAAACTTTTGCAAAAAGGTGAAACTGTCGGCGTTTTTCAATTAGAATCGGAAGGGATGCAAAAATGCCTGAGAGAAGTAAAACCAACAAACATTGAAGATTTGAGCGCGATTTTAGCTCTTTACCGTCCGGGTCCGATGCAATTTATTCCAGATTACATCGCCGGAAAATTTAAAAAGAAAAAGATTGAATACTTGCATGAAAAACTAAAACCGATTTTAGAGCCAACTTACGGGGTGATGATTTATCAAGAACAATTGATGCAAATTGCCAGAGATTTGGCCGGATTTTCTTTGGGTGAAGCCGACGTTTTAAGAAAGGCGGTTGGAAAGAAAATAAAATCGCTTTTGGAAGCACAAAGAGAAAAATTAATCCAAGGAATGATAAAAAATGGAATATCGAAAGAGTTGGCTGAAAAAATCTGGAACTGGATTTTGCCCTTTGCCCATTACGGTTTCAACAGGTCGCATTCTTGTGCTTACGCCTTGATTGCTTATCAAACTGCATATTTAAAGGCCCATTATCCTTTAGAATTCATGGCATCTCTTTTGAGTGCCGAACTCGGGGATGTGGAAAGGGTTGGCTTTTTAATCAAAGAGTGCAAAAAAATGGGAATTGAAGTTTTGCCACCAGATATTAACGAAAGTTATTTGGAATTTAGCATCGTTCCCAAGACAAAAAAAATCAGGTTCGGATTGGTAGCGATTAAAAACGTTGGCGAAAGTTTTGCTCAAGCCATAGTCAAAGAGAGAAAAGCAAACGGAAATTTCTCATCGATCTTTGACTTTTTAAGCAGAATGGAAGTCAAATTCTTAAACAAAAAACCGTTGGAAAGCATGATCAAGGCTGGAGTTTTCGATAAGTTCGGCGAAAGAAACCAGCTCTTAGAAAATTTGGAAAGGCTTTTAGAATGGGCAAGGGAGCAAAAAAGGGTAAGGTTTGAGGGACAAAAGGGACTTTTTGAAGGATTGTTTAAAAGAGAAAAAATCGGCTTTAATTTGGCTCCGGCCAAACCGGCAACGAAGGCAGAAAAATTAAAATGGGAAAAGGAATTGTTAGGGCTTTATGTTAGCTCTCATCCTTTGGAGGATTTCAAAAATATTTTAGAAAAAAATGCAATAAAAATTTCAAAGATTAATCATCTTTTCAATCAAAAAAGGATTAGAGTTGGAGGAATTATTTCTTCGATAAAAAAAGTTTTAACAAAAAATAGCCAGCCAATGATCTTTATGAGTTTGGAAGATTTAGATGGGAAAATTGAGGTCATTGTCTTTCCTGGAATTTTAGCAAAAAACAACAATGCCAACATTTTTAAAGAAAACAAAATTGTTTTTGTCACTGGAAAGGTTGATCTAAAAGACAACGTCCCAAAAATAATCTGCGAAGATATCGAAGAAATAATCGAAAGCTAACATGAAAAAAATAGAAAAAATTAGGCATTCTTTGGCTCATATTTTAGCTTATGCAGTCCAAGAGCTTTATCCTGGAACGAAATTTGGAATTGGGCCGGCAATCGAAAACGGATTTTATTATGATTTTGATTTGCCAAGGCCTTTAACTCAAGATGATTTGCCAAATATCGAACAAAAAATGAAAGAGTTAATTAAAAAGAATATTAAATTTGAAAAAAAATTAATTCCAAAAGAAGAGGCGAAAAAAATTTTTAATGAACAAACTTACAAAATCGAGCTCATAGAAGAAATTCCAGAAAAAGAAGTTTCTGTTTATCAAAGCGGAAATTTTATCGACCTTTGCAAAGGGCCACATGTCAAATCAACTAAGGAAATAAATCCTGATTCTTTTAAATTAACAAAAATTGCCGGAGCCTATTGGCGAGGTTCAGAAAGAAATCCAATGCTAACAAGGATTTATGGATTGGCCTTTGAAACAAAAAAAGAATTGGAAAAATTTCTTGAAAATCAAAAAAAGGCAGAAGAAAGGGATCATCGAATTTTAGGTCAAAAATTGGAATTGTTTTTGTTTGATGAAGAAGTCGGAGCCGGGCTTCCGATTTGGCAACCAAAAGGCCAAATTTTGAGGAAAATAATTGAAAATTATTTGTACCAAGAATTAAAAAAGGAAGGATATCAATGGTTAGTCACTCCTCATATTGGAAATTTAAAATTGTGGAAGACATCTGGCCACTGGGATCTTTACAGAGAAAATATGTACTCCCCTATCAAGATCGATGAGGAAGAATATATGTTAAAGCCAATGAATTGTCCTTTCCATTTGAAAGTTTATCAATCGAAAATTCGTTCTTACAAAGACCTGCCAATAAAGTATGCCGAGTTTGGAACTGTTTATAGATATGAAAGGTCTGGGGTTTTGCATGGGTTAACAAGGGTACGAGGTTTTACCCAAGACGATGCCCATATTTTCTGTACGCCAGAACAATTGGCAAAAGAGGTTGAAAAACTGATAAAGCAGGCAATAAAAATTTTCAAAAATTTTGGATTTAGAGAATTAAATTATTATTTAGCCACGAGGCCAGAAAAATTTGCCGGAACAGAAAAAGGCTGGGAAAAGGCAACGAGGGCATTAAAATATGTTTTGAGAAAATTGAAAATTAAATACCAAATCGATCCTGGCGGAGGGGTTTTTTACGGACCAAAAATCGATATTAAAATCAAGGATTCTTTAGAAAGGGAATGGCAATGCACGACGATTCAAGTCGATTTCAATTTGCCAGAAAGATTTAAACTTTATTACATCGACAAAAACGGAAAAAAGAGGCAGCCGATAATGATCCATCGGGCCTTGCTTGGTTCTTTGGAAAGATTCATTGGAGTTTTATTAGAAAATTATGGCGGGGCTTTACCTTTTTGGCTTTCTCCTGAGCAAATTTGGATAATTCCGGTTGGGGCAAGGCATAAAAAATATGCGAGGGAAATAGGTTCTAAGTTAAAGGTTCTAGGTTTTAGAGTGAAAGTAAGGGATGAAAATGAAACTGTCTCAAAAAAGATCAGGGAAGGAGAAATTCAAAAGATTCCCTATATGCTGGTTGTTGGAGATAAAGAGATGAAGTCAAAATCGGTCAGGGTAAGAGAGAGAGGAAAGGGAGATGTGGGAGAAATAAAATTGAAAAAATTTCTTGAAAAAATAAAAAAGGAAAATGAACTTGGAAAATGAAAAGGAATTGGTCGAGAAAGCGAAAAAAGATCCTCAGGCCTTTTCAAAAATCTACGATTTCTATTATCCTCAAATTTTTGGCTATGTCTTAAAAAGAGTGGTCGATGTTGAAGTGGCAAGAGATATAACCTCTGAAACTTTTTTTAAATGCCTAAAAAACATCGAGAAATTTAAATGGAGGGGTACCTCTTTTTCCTCTTGGCTTTACAAAATTGCTTCAAACGAAATAGTAAATTTTTTTAGAAAAGGAAAATACAAACCTGTTTCTTTTGAGAAAATTTCAGAACCTTCTTCTTTATCGAACCCATCTCAAGAAATAATTGAAGCTGAAGAAAAAATGAAAAAAGAGGAAGAATTTTTAGAATTGCATCAAAAAATTAAAAAACTTCCCCAAATTTATCAAGAAGTTATCGTTTTGAAATTTTTTGAAAAAAAGAAAACCAAAGAAATTGCCGAAATTTTAGGAAAAAGCGAAGGGGCAGTAAAATCGTTGGTCCATCGGGCAATAGAAAGGTTGAGGAAAATGATGTAATAAATTTCAGGTTTTAGCGTTATATTTTAGAGAAAATGAAAGAAGAAGAATTAATCAAAAAATTAGAAAAAATAAAAATTCCGGAAATTGAGCTTCCTAGCCATAGAGAAGGGCTCAAGGCCGCTTTAATTGAGTGGAAATATTTTAGAAAAAAAGGTTGGGAAATTTTTCCTTTTTTTAAAAGAATTGGGACATTGGCTGGGAGTTTGGCTTTGATTTTGTTAATTTTCCTTATCGCTAAAAATTTCCTTTTCCCAAAAAATAATTTAATTGTTGCTCAAAAAATTGCTTTGAAAAATCCAGAAATTGAAAATTTGATTAAAGAAGGAGGAGAAATAAAAGATGCTGAAGTATTGAACAGCAAGGCCTATTTTCTAATCGGGAAAAAAGAAGCTGAAAAATTACCACTTAAAGCTGAGGGAAAAAAAGAGGAAATGAATTTGGCTGAAATAAATTTGAAAGAAAAGAAAGTTTCAAAAATCGAAAAAGTTTCGCCCCAAATTTTTCCTTTGAGCGAAGAAGAAAAAAAATTGGCTCAAGAAATAGGAAGGGTTGAGAAAGAAAAGATATTAAAAATAGAAAGTTTGCCGACATTAGAAATTGAGTTAGAAAAGGAAAATAAAGAATTGAAACTGAAACCAAAAGAAAAAAGAGCGTTAATAATTTATAAAGAGGGAAATGAAAAATGGGCAAAGAGAGTTAATTTAACAAAAGGAGAGATTGAAGAAATTGAATTTTTAGGCAAAGAATAAAGGTCGAAATCAAAATTAAAAAATATGAGAAAAATAATCGCCTTAATTTCATTGATTGCTCTCTTTTTAGGAACTTTCGAAGTTGCAAAAGCTCAATTGTCAGTTGGCCAAACCGGAGAAGAAGTTTCAAATTTACAAGAAGTTTTGAAGGAAGATCCTGAAATTTATCCTGAAGGATATGTCACTGGTTATTTTGGGAAATTGACTGAAAAAGCAGTGAAAAAACTACAAAAAAGGTGCGGATTGTCAGAAACAGGAATAGTCGATGAGCAAACTCTAAAATGCATTTTCCCAGAAATAAAAATTACAGTCCTTTCCCCGAACGGTGGAGAAAACTGGAATAGAAACGAAATTCAAACAATAAAATGGAAAGTTGAAGCAGCTCCCGGTGAAGGAACAATAAAACCAGAAAGAATGATTTGGAGAAAGGCTTCGATCGACCTTTTTAGAAGATTGCCTTCAGCTGAAGGAACAAGCACTAAAGCTGTTTTTGTCAAGCATATCGCAACTGTCGATCTCTTTGCCACTGCCTACTCTTGGAAAATTACTCCCGACATTCCCAATGGCTCAGATTATATAATCAGAATAAGCGCAGGAGAAAGAATTGTTCCAATGATAAGGGCAGAAAGGCTGAAAAAGGAAATAGTTTGGCCGATAGAACCGATTCCTCCAGTTCCACCTTGGAAATTGGCTTTCGATGAGAGCGACGGAACTTTTACGATCAGCGGTGAAGCTAAGCCAAAACCAGATTTGTCAGAAGTGATCAGAATTTTAGAAGAGATAAGCAGGGATTTAGAAAGAATGAGCGCCAATTTGAAAAGGGCGATAGATCTTTTGAGGGGAATATCTTATTAATTGCTTTCCTTGTGGGCAAGCCGCCGAGTTTATAAACTGGCGGCTTTATTTTTTCTCAAAAAAGGATATAATGAAATTGACAAATTTTTTAGAAAAAATAAAAAGGTCGAAAAAATAAAAAATTAAAAAATGAAGGGATTAAAAATTTTAATAACGAGCTTGATTTTGGTTTCAATTCTAGGAGGAATTGTTTTTGCCCAAGAAATGACAGAGGTAGCTCAAGATGAGGAAGTTTTGCCTCAAGATCTTGGAATTTCAGAGCCAAAATGGTTGCCGGACCATCCCCTTTATTTCTTGAAAAATTGGGGAAGAGGGATTCAATTATTCTTTACCTTTAATCGGGCGAAAAAAGCTGAATTGAGGCTGAAATTTGCCAATGAAAAATTGATCGAGGCAAAAAAATTAGCCGAACTAAAGAAAAATCCGAAATTGATTGAGAAAACAGTATCTGATTTCCAAAATGAAATAGCAAAAATCTCAGAGGAAAGCGGAGAGAATTTGATGCAATTTTCTGAAAAATTGATCCATCAAGAAATTTTGCACCAAAAGATTTTGCAAAGATTGGAAACTCAGGTTCCGCCAGAAGTTTATGAAAAGATAAAGGCTCAGAAGGAAAGACATTTGGAAAGATTTGCTCAGGTTATGCAAAAAGTTGAAACAAAAGAAAAGATTGCTGAAAGATTGGAAAATGAGTTGGGAAAGATAAAAGGATCGAAGTTCAAAGAATTTAAAGACCTTGAAACTTTGACTGAAATCGAAGAGAAAATGCCAGAGGAAGTAAAGAAAAAGATTGAGGAAAAAAGGACTGCAATGACTGAAAAATTTAGAGAGAAATTGGAGGGAATGCCTGAAGATGAAAAGGAAAAATTCAAAACTTACTTGGATCAGGTTTCAGGAGATAAATTGGAGCACTTGGAAATTATTTCCGATTTAGAAAGTGAAGAAATCTCAGATAAATTGAGCGATGTTTTAGAGAAAGCGAAAGAGAAAAAGATTGAAGGAGTTGAAAAAGAGGCGATTTCGGCAGATCAAGCAAGTTCCCAAATTAAAAAAGCAGAGGATGAAATTTCGAAGGCAGAAGGAATTGTCGGAACTTTATCAGAAGAAGAATATGGAGGAAAAGCAGCAAGAAAGCTTTTGGATTTGACAAAAAAGCATTTGGAAGAAGCAAAAAAGGCATTCAATGAGAAAAAATACGGAAGGGCATTTGGATTGGCAATGACCTCTTATCACGAAGCATTGAATGCAGAAAGGATTGTCCAAAAAATTGAAGAGATGAAAAAATCTCCAGAGAAAATGAAAGAAAAGTTTGAAAAGCTTTATCCAGGAGTTGAATTACCAAAGGATGTGACAAAGTGTGAAATTCCTTTAATGAAAGAATGTCCAGAAGGGGAGGTTTTAAGAGTCGAAAAAGATGAAAATGGATGTCCAATTTTTAAATGCGAACTCCTTCCTAAATTGCCAAAACCGCCAGAGAAAATCGTTTGTCCTATGGTCTGGGATCCAGTTTGCGGAAAGGATGGAAAAACATACTCTAACGAATGCATGGCAAAAGCAGCCGGGGTGGAAATTGATTATAAAGGAATGTGCAAAATAGAAAAAAAATTCATCAAAGTTATTTCTCCTAATAATAACGAATATTGGGAAGATGGGCATACTTATACAATTGAATGGGAATCTGAGGGTGTGGAGAAAGTTATGATACAAGTTTATTGCGGGGGAATGGAGCCAAGAAATATTCTTCCAGAGCCCGTAGAAGCGAGTTTAGGTAGATATTCTTGGGAAATTCCCATAGGATTTTACAAGTGCCCGTTTCCAGGTTCAAAAAAATGTGAACCTGAATGTGGTTTAAAAATTTACGATTTCTATAACCCTTCTATTTACGATACCAATGATTATTCCTTTACTATTCTAAGTACACCCGTGGAGTAAGATGAACGAATTAAAAAAATATATAAATTTAGCCAGTAAATTTTAGGGCGGCCTTGAAAAAGGCCGCTTTTTGTTTTATAATAAAAATCATGAAATATTTCATTTTTACTTTTGGTTGCCAGATGAATAAATCTGACAGTGAAAGAATTGCCACAGTTTTAGAAAAAATGGGTTATCAAAGAGCCTCAAAAGAAAATGAGGCTGATTTAATATTGCTCAATATGTGCTCTGTCAGGCAATCTGCGGTCGATAGGGTTTATGGAATGGCGAAAAAATTCGCCAAACTCAAATCTCAAAACTCAAAAGTCAAAACTATTTTAACAGGTTGTATTTCAAAAAAAGATTTCCAAAAGTTCAAAGAAAAGTTCGATTATATTTTTTCAATAAAAACTCTCTCTAAATGGCCGGAATTTTTGAAAAATGAAAAATTTCATTTTTATCCAAATCCGAGGGATGAAAAATTTGTCAAAGAATGCAAAGCAGAATATTTGAAAGAGAAACCAAAGCTAGAAAAAAATTTTTCAGTTTTTATTCCGATTTCTACTGGTTGCGACAACTTTTGCTCTTTTTGCATTGTCCCTTTTGTCAGGGGTCCTTTAGTTTGCAGAGATCATCAAGAAATTTTAGAAGAAGCAAAAGAGGCGGTAAAAAATGGAGTGAAAGAAATTTGGTTTTTGGGACAAAATGTCAACGATTATAAATCTCCTTCAGATTCTTCGATAAATTTTGCAAAGATTTTGAAAATGGCAAACGAAATTGAAGGAGATTTTTGGATTAGATTCACCAGTCCTCATCCAAAAAATTTCTCTGATGAATTGATAGAAACTATGGCAAAGTGTCAAAAAGTAACTCCTTATTTGAATTTGCCAGTTCAATCTGGAGATGATGAAATTTTGAAAAAAATGAATCGACCTTATACAACAAAGCAATACAAAAATTTAGTTAAAAAAATTAGGGCGGCTTTTAAAAAATACAGAAAGGGATTAGAAAAAGAAATCGCGATTTCAACCGATGTTATCGTTGGATTTCCAGGAGAAACAGAAAAGCAATTTCAAAACACAGTCAAACTATTTAAAGAAATAAAATTTGACATGGCTTATATTGCTCAGTACTCCCCTCGCCCAGGAACAGCGGCTGAGAAAATGGGAGATAATGTTTCGAAAAAAGAGAAAGAAAGAAGATGGAAAATTTTGACTGAGATTTTAAAGAAAACTGCATTAGGAAAAAATAAAAAATTCATCGGAAAAGAAGTTGAAGTTTTGCCAGAAGAATTTAAAGATGAATTTTTAATTGGAAAAAATCGTCATTACAAAACGGTGAAATTTAAAGGAAATAAAAATTTGATTGGAAATTTTGTAAAAGTAAAAATCATCGATGCTTTGCCCTGGGGATTAAAAGGAATTTTAGTATAAAACAACTAAAGCTGGCTTTTGACCAGCTTTGAAAAAAAAGGGGCCTTCTCCTTTCTCGGGCCGAGGACTGATATATTATTCTTCTTTTAAGATGCGAAGCATGGATGCAACAAATTTTTTTCTGCTCCCTTTGAAATTTTTGTCCCAACACTCTGGACAAATAAGAATTTCTAGAACATCGTAGCCATACTTTTGAAGCAATTCAATTAAGTCATCAATAGCTTTTTTAGATTTGCCGCTCGGATATACCACAATTATAGACTTTGCTGCTGTGACTATATCTCCGCAATCATCGCACCACATTTTTTTCACCATCCCAGAAAATCAAGAGCCCCATTAAAGTTGCAACACTAACTATTACCACCAAAGCTAGTATCGCAAAGCCCTGCCAGAGTTGATGTTGGGCTGTTGGAGGAACTATTAGACCATCTTTTTCTAAGTTGAAAACCATTGAGTTCCACCAGATAGCCATAGGAATCAAGATTGCTAGAGAAAGCCCTACTGTTCCCAAAAAGAAACTAACCAATTTTCCTATTTTCTCAACCTCCTCTATTTTTTATCCGCTTTTTCATCAGCAGCTCTTTCTCCCCTGCCCTTATCATTAACTCAAAGGGCCGTTCTAATAATACCACAAAATTATAAATTTTGTCAAGAAAACAAAAAAACGCCCAAAGCAAAAAAGCTAAGGGCAGAAAAAAGGGGGAATTGGTCAGAGGAAATTATTTCCTCTTCATCTTGAAATCTAACTTATCTAGCTTTCCGAATTAGTCTTATCACTATTACAATAGCCGTTGAAAACATTAGTCCAACAAAAGCTGATGCTATAGCTAATCCAAAGCTTGGGTAATCTGGTATAGCTATGAAACCAAGGATGAAGGAGCCTAAAGTTGTGCAAATTATTACAACCAATTCTGGGATGGCTTTGTATTTCCATGCTACTATGCCAGCTATTATCATGACTATTAGAATATAGAGGATGGGCGTTAGCAAGAAAGGTTCTGGTTCAGGTGATGGCATCGGTGTTGGTTCTTGCGCCAGTTGAAGTATTGCTGTGAGCATTATTATCACCACACGTAAGCCAATCTTCCAGGTCCGCCTCTTCTATAGTAGAGGTCTCCTCCGTTACCTGTGTATGATGGATCGAACCTTGCTAGGGCTACACAGTCAAAGTCTATTAGAAGGTATATTGGGTTGTCGGTATATGTGTAGTAGAAGTTTATCCACCAGTATTTGAAGGTGTAGCCAGATGGCGGGTTTGCTGTTAACGCTATTATAGCATTTTCTGGGACCAAGAGAGCGTCTTCGATGACTATTGTGTTCCAGCACGACATATAAGTGTAGCCGGTGATGACTAGGCAGTATTGGTAGCTGAAGGCACATTGGTCTTGGAGGTTTCCATAGGTTGGAATGAACCACCATAAACCGCCTGTTAGGGATGGGTCAAAGATGACTGCACATTGGGCAATACCGTTTTCATCAGTAGAGTATGAACCAAGATAGAAGACGCTGTAATTGGGGTCCACGAGGTAGAAGTTTACGGCAATGTTGGAGAGAGGATTTCCGTTTTCAGCGACATAAGCGAAGAAGTAGACTAGCGAGTATTCGCTGGCATGCCAACCGTAGAAGTTTTCGCCGAACCCACTTATGCACATGTATTTTACTGTCTGGTATGTGTTGTCTGTGTAGGCAACTGTAAATATGAAACCGTCGATTGATGTGCCGGCTTTCGGATTCCTAATCGTTATATTTGACGGAGTCTCCACTTCTTGTGGTTCAACAGTTAGCGGTTTTGCTTCAGCACCCGGCGGATCAACGTAGCACCAGTAAACTGCTTCCTTTGAATCAAGGGAGCAAACAAAGATCCAGTGACTATACCATGCTGCCCATCCGTACATATAGCAGTATGGTTTCTTTCCGGCGGGAACTCTGATGCCTACGGCAGCTTCAGTGTAGTCTGAGAACACCCAGTAAGCCCATAACGCAACTGGACCTATACCAGTGCTTCCGGAATATGTCCAGCGTATGCGTAGCCACCCATCTTTCTTGTCACGTGAGTAACTTATCCAGTATGCTGGAAGCTTAACATTTAGGCTTATGCCTTTATAGGAGAAGGAGCCTACGCCTTCCCCCCATCTGAAACCGGCTTCCGGCTTATGGTTTGTTGGAATTTCGTCGCACCAGTCTGGGAAGAAAAGCTGAATGTCTGCGAACAAAATGCCTTTCCAGAAATCACCCCTGGAATAGATGTTTTCGAGAGTGGCTTTAACAGCATAATAGTCATAGTTTGGGTCTATTTCTCCAGTATCCTTGTATAAGCCGATGGATATTCTGAGTTTCTTACCCGACTTAGCATCGCTGTCGATGGTTTCATAGGACATGGGTGTGACGATTCCTTCAGTTGATGCACTTCCAGCCCATTCGTATTCAACTGGGTTTTCTTGGATAACAGTGGAGTTTGCGTTCACTTTGAAGTTTGCAAGAATGTTCTTGTATAAGGTTTGGTTTCCGTCTGCTTGAGAAATCAGCTCAGTTAAAGACTCGTTGAAGTATATTATTTGTGGTGGCTCCTCAAAAATCGGAAGAGGCGGCGGACTCTTTAAGCTAGAAATATTCTGATAAATTTCATCCGTGGCGTATCGGGCAACCGATGGCGGAAGTGATTTTTGTGGCGTCGTTTCAGAAGTCGATGGCGTACCGATAAAAACAGTTGAAAAAATCAAAACAGCAATCAGAGAGATTGTCATTTTCCAATTTCCAAAACCTTTTTCCATTTCCGTTCCTCCTTTTCTTTCCGTCTTTTCTCGCAGGGCGGTATTCCTCCATTTTGGAAGAAATTTTCCCTCCTTTACCGTCTGCTGGTTCTTCTCATCCAGATTGTCAAAGAACCTAATTTAGTAATAGCACAATCAATAATATTTGTCAAGATTAATAAAAAAAGCCTTTAGCTTTTGCTAAAGGCGTTGAATTTATTTTTTCTCCTCTTTTTCCTCCTTTAAATACTTTTCGTAGTATTCTTTTGCCTTTGCGATTGCTTTTTCTGGAATTTTTAAAATCGAATAGCTTTTTCCTGACAATTCTTGGCATTTTCCAAAAAATTCCTTTACCTTTTGGGCATTTCCTTCGTAAATTGCTAATCCACCTGCCATCCGGTAATATATTATAGCCCTCAATTTATCGCCAGACTTTTCAAACTCTTTTGCCCTCTCTTCAGCTTCTCTCATTGAAATTCTTATTTTTCTAGGATCTAAAAACATCGTATCTTTTAAAGCCTCGTAAACTTCTTTGTCATTTGCGCAGATTTTTTCCAATTCAGTCGGCTTCTTTATTTCTTCTGAGGGCCTTTCTTTCTCTTCCTTTTTCTTTCCAAATTTAAAGAACTTCATTTATTTTCCCTCCGCAAATTTAAACTATAACAATTTAATAAAAAAGTCAATTTTTGGTTTTTTTATTTTTGAAATTGGCTTAAAATAAACTATGAAAAAGCCAAAATTGATTGTCATTTTAGGACCGACTGCTTCTGGAAAAACAGAGTTGGCAATAAAATTGGCAAAAAAATTCAATGGGGAAATAGTTTCTGCTGATTCAAGGCAGGTTTACAAAGGAATGGACATTGGAACTGCAAAGCCAACAAAAAAAGAAATGAAAGGTATCCCCCATCATCTTTTGAATGTTGCTTCGCCAAAAAGGAAATTCACAGTCGCTCAATACCGAAAATTGGCTTTAAAGGCGATAGAAAAAATTCAAAAGAAAGGAAAAATTCCCTTTTTAGTTGGGGGGACGTGGTTTTACATTAAAGCTGTTGTCGATGGTTTGGTAATTCCTGAAGTTCCACCAAATTGGAAATTGAGAAGGGAATTGGAAAAGAAATCACCAAAAGAACTTTATAAAATTTTAAAAAAATTGGATCCAAAAAGGGCAAAGACGATTGAAAAGGAAAATCCCAGAAGGTTAATCAGGGCAATAGAAATTTGCAAAAAAATTGGAAAGGTTCCTCCTTTAAGATTTAATCCTCTTCCCTATCCAGTTTTGATGATTGGAATAAAAAGGAAGAAAAAGGAATTGATGGAGAGGATTAGAAAAAGGTTTTTTGAATGGCTAAAAAAAGGTTTGATTTTGGAAGTAATAAGATTGAGAAAAATGGGAGTCTCTTTCAAAAGAATTGAGGAGTTTGGAATGCATTATCGAGAAATTGCAAAGTATTTAAAAGGAGAAATTTCAGAAAAAGAAATGATCGAAAATTCAATAAGAGAAATTCAAAATTATGGAAAAAAACAAATCAATTGGTTCAAAAAGGATAAAAGGGTAAAATGGGTGAAAAATTTAAGAGAAGCAGAAAAATTAGTTAAAGATTATCTAAAAAATTAAGGGGCGAAAAGCCCCACCTTTTTCCAGAAGACATGAATCATCAATCTCATCGAGGAGAAAGGAGAAGGGAGAGAAAGGAAAAAAATATTTCATCGAGTCTTTTTCTGGAAGGTTCTATTTCATTTTATCTCTTTTAAAATCCTTGTCAAGATCTCTTTTGCAATTTTTGGGTTTGCCTTTCCTTTTGTTTTTCTCATTACCTGCCCTATTAAAAATTCAA
>Ga0080004_1115434_pt1 | contig 14749 bp, 9 predicted proteins | sample WasSprMetagenome_FD_69207 | JGI IMG/M metagenome (GOLD analysis project Ga0080004, IMG submission 69207) | Sulfidic aquatic microbial communities from Washburn Spring, Yellowstone National Park, USA - WS (SPADES assembly) (version 2) | ecosystem: Environmental > Aquatic > Thermal springs > Hot... | reverse complement strand
TTTCTTCTGCCACTATGCATTCGCCAGGCTCCAAGGACCAGATATTTCGGACAGGCACTTTTCCACCTTTAAAGTGTGCATCAGAGTAGAATGGCTAATCCCAGCAGGATTAGAAGCCCACATAATTATTAGTGCTAAGGGGATGAGGTAAGGCGTTATAAGCATTATCAACAAGATTAGAAAGCCACCGATAACCAAAACTGGAATCAACAGGAGGAGCCCTATTAGGACGCCGATGAACAGCCAGAAAAACCTTGAAAGAATCACTCTTTTTCTCCTTCTCCAGTTTTAGGCTCTTCTTCTTTAAGATATTCTCTCCTCCTTGCTTCGTTCGCCTTTAAGGGTCCATACATAAGAAAACCACTTTTTAGCGAAGTTTTCAGCATCCTTAAAGCTCGAACTACTTAACAATGCCTCAGGGGAATAGAAATCTACTGCGCCGAAATATCTGTCCATGTATTTCCACAAAAATGCGTCAAGTTGCCTATCTGACTCAGGTAAAAATATCCTAATCCTCAAGCCAAACGACCCATTTTTTAAAGCTTCAAGCGCGTGATTTAGATACTCTTCTCCTTTTTCCTTTCTAAATTTGTAACAGCTTATAATTTTGTTTAAAAATTCCACTTCTTCTTCTGTTTTTGCGCGCTTTAACATGCTTTCATGCATTCTAATCTCAGCGGATAGCATGCCTTCTGTATCCACTCTCACAAAGATTAATGGAGGTGACAAGGCAAGAATAAATTTATGCAAGCCTTGCGGGATATACACGAAATATTCAAATGGCGTAGCAACCTCAAATGTTAGACATTTTTCACTGTGTTCTTCATTCAAAACGCGCCAGTAGTTTTGCACTGTAGGAGCCATAACTATTTCTTCGTTACATCTTGGACATTTAAACAAAATTTTTGGCGTTTGATCAATGACCATACTTAAACTCCCCAACTAATTAGTAAGTCGACTATGAATAATTACTTTTCCAGTTTTATTTCTAGAAATCTTTAGAATCCTTTAACAATTAGGAATAGTTTTGCAAGCGCTCCCCCATATTATTTGTTGACTTTTCGTCCCGCACCAATAAGATGCCTTTTGGACTTATAGTTGAAAACTTTGCAAGTAATTGTTCAGATAAACCAAAGCATTAAGGGGGTTTATGCTTTAATGTATCCTTCTCCCTTTTTGAGCTTTAATGTGAAGCTATGTTTTCCATTTTGGTTATAGTATTCTCTGAATTGTGTTTGGCAGTTTTGGCAAGCGTAGGCTTTTACTGTGAAGATGCCATATTTCCATATTTTAGTTGGGTTTGGGTTTTCTGTTTTGCAGTTTGGACATTTAGCCATTACGGGTCACAGTTTATAGTTTGAGTTTTGAATATTTATATTTGCTGTGTTAAATGATTACTGTTGTGATCTGCATGTGTGGAGCTGAGGCCGAAAAGAATCAGATGGTTGTCTTTGATGCTTCATTGTTGGCTCCTCATTCACAGGAGCTTGTCGAGGCACTTCTGGAGGAGAGGAATTTAACCTTCATAATGACGCCAAGAATGCAGGAGACTTTAAGGAAAATAGAAGAGTATGGAGGTATTCTACGACTCTGGAATGTTGACACTCGGTATGCAAAATTAGTAGCTGATTTCATACGCCGAACCGAGCTTACGGAGAAGGCCAAAGTTATAGCATGTGAAGAGCTTCCTGAATATAAAGTATGGGGTTACTTTAAGGATGCAGTATTAGAGAAGGAAATTGCTCAAGGCATTCTTGCTGATTTTCTCGCAGATGAAATGTGTTTAGCGCTAGCTGGTTATCCAATCCTTTGTTGCGCTTCGTCACGATGGAGGATTGTTGAGTTCTTTGAAAAAATCGGTGTTTCCGTGAGGAAAGTGATTCGTGCGCGCCTGATGGAAAAATCAGAAATGTTAAAAACGAAAAGGTTTCGTCTTGCAATTCTAGCTAAAGGAACAGGCATAGCTCTTGTTTACATTTTAAAGACTCCGCTAGATGCCATTGTGCAGTTTGGAGTTGAGATGATCAAGTTAATTATCGTCGATGGGTGATTGTAATGGAGCGGCGTTTTATCGAGTCTGTTAATTTTCCTTTTAGTGTGATTAGTGAGGCTTCTGCTGTTGAGAAGGGTCCTGGCAGGCCTCCTCATTGGGAGATGGTTTTTTGGTGGACTCGGAAGCCTTTGATTTCTGCTAGGGCGATTATTGCTGGTTGTTTGTTGCCTGAAAAGACGAGCGTTGGCGAGTTTCTTTACGGGATTGGTATTAGGCGTAAGGGTAAGCGGGCTGATGGAAGGATTGTTTTTGATGGGGCGCCCCATCGGGTTAAGCCTCGTTATCGTTTTGAGGGTGTTAGGCTTTTGGATCCTTTTGCTGGTTTTGGTTCTATTCCGCTTGAGGGTTTGCGTCTTGGCTTGGATGTTACGGCTGTGGAGCTTTTGCCCGTGGCGTATGTTTTTTTGAAGGCGGTTTTGGAGTATCCCGCCAAGTATGGCGAGCGGTTGGTTCGGGATGTGGAGAAGTGGGGGCGTTGGGTTACTGAACGGCTTAGGGAGGATCCGTTGATTAGGGAGTTGTATGAGGATGATGTAGCTGTTTATATTGGTTCTTGGGAGGTTAAGTGTCCCCATTGTGGGCGTTGGACTCCGCTTGTTGGGAACTGGTGGCTTGCAAGGGTTAAGGCCGGCGAAGGATATGCGAGGCTTGCTTGGATGGAGCCGGTGGTTGAGGGAGATGAGGTGAAGATAAAGGTTGTTGATTTGAACAAGGCTCTAGGCGATAGGGTTGTTAATGGGACGCGAGTTTCAGGGTTAAGGGTAACAGCTGGCGGGAAAGAGTTTAGGGTTCCAGAAAGCAACATTGAAGCGAGAAGAGAAAAGGCTGTCTGTCTTCTCTGTCACCAGCCGATAATGCAGATAGACCCTCAAACAGGAAGGCATTACGCTGAGACAAAGGGTTTGCCAAAGGAAGTTAAAGAGAGACTAAAGGGTTATGTGAAGTTTGCCCTCGAGCTTTACAATAAGGGCATGGGCTATGGCACAAACACTGAGCTTCCACCATGGATAAACGAAACGCCGGCAAGGCAGAAACTGCTCGTCAAAGTCAAAGTTAAACAGGGAGATTTAGAATTCGAGTCATGCACAGAAAAGGACCAAAAAAAACTCGAAAAGGCAAAGGAAGAAGTGAAAAAGCTCCTAGAAACAAACGATCCAGACGTGCCAAGAGAACCTATCTCTCTGTATAGTGTAAGGTATCTGTTTCCAATACTTTATGGCATGACAGAATGGTATAAGCTCTTTAATCCTCGCCAACTTCTAACGTTGGTCAAGCTTGTTAAGCTGATACGCGAAGCAAGCAAACAAATAAAGCAGGAAAAAATCAAAGAAGAGGCATTCAAATATGCAGAAGCAATTGTAACCATGCTTGCTGTTTCTTTAGTGAATTATGAAAGGCATAACGCCGTAGTCACTTCAGTGGAACCAACAAGAAAGCTTGTTGCTCATGCATTAGCTTCACGAGGACTCGCGATGACATGGAATTGGGTGAGTATAAACCCCTTTTTTAGCATTATTGGCTCATGGGTCAAATCCGTTGAACATACCATTGAAGGTTTGTCCTATCTTGAATCTGTAATAAAAAGCGGTATGGTTAGAGCAAGTCTAGATGATGCAACTATATTAAGCAAGTTAGCTGTTAATGATAAGTTTGACCTACTAGTTACAGATCCGCCATATTATGATGATGTTCCTTATGCTGAGCTTAGCGACTTCTATTATGTTTGGCTTAAGAGGGCTTTAAGTGATGTTGAAAATGAGCGTCTTATGCCTAGGTTTTTGCCTGAAGCCTTCTTTGAGAAAGTTGGTGACAGCTGGATTGAAGTTTCAACGCAGTGGGAGAAGTATGCAATAAGCGAGGTTAGCCTCAACCCTCCACGGCTTGGTGCATCTGCTAAGCCTGAGGATGGCGTCAGACACTTTCAGAATCTTCTTAACGCTTCGTTTGTCACCATGGCTTCTAAGCTTGAAAATAATGGTTTACTTGTTACATATTATGCGCATACGGATCCTAATGCTTGGAAGGCTTTGCTTGAAGCCGGATGGGAAGCAGCTGGCTTCAGTGTTACAAATGCCTTTCCAATTACTACTGAATCTGCGCAAAGCGTTGTTAAGAGGGGAAAGCTTTCAATGGACACAAGCATAGTTGTTGTTTGGAGAAAGGGAAGCGAAGGAACAATTGAAGCTTCAGAACTTTATAATCAAATGGTTGAGGAATCAGCCAATAGAGCCAGAGAACTAATGGATATAGGCGCCATAGGCAGAGACCTAGTCATCGGAACACTTGCAGCATCCCTAGCAGTAGCCACAAAATACCGCGAAATAAAAGTTATGGGAAAAATAGATACAAAAACTCTAATAGACAATTATGTTTACCCAGCAACATATTTAGGCTTATCCAAAGCCCTTGCGATAAAAGCTGAACTAAAAGAAGGCGTAAAACATCCAGACGCAATGTTCTACCTACTTGTAAAGTCCATCCTACCAGGAGCAAAGAAAAAGACACTTGAAAGCACAGACTTGAGAATATTCTCCATAGGGACATCCCTAGACCTTAACACGGCAATAAAAACATGGAGAATTCTCAAAGGCGAGGCAGAACCAGGCGCCAAAGTGGCAAAGGCAAAAACCTACACGCTCATTGAGCCGCCTTCTGACGAACGCTCAAAAATAGCAGAAATCCTAGAAGTCAGAGGCATAAACCCAGAAAACCCACAAATAAGATGCGCAATAGACGCCCTCCACACGCTTGAATACTATGCAGTAACATATTCAAGAGAAGAATTTAAGCGCAAAACCGAAGAACTAAAAAATGCATACCCATCTCACATCGAAGAAGCCCTAACACTAGCAAAAATCTTAGCCAAAACCCTTCCTAAAGAAGACCCAGAATGGAGCCTATGCAAAAGAATAACGGACCACTTATCACCTGAACAGAAACTCTTGTTCCCAGAAAAAGGTGATTAAAATGGGAATATTAAACCTCATAAAAAACGGTTTGATGGAAGTATGGGAAGATGTATACGATGCAAGGCTGGACGATAAAGCCGCTCCAGACCTTGGAGACTTATTAAAAGGCGAAGAAGAACCAATATACTCAAACCCAAAAGAATTCTTCAACAGAACATACCTAACAAAATCAATGGAAGACCTCATAGAAGACATAGCTGAAACCCTCAAAAACGGAAAAGGCGGAGCCATATACCTTCTAACATCGCTTTTTGGCGGAGGAAAAACCCACACGCAAATAGCCCTCTACCACGCCTTCAATAACCCGGATACATTAAAGAGGATAAACGAAAAACTGGCCGCAAAAATAGCCGAAGCTGGAAAACCAACAATAATTGTTATGGACGGGAGCAGAGTCGACCTAATACCACACCCAAAAGAACCATACAAAGCTGAAGGTTTCACAATAAAAACAATATGGGGAATGCTGGCCTACAGACTTGGCGCATACAGCAAAGTAAAACACTTGGACAGTGAAAAGGCTCCAGCCCCGGATGTAACTCTGCTAAAAAGCATATTATCCGAACCGAAAGAGCCCATCCTGATATTAATGGACGAAATAGTCCACTACGTCTTCAACATGGACAAATCCCTCGACCTAAAGGATTATGGCGAAAAAGTTCTCCTATTCCTCGACTACCTCTCAAGAGCCGTAGAAGACACACCCAAAACCGTCTTAGTCGCCTCAGTTCAAGCCGAATATAGAAAGGTTGAGGGACAGAAAAAACTTTTAGAAGAAGACGTTTTCGTGGGCTACGCTGGCAAAGTCCTAAGAAACTTAAGCAGAGAATCAACAAAAACAGTAACCCCTGTCTCGCCAGACGACGTGGCAAAAGTCCTTCAAAAAAGAATCTTCAAAAAAATTCCAGAAAACGAGGCTTGGAAGGCAAGGGACGAACTATACAAGAAATACCGCGAACTGCCAGAACTTTTCGGTGTAGAATCCGACTGGCAATACTCGACAGAAACAGGAAGAATTGCCACAGCAAAAGACACCTACCCATTCCACCCAAAATACATAGAAGTCCTACAAGAATTTGTAACAAGAAACAGAGACCTCCAAAAAACAAGAGACGCCATAAGAATAACGAGAAAAGTTGTCAGACGAATTCTACGCCTCAAAAAAGAAGCAAGCTTCATAATGCCATGGCACATAGACCTAAAAGACAACGACATAAGAACAAGAATCCTCACACAAAGCCACAGCGAATTCAGAGACGTCGTCTCCAGAGACATAGTTTCAGAAGAAGGCCGCCTAGGCTCAGTAATAGAATGCTCAAAAAGCGAACTAGCATACAAAATAGCTACAACAGTCTTCCTGAAAACCTACACATACGAAACCTTCAAAGAACCCCTAAAAGTTTTCCCGGATACAAAAGAAATAGCCCTGATGGTTTACGAACCAGAAAACTTCACAGCAGAAGGTCTGACACCACTAGACATCAAAGACACGTTGACGGAAATGGTCAGCCGATTACCCCACTTCACATCAGAAAGCGGACGCTACTGGTTTACCCCCTACCCATCAGTAATAGAATACGTAGAGAAGAAATCCGCTGAAAAACTCCGCGAACCAAGACTAGAACTTTATAGGGCTATCACTGACTGCACAAACAACATACTGATAAGAAAAGAGAGAAGAGGCATAGAAGAGCGCGGAGAAATCTTCGACGAAAAAACCACAGAAGTAATAGGCTACGGGGACATACTGGAAGAAATTACAATAGATGACGAACCACAACCTAGACTCGTAGTCCTCATAAAACCCGAAATAAACGAGGAAGAAGTCAGAAACATAATCCTCATGAAAGGCAAAGAAGGCCGAAGAACCTATAGAAACACAATAGTCGTGGTATGCCCCCACCAGCAATTAGACTTCAAAACTTTGCTAACCTTCGCAGCCAAGATAAAATCAGCAGAAGAAGTCATGGACAGCTTAGCCGAATACTACAAAGACAAAGACATACGAAACCTTCAAGAGAAAAAGCTGAAAGACTACATACAAGACAATGTTAGGCTGTTAAACGAGCACCTTTTGTCAGCATTAACCAGAATAGCCTACCCAGCAAAAGAAGCCGGAAAAGACGAAATAAAATGGACAACGACATCCGCCGCTTCAGCCATCATACCGCAAGTTGAAGCTGGATTGAAAAACCCCGCCACAGGACCGAAACTAAGAACAGACATAAGCTTTAGGGATTTAGCCGACTTCCTAAAAATGAACCAGAACTGGGATCTAATCGAAGGAACGAGCAGATACACATTCAGAAACATCTTAGACACATTTTACACCGTAACATCCGCCCCACTAACCACACGATACACCATCGAACAAGCAATAAAAAACGGCATAGAAGCCCTCGACATTGGAATAGTAATGGATGGAAAACTCTACTGGAAACAAATAGGTCCGCAAAACGGGGCAGAAACACCCCTAAAAATAAAAGATGATGCCGAAATCCTCCCCTACCGAATAGCCGCAACAATCATGAAAGATAGCCTTCAGGCGGAAAGCGGAATCAGAAAAATAGGAAAAGAAGTGCATGAAATATGGTTTGAAGTAGAAATTGTAGGTAAAAAATTTAGACTCGAAGACCTAATTCATCAAAAGGACTGGGAAAAAATACTGAAAGCCGGAACAATCCTCAAAAAAGAGAGAATAATCGCAACAGGCTTCATACTAACCCTTAAACCAAGCACGTTAACAATAAAAACAGGCGACTATGCAAAAGTGACAGCGACGATTACGCCGATAGATTCCTACGATTTTCCCATCAGCATAGAAGTTGAAAAAGGAACAGCCAAGCCGGAAAAAGGCAAGGCACCATTCGAAGTAGTATGGGATCTTGGCCCAATGGAAGAGATAGGCGAACATGCTTTTAAAATTAGAGCCATAGGCGAAGACGGAACAGAATCAACATCAACCCTAACGGTCAGAGTGGAAAGCTTAGAAGAGGAAATTGAAACCGAAAAGCTTGACTTAACACACGTAGGTGCAAAATTAACCCAAATAACTCCTAAAAACTTAATTTCAATGCAGATGGCAACGGAAACCCTTTCTAAACTCAATCAAGAAGCAACAGTTCTACAACTCATCGTAATATTCGAGGAAAACATTACCTTCTCATGTAAAGATATAGACTCAAAACTTGCAGGATACTTTGCCCAAAAACTCCGAGATATCGAAATGACCCTAAAACTTAAAGAAACACAATTCATAGGCACACTAAAACTAAGGCAGCCAATAACCCTAGACAGCTCAAAGATAACCGCGTTTACACCCTTATCAGAAAAAGCAATCTTTAAGCTTAGGGTAATGAAAAAATGAGAACCAAATCTTTAGAAGAAGCATTACAAACAAAATATCAGATTAAACTAACCAAGAACCGGGTAACTTTCATTTGGTCGTCGACTCCGCAAACACCGTTAAAAAGCTCAATCGACCTGAAAACCAGAATAAATCCTTCTGAGCTTCTTTTTCTTGCGAAAGAATTTAACAGCCCGGTGGATAATGGCAAAATCCTAGTTCAAAACCTGGAACAATACAACAGGTTACTTATATACGCATGTGTTCGACCCGCATTAAAAAAGGCTGAAAGTATACGCAAACTTCAAGAACAAATTTTCGATATGACAAGTTGGGACGCACACTATTGGGCTTCAGCATTCCGAGAATTGTGGTGGAAGCACGGGAAACATGCAGAGCTTCAACGTTTAGTTAAAGCGTTTAAATTCTTTTTTGAAATAAAATAGGCGAATAAAATGGAGTTGAAGGAAGCTGTAAAAATCCTTCTTGCAAATGTGCTCAACCAGTTTAGCTATCACCCTTTGTTTTCGCCATACCTTAAAACTTCAACTGAAAACCCTCCGAAACATTACTTACACCAATGTGAAACGATTGCCAGATTAGCATTGCGAAAACCTATTAGGGTATTAATTGGAGATGAAATAGGTCTCGGAAAAACCATTACAGCCTTGGCTATAGCAAAATACTTGGAAAACACTGGAAGAGCCAAAAGAACATTAATTGTTGTTCCAAGAGTTTTGGTTTTGCAATGGCATAAAGAACTTGCCAGAATGGGGATTCCGACATCAAAAATTAAACATTTAGAAAGCGAGAACATTGAATTTTACAGAATGCAAAGCTTCCCAGAAGGCTACTACATCACCTCGATGGATCTACTCAAGAGAGAAGAGAGAATCTCCAGAATTGTGGATGTGGAATGGGACCTCATAATCGTAGACGAAGTTCACAAGTTCGGCTATAAGACTAAACGATTCTGGAAAATAGGGAAGATGCTTATTGAAGGAAAACCATCGAGAAACGTTATATTCTTATCCGCAACCCCTCACCGTGGAGACCCTAGGGATTACATACATCGCTTACAACTGCTAGATCCTTTCCTTGTCGAAGACTGGAAAAATCTCGACAAAAGGCTATTTTATGAAGTTACACACGGCGCCATACTTTTTAGAAGAACTAAAGAAGACGTCAATAGCATTTATGAAGAAAAGAAAATTTTCACCGACGCTAAATTCTACGCAGGCCTTATCGCTGGAAGAGAAGATGAAAAAGACTTCGTAAAGGAACTCGTAACCTTCCTACGAACTAAGCTGGTCGAATTTGCCTATGAAAAAGGCATGATAAGCGAGAAAGTAATCCCTCTTCTGATAATTCTAATATTTAAGAGAGCGACATCAAGCCCATACTCAGCTTGGACAACGCTTCAAAGGCTTCTGCTAAAAAGGGTTGAGCCAGACTTCCCAAAAGAACTTGTTGCAAGTGTTGAAAGCTTTCTTGGAGTTGGATACGAAGACTTTGAATATGAAAAGGACCCCGAAGAAGTATTCAATGAATTCTTGGACAGGGCGTCTTCCCTTTTGAGTTCAATGGATATGGAAAAAATAAGAGAACTAAAAGATATGGCCCATTCAATAATGGAGAAGGGCGATACCAAACTTAATGCCACAATTTCCCTCCTTGAGGACATAACAACCGAAAGTAATTCAAAAGTTATAATCTTCACCGAGTACAAAGACACGCTAGACTACATCGTAAATAATTTGAAGAAAAAGCACCCAGAGTGGAGTCAAAGCATATTAAGCTTAAGCTCCGAGGAGACACGGGATGAAAAATTATTTAATAAGGTGCGCGATGCGTTTGAAAAAGATCCCAAAGCGAGAATTCTTGTGGCAACGGACGTTATCGCCGAGGGAGTAAACCTTCAAGTTGCAAACATTGTAATCAACTACGAAATTCCGTGGAGCCTAATAAAACTTGAACAGCGAATTGGCAGAGTGTGGAGGCTAGGCCAGGAAAAGGATGTTGAGGCATACACATTATTCATGGATAACATCGCAGACAAGGCAGCTTTAAACTCAATGTATCAAAAGTTATTTAACCTTAAAAAGGCAGAGCTTCAGCCCAGGCCCATAACAGGTCAAGAAGTGCTTTTCTACTACGCCGAAGCAAGAGACATAGCGACACTTCCACCTTCAGTGGCATTAACAAAGGAGGAAAAGAGAAAGAAATTTGTCAAAGTAACAGAGGCTAAATCCATAAAGACTTATTTGGAAAAGGATGAAGCAGGACTACAAGAGCTTGTTCGCTCAATTATAGCAGCTAAGCAGGAAATTGAGAGAGAAATTTCATCTAAAGGGGTCCTTTATAAACCCCGGACAAGAAAAGAAGTGGAGGACGCTGTAAAACTAATAGGTTTTAAAAATCATAAAGAAATTTTCGATGCGCTCAAGGAGCTTTTAAAGACTTCAGCGCCTATGCTGGGTCTAAATCTAGTTGACGAGGGCGAAGCCATTAAAATTTGGAAGAGCTCTGAAATGCCAACTTACATAAGCACGTTTGACGGCTTTTACGCCAACCTAGCCCAAAAAGGCAATACGGAAGAGGCTGTCTGCATAGTCGCCCAAGGAGACAGTGAAGCCCTGATAAGCCTAATACCAGTTTCAATCGAGGATAGAAGAGACGGCTCCCTATTATACGCTGACATAATTGGCGTTGATACGACTCACGGAAAAATTTTCAGAGGATCTTCTCTTTTAAACATCATATCTAAAGCCATTGCAAACTGTTTTGGGGCTGAAAAGCTTGACTCGGAATCTAAAGAAATCCCTGTGTCAACTTACGCCAACATTATCGAAGAGATAAAAGTTTTAACCGAAATTCTGAACGTTATGAATGCCTACAAATCTCGACTCGAAAACTATAGGCTCAGGGATCCAGAAAGAGTTTGGATTAAAAACTCGGATATTGATATTGCCACGTCTAACCCTATAGGATTTTTACATTTCGTTAAAATTTCGCCAAAACCTCTAAAAGAGATACCCGAACATGTCAAAAAGGAAATAGAAAAGCAAGCCGTTGAAAAAGTGTTAGCTGATGAGAAGGCTGAAGGACGTATACCCTTTTTGATGCCAGAAACAGAACACTACGATATAAAAAGCATAAACCCTTCAACAGGTGAAATAAGGCTGATAGAGGTGAAAGGACATAAAGGATTAGAACTTTACGCAGAACTCACCGAAGACGAAGCTGAATTTGCAGCGAAAGAAAAAGAGAAGTATTGGCTTTACATAGTCTACGATATAGGAAGTGGACAGCCAAAAGTATTGAGGTTTCAGAACCCATTAGAAACTATGGATCTCCAAGTTTTTGAAAGAATTCAAAAAAGATACATTCTGCGACCGAAAACATGAGGGAAACTTAATGATGGAGATAAAAATTCTCAGCGGTGCAAACAGCATTGGAGGCAACTTCGTTAGAATAGAAGATGGAGACAAAACGATCATTTTTGATCAAGGAATCAGGTTCGACATTATGAGCAGGTTTTATTCTGGTTTTATTGCGCCAAGAGGCGTAGCCGAGCTCAGAAATATTGGTGCCCTCCCCAAACCAGAATGGTATGAAGGAGCTAATGGAATCTACATTTCCCACATGCACCTAGACCACTTGGGTGCACTTTCAAACATTCCTCAAGAAACAAAGGTAAAACTCCCTAGCATGGCTGTTTACGAGGATATGGAAGAAAAATGGGTCGCCTCACCGACGTGGCTATCTCTAATACCGAGAAAATACTATGTAGAATTAGACGAGTTAAAGCCTCTTCAAACCGATGAAAACAACGTTATGGCAGTGCCTGTTTCCCACAGCGCCTTCCCTGCTTATGCCCTAATATACTTCGGAAAAAATGAAAACGTGCTTTATACAGGCGACTTCAGAATTGAAAGCTTTTTAGACCGTGACCTTTTCCGTGAAATCAACGGAAGCGATGATTTGCTCACTTTCTTGGAGGAAAATAAAGACATAAAGTTAGACTTTATGATCATAGAAGGAACAAACATAGGATCTGACAGAATCCCGATAACGCCAGTTGAAGCAACAAAAATAGTGAAAAAGCTGACAAAAAACAGAAAGCAAATAGTAGCCACTCTACATTCGCTTGATGTTGAATATGCCTATATGCTGGCATCAATAGCCGAAGAAATGAAAATGCAAGTTGTAGTAGCGTCTACACAGCTGGCGAAACTTTTAGAAAAAATTCCAAACATGCCTTCAAAACCCCAAGTCATAGACGAGTATGTGGATTATCTAACACCATTTGAAAAAACAACCATCGCAAACGTAAAAGAGAAAACGCTAATCCTCGTCTCATACAGAGAAATAGTTGACCTAATAAAAGATCTCAATATGGCTGGAAGCCTTTCAAAAGATTGTTTAGCAATAATATCAGAACCAGAACCTCAAATCGAAGAAGGTTCAGAATACACAGTTATAACCAACTGGTTCTCAACCATGGGAATCGAATCATACAGAATAAGAGCCTCAGGCCACTATTACCAATACAAGCTTAAAACCATACTGGACAAAGTTAAACCAAGAAAAGATGTAAAAGTAATTCACACTGAAAAACCGAAATTATTCTTTAAAATTCTTGGGAAGAATTAGGCGTTCTATTAGTTGCTGTAAATAGAAGAGTTTTATAGATTTATTTTATATATTGTGTTTTGGTCTGGGTGTGGTTTGTTTGTCTGGTAGGAAGTTGGCTTGTCACGTGTGTGGTAGGGAGCTTTCAAAAAGCGAGGCTGTTCCAGTTTATAAGAATGTTTTGGATCGTGAAACAGGCGAGTTGAAGCCTGTTTTGGATTATTACCTCTGCAAATCGTGTGATGCTCTTGTGAAGAAAAGACCGAAAACTTAGCCCTTTTTGATCAGGATCTTCTGTGATGGCAGTACGCTTACGAACTGCCATCCTTCCGCCAAGTATTTCTCAAGCTCTTTCTCGTGGATTATCCTTTGAGGGTTATGTTTTCCATCTCTAAGCCTTTTCAGCTCCCTCTCGTAAAGCTCCAGTTCCTCATCCTTGTTTAATTCTCTTCCAACTTCCTTTTCTTTAGCAATTTTAATTTCCAGCAAATCTATGCCAAGTAGACTTTTTGCTATACTTTTTAAAGCTTCAATTTTTGCCTCTTTAACTAGGGAGTTTTGGTCTAATGGCTGAGCGGTTGCCAAGAGGAAAGGCTCACATCTCTTGTAAACTTCGCGCATCCTTTCAATTGTGGATGGGTCTAAATCTCTTGTTCCGCTGTAAACGTGTTCTAATCCGGAGGTGTGGCCAAGCCATGCCTCGATATACTCGTTTGGGGCATGTCCTGTCAAATTACTCCTAAAATATTTCCTTAAGCTGTATGGCCTGATCCTTTGCACCTTGTTTCCGAAGATTAGCTGCGATTGAATTCCGCTTTTAGCAATAACGTTTTCTATCTTAGCTGTTAATGTTTTTCTCCTAATTCCTTTCCCTTTCTGTCTGGGGTTTGCTATTATCGGGCTTTTTTCAGTTATTTTCTCTCCCTTGCTTTCCCTGAGTTTGAAGTATTGGCGAATCAGCTCAACTGTTGTTTCTGGGATGAAGGTAACGTAGACGCTGTCACTTTTTGCCTGGGGAACAAATACCGCGCATGGGCTTATCCCCTTTTCAAAATCATTTTTTATGCTTGAATAAGTTAAATCGCATATATCCTCTGGTCTTAATCCTCCATAACACATTAGTTCAATAGCAATTCTGGTGGGAATGCTTGTAGCCGCATTAAGTATTTGCCTTAACTCCTCCTTTGTTGGAATTTTATCCAAATATTTAACGCCCTTCTTGAATGGCGGCTTCCCCTGAACTACAATTCCATAAAATTTTAGAAAGCTTTTAACGGCGTTCCAAATGGTATAAAGCCTTCCAGCGCTTTTAGAACCTTTACGGATTTCCGCTACAGCCCAATTCTTTAAAACGCTAAACGCCTCATTAGGAGATAACTTCACCAGCTCTTTCGGAGATAAACCACAACCATCAACAAAATCCGCCAACATGTCAACGTAATCACAAGCAGTCCTTCCACTTCTCACGGCTACTAACTCGTCAAACCAAGCCTTAACCTCTCCGCAACCCTCATATAATTTAAGCGCTCTCTTTGAAAGTGTATATCTATAGCTAAACCTCTCCAAAGTCCATCAAGAAATAGGAGATAAGAAAGAAATATATAAATGTTCGGATAGGAAAAATTGGGCCCGTAGTCTAGAATGGATTAGGACGCTGGCCTGCGGAGCCGGAGATCCTGGGTTCAAATCCCAGCGGGCCCGCTTTTAGAAATCGATAAATGTGTAAAAAGCTCTTTAAAGTAAGGT
>Ga0080004_1221480_pt1 | contig 14750 bp, 12 predicted proteins | sample WasSprMetagenome_FD_69207 | JGI IMG/M metagenome (GOLD analysis project Ga0080004, IMG submission 69207) | Sulfidic aquatic microbial communities from Washburn Spring, Yellowstone National Park, USA - WS (SPADES assembly) (version 2) | ecosystem: Environmental > Aquatic > Thermal springs > Hot... | reverse complement strand
AGCGTGTTACGATAAACGTGTCCTCGCCTGGAGGGGCATTTGGGCCATGAGCTTCAGTTGAGCCGACGGGAATGATGATGACGTCATTTACCTTCAACTTTTCTTCAATCTCCTTGCCGGTCATGGTCTGAAAGTATATACCGGTAGGCTTATCCATATGACCTCCCTCAGGAGGTAGCTTCCACTTGCCCATAGAACTCACGAGAAAAGTTTTCTCTAGTGTGTGATAAAAAGGTTGTGGGCGTAGGCGCCAGTCAAAAATTGAAAATTTTTGAATATTTACCTAAAAGAATGATATTTAATGATAAAAATTTGCAACAACAGCTAAACTTTATGCCAAAGGTGAAGGCCTACAAGTATCAGTATGAATTATGATCAGCGTCCACTTGACCTAAATCGTTTCCACACACCTATCATGTATTCTATGTTTTCCCATGGAAAATGTTCTTCTAAAGTGTCTATTGCAGACAATATTAACCCACTATTATTTTGATATAGTTTTAGGACATTTGAAACTGCTTCTTCAATTTGCTTTTTCGTACCCAATCCTATTATTATCGGAGCGTTAACACCACCCCATAAACAAATTTTTCCTTCAACTTCATTCTTTAATTTTAAAAGGTCCACGCTTCCTTGTACAGGGTCGGGGCCAAACAATACGTCAACTGATAGATCCTTGAACACTTCGACTAAGGGCATAAAATTTGATGTCATTATGTAACAGAATTTTGTTTTATGATGGTGTGTAATTTCAATCAATTCTTTAACCCTAGGCGCTATGAACGTTTTATAAAATTTAGGTGTCCAGAAGAGTGTGCTTTCATACCAGCCCCTGTAGCAAATTATGTCGAGTTCACAATTTTCTAATAATGTTCTTAAATAATTTTTGTTCAATTTTAGGAGTGTATCTAAAATTTTGTAGAGGAGATTAGGGTTTCTGTAAGGCAAAAGTATCATGTTTTCTATTCCACAAATCCATGCTAGTGCATCCCCTAGAAAGAAGGTGTTCTCCCTTTCTGTAACATTGAAATTGTTTATCACAGGAAGTTCATTTTCGTCGGCAAATTTTCTAACTCGCTCGTAGTGTTCTAAAAAATTTTGTAGCTCGAACTCCGACATGTCTCTAAATAAGGTTGAAAATGCTTTTACATCTTCTTCATTCTCTATTAAGTATTTTTTGTCCTAGCCCTTGGAGCCTGGAAATCGTCGAAGAGCGGAACTTCTAAGCCGTGAGGCCAATCCCTTGTTAATCGGACCACTTTAGTTAGTGTACCATTGGAGGTCTCGTATTCCCTGACAAGAACTTCTTCACCTTCAATTTTTTTATGAAAAGTTCTAGTCTTCACTTCATTTGAAATAAGCCACGCTGGGAACTTGAGTTCTACCACTGGGTCAAGGCCCAACCTTATTTCATCTAAAACTCTGTCTATCCCATCTTTCCATCGACTATTTTTGTCTTTTAGGAAATTACGTAAAGCCCATCTTAATGTTAATGGTATATAATCTACATTCTCGTGGTTAACAGCCTTTAATATCCTCTCCTTATGAGAAAGCATGTTCTCACGGAGAAATTACTACCTTTAGACATCTTTTACTTAATGCGGTTTCTAAAGCCTCCTTAACATGTTCAAGTTTAAATTTATGCGTAACTATGTTACCTATCTTCATTACATTCTTGTATCGATTTAATATCTTAAGCGCCCTCCCATAATCCTGATAGGGTGCACCATTCACACCTATAATCCTGGCACCTTTACCAACTATGTGTATCGTAGGATTTATTGACACTGTACCCACATCCGCAAAGGAGCCGACCAGTAAATATGTTCCACCCACCCTAAGCATTTCTAAACCTTCAAGAACCGCGCTTGGATTACCAGTGCATTCAAAGACTACATCACCTCCCCTCTTGTTTGTCATATTAAGAACATTTTTAACACGCATACCAGCGTCCGAAACATTCACTATTTCGTCAGCATAACCCATTTGCCTTATCAGCTCTTCCCTATACCTATCAGATTCAGAACCAGTGCCAACCATAATTACTTTTGAGGCGCCACCAACTCTAGCTAAGAAAGCGTGTAGAACGCCTATTGGGCCTAGACCTTGTATTACAATCGTGTCACCTAAACTGAAGCCACCCACATCCATTGCTGAAGTCGGAAGGAAAGCTTTGACCATAGCGGCTAGGGCTACGGCCAACGGTTCCGTTAAAACAGCGATATCTGGTGAAAGTGAAGCTGGAACCTTAAATACATAAACGTTCGGAAGCAAGTACATGTATTCCGACCACCCCCCAAGCAGATATGGTGGATTCTTGCAAGATAATGATGTACCATATCCTGTTTTATTTTCACACCAGGGATAACCGTAAGAATTTTTACAGACGTAGCATTTTCCACAGTAGACGTCGCAGACGGGGACTATAACGTCACCCTTCTTCAACACTTCGCCATTTGACTCCATAATTGATGCGGCTTTCTCACCTATTTCTTCTATAACACCAACGTTTTCGTGACCAGGTATAATTGGGAAAGGAATGGGCTTGAACTCATCAACATAGTATGTGTCGAGAACCTTTTCACCCCTATACATATGCTGGTCTGTCCCACATATTCCGGAATAGATCATTTTTACCAGTGCCGTATCCTCTCTTACTTCTGGAACCTCAAATTCTTTTAACTCGATTTGACCGGGTGCTGATAACACAGCGGAACGGCTAAATTTTGGCATACAAATCCACCTTTCTAGGAAAGATTACAGATTCTAATAAGTATTTCTTAAATAATTTATCATTTCATGTACAAGAATTTTTAGGAAAACTTAAATAATGTTTGCAAAAAATATATTTTGGTGAAAAGAATTTTGCAATTAGGTGTAATGCTTGAAGCATTCAAGCAGATACCGTTAAACAAGGTTTTAGAAAAGGTATCAAAAATAGGGTACAATGGTGTTGAATTCTTTGCTAGTAGGGGGAATGTGCACATAAACCTAGATTCATTTAACGAAGAAAGTGCAAGAGAATTGAAAAATATAATGGAATACTATAGTATTAAGCCGTATAGCATATGTAACAGTCATGAAGCCCAGCTGATCTTAGGCCCCCACGATAGAGCAACAGATCACCTCCTTAAAGGTACAGTAGAAGAGAAGATAAGTTATGGAGTAAAAAGAATAAAGAGAACAATTGAAATAGCGGACATGCTTGAAGTTCCTGTAATAACAGTTTTTACTGGTTCACCGGAATGGGGGAAATGGTACCCTTTCCCTGATTTAAACGCTGAAATTTGGGAAGAGTATTTCAAAATGTTTGCCGAACGCTGGTCCCCCCTGTTGGATTACGCAAGCCAACATAATGTGAAGCTTGCATTTGAAGGAGAACCTGGAAACTTAAATTATAATCTTGAAAATACTCTGATGCTGTTTAAGGCTGTTAACAATCATCCAAGCCTAGGTGTATGCTATGATCCATCACACATTCTATGGCAGGAAATGGATCCAATAGTATACATATATGAAATTGGCTCACGTATTTTCAATGTACATGTAAAGGATGTTGAGGTGCTAAATTTTAGGAAAAGTAGGACTGGATCAATGTCTTCTGGGCCGATGAATGCCAAGTTTAGAACGTTCCGCTTTAGAGTGCCAGGCTGGGGCGATATTCCATGGAAAAAGGTGGTGAGCGCACTCTATGAGGTTAACTATAGGGGGGCATTTATAGTGGAGTTAGAGGACCCACTTATCCCTCTCGAAAAAGGGGTAGAGATGGGCTATAAGTATGCAAAGGAAGTGCTTTCAGCACTTTATGAATAAAAAATTTGGATAAAATTATTTATGCAAGAACATCTTTTGCAACTTTATGCAATCCTTTTATAATTGTGTCGACATCATAGTCTGTAAGTAGTGGACTTATGTCTAAGTGTATTGCACGAGTTATTAGGTTCAAAGTCTTAGGTGCAACCTTTTCATCCTTTGGACTGTCATAGTAATGTTGCCAGTGTAAGTAGACATGTCCATCCGGTTTTCCCATAGTATATATGAGCCAAGGATACCCTCCAGAGCTTGTGTAGATTTTCTCTTCCTGTAATCGGCTTACAAACTTTTGCGCCTTAATAGCGTTTTCAAGGAAGAAGACTAGGCAGACACAAGTGTCACCGTCCGGATCATTTTCTTTCCTGAACTCTACACCTTTAATGTCGGAAATGCCCTCTTTGATCTCCTTCCACCTCTTCCTCATAGTAGCTATAATCTTATCCAATTTTTTAAGCTGTTCAATCAATATTGCTGACTGCAATTCTGTTATCCTATAGTTGTAGCCGGGAACAGGCTTTTCTGTAAGGATGTCCTTATAAACGGGTCTCCAAATTGCTCCAGCATCATGGATCATGATAGAACGTTGGTATAATATGTTATCGTTTGTCGTTATAGCACCGCCTTCGCCTGCCGTAATGTTCTTGTTAAGCTGAAAACTGTGAGTTCCAATGTGACCTATAGAGCCCAGCTTCCGCCCACGGTAACTTCCTCCCACAGCCTGAGCACAGTCTTCAAGGAGAAGGAGGTTATTTTCACTTGCAATCTTGCGTAATTCGTCAAGATTTGCGGGTGCACCACGCATGTGAACCGCCATGATCACCTTAGTCTTATCGGTGACCTTAGAGGACACGTCTTCTGGATCCAAGGTCAGCGACTCATCAACCTCCGCTATGACAGGCTTTGCACCACATGCGACTACAGCGGCTGGACAAGAAACCCAAGCGTATGCAGGGACAATCACTTCATCACCTTCATTCACTCCTAAGGCTTTAAGAGCTACATGTAGCGCAGCGGACCCAGAAGAAACTGCCAGCGCATAGCTTGTACCAATGTATTTTGCAAAATTTTTTTCAAACTCACCAGTCTTATCCAAAAACTTTGGACCATAAAACCTGAACGGAGATTGCGCTTTAATAACTTCAGTTACTGCCTTAAGTTCTTCGTCACCGAATGCTGTACCTCCAGGATACATTGGAGGTAACGGATTTTTCCTAATCGCCAAAAATCTCACCTTGCATCAAAATTAAAATTTATACGTATATAAAATTACCTTTATTTTAATGCAAGAATAGCGTCAAATTTTGTTAAAAAATTGAAGAAGAAAAATTATAATATGAATGGTTACTGCTAAGTTTTTCTGAAATATATTAAATTATACTTGTGAAAGCACATCCTATCCTTTAACGACACCAAAGACTATGCCTCTAATAATGTACCTTCTTACAACCATGAATAGGGCTAGTACAGGTAATGCTGACATGACTCCTGCGGCCGCTATCTTAGGCCATGCTATCTCCCATTTCGAAACGGTCGCGAACACGCCTATTGTAACAGTTTGAGAATTATATGTCGATGTAAGTATTAAGGCATAGAGGAACTCGTTCCACGAGTAGAGAAAGGTGAATATGAATACCACAAATATGCTTGGTAAAAGTATCATTAAAGTTATCCTAAAAAATCCGCCTATTCTACTACATCCATCTATCAAAGGAGATTCCTCCATCGACTGCGGAAACTCGTCGAAGAAACCTTTCATAGTCCAGGTTGCAAAGGGGACGCCAAAAGTAAGATATGGTATTATCAAGCCCACCCACGTATCAATCAAATTTAGGCTGCTTAGGAACATGTAATATGGAATTATTAAAATTAGTACCGGAAAAGATTTGAAGACAGCAACTAATATCGTTAACAATTCTTTCCTTTGCTTGGATAAAACTAGTTTTGATATACTGTAGCCTAATAGTGTTCCAATTAAAGTTGAAAGTGAGGCGTTTCCAAGGCTGACGATAACACTGTTTCTTATCAATTCTGCGAAATGTCTCATAGTCAAAAGGTCATAGTAGTAGTCTATTGTAGGGCTTTGGGGTATAAGTGTCGGAGGTATTTTAGACAATTCTACAGGAGTCTTAAAAGATGTTATGATATTCCAGTATATTGGTATAAGCACAAATATTGAAAAGGTCACAAGAATACAATATATAAGAAAAATTTTAATTGACCGCAAAACTTTTGCCCTCATAGCCTACTCCCTCAAGTAAGCTAGCTTAATAGAAAGGATAATGAACGCAATAATTATGACGAAAAGAACTGTTGAAATTGAGGAAGCATAGCCTAAGTCCCAAGATTTAAAGGCAATCTTATAAACGTACATTGCTATTGTTGTTGTAGTGAAACCCGGGCCACCAGCTGTAGAGCCCATGATTTCATCGAAGGCAAGAATGTTTTCCATCGTCCTAAAGATAATTATAACAAGTATGAGTGTTTTTAGATGGGGGTAAACTATTTTCGTAAATGTAGTTAGTCCTGAGGCTCCATCTATACTTGCACTTTCAATTATCTCGCTTGGTATTGCACGAAGTCCTGTGTAGAATACTAGGAAGGTGAAGGGTGTCCACATCCATATGTTAATAATGGAAACACTGAAAAGTGCGAGATTAGGATCTTCTAGCCAGAGAGGGGGAGAGATACCTAAAAGGGAAAGGAAACCTGATGGACCGAAAGAAGGGTGATACAATATTTTGAACATTACACCAGCGACGACTGGTGGAATTGCAAGTGGAAGAATGAAGAGTGTCTGCCAAACACTCTTGTATCTCGCTTCTGGCTGAAACAGCGTATAAGCTAGTATAAGGCCAATTATCGTCTGAGAGACAACAGTTATTGCTGTGAACTTGAATGTGACTTGAATCGCGTCAACAAACCTTTGGTCCCTGGGTAGGTATAGGTAATTGTTGAAGCCTACAAAGTTTTCCATCATACCCCGAAAAAATGATAAGTAGATCGAGTAAACGGTAGGAAGTATTGATAGGCCTAGCATTAGAGAAAAGGGTAGAAAAAAGAAGAGAATTGTAAGTAGGAGCTTATCCTTTGACATTGAAGCCACTGTAATGCTATTTAATATATCCTATCCTTTTCAGGTAGTCTGTGATTTCTGAGGCAGCCTTATCTAGAGCCTCCTTAGCTGAAAGCTGTCCAATTAACGCCGCGTTAAGGTATCCACCGTATATGTCAACCATCGTAAGCCATTCGGTTGTCCTAGGATATGGTATCGGTTTAGAGTCCAGGAAGTCTGGTAGGGCTGGATACAGCGGTTTAAATACTGGGTCCTGATTTATCTCAGATTTTTTCCATAAAGACCTTCGGATCGGCCAGCCTTTACCCTTTGTCGCAAATATCATTTGCCCCTCCTCACTAATGAGATAGTTTAGTAAATCTATGGCCAAATCCTTGTTTTTGGAGAAGTTGTTAACTACTACAGTGAAAACTCCTAGGACACCCTTTCTCGCCTTCGGCCCAGCTGGAGGAAACATCCATAAAAGTTTTCCAGCGGAAGCTGAACCAGGCTTTTCTATATCAGCAACTACATCACCTGGATTAATCATCCCACTTGCAACTCTACCATTTATGAATTCTAGGGCATACTCTGTTGCACCATATGTTGGTAAGCCTGGTGGGGCATACTTTGCAAAATTAAGGAACATTTGAAAGCCTTCAACTGCCTCTGGACTATTAAACTGTGGCTCCCAATTGTCATTGAACATGTAGGGCATACCGTAATCGTAAAGGAAGGTCATAGAGTCAAAGGCTATTGGATCACCTTTGGTGCCCCTACACACCCATCCATAGAAGGGCTTATTTGGGTCATAGAAGGCTTTAGCGACTTCAAGCGCTTCATCCCAGTTTTTTGGGACAGATAATCCCTTTTGGTCGAGCAAATCTTTTCTTACACCATAGAATTCGCCTGGTCCACCGCAGTGTGGCAGAGCATATATATGAGGCTCCTTATTCCTTTCTCCCGGTGGAACTGCACCCATATAGGGGGGTGTAGGCCAGCTACCAAGGTCCCACAAGCTTTCGAAAACATCTGAATCCTTTTTTAGGCCGAGAGTGTCTAATGGCGCTATCCAGCCTTTACTTGCAAGCCTTGGAAAGAATGGGTCATCTTGGAATATGATATCGAATTCCGAACTGCCAGCCTGTAGCAAGCTTACAGCCTTTTCAGCAAGCTCGTCGTAGCCTATCCTTATATATTCTATTTTAACGTTCTTCTGTTTGCTAAATTCATCAAATACGGGTATGTGAGGATCCCCTAAACTTCCGCTAAAGCCCAATACCCTTAAAGTCTTCTGCGGAGCAGTTGTGGTCGGGGATGTAACAGTTATAGTAGGAGACACTGTAACTGTTGAGGTAACAGTTTTTTCAACCGTAACAGTCTTTTCCCCACCTTTTGGAGTTAAATAGTATGTTCCCAGACCTACAAGCAACCCAGTCACTACGACAGCAATCGTGTAGTTTAGAAAATTTCTTCTATCAACCTTCTTTGCCTCTTGCGACATAAGTCGAATTAGAAAAATTCAATTATTTAAGTATTTCTATCAAATTGTCAATAAATTATGATAAGAAATTTTTAATAGCGTGCATAAATGTTAAAAATTATTTAATTCATAAAGGGGAAAATTTATAATAAATGCAATTAAACCTTCTCCACATTAACCCATCGATTTTCTTCAATGGACTTTTGTATTGCGTCAAGGACAGCCAAATTAGCGGCTCCATCATAAAAGTTCGGTTCAAAAGACCTATCTTGGGACACCGCGGACACATATTCGTATAATGCTATTACAAAGCTATCAGCCCAACTTAGTATTGAACCAGGAGGCCAAAAATTTTGTATATAGGGATGTAAGGGGTCTGTTACGATAATGTTCCTGAAACCCGAGTATTGGCCATCCTTTACCATGTACAAGTTTAGTTCGTTTAGCTTTTCCAGGTTCCAGAAAAGACTGCCCTCGCTCCCATTAATTTCGATATACTGATAGTTTTTTCTTCCAGCACATACTCTTGAAGCTTCCAGAGAGCCTGCTACACCATTCTCGAATTCTATGAGTGCAATGAACTGGTCGTCTGTCTCAACACTGCCCTTCTTTGAAGGCTCGTTAGGCAAAGGGCGCTCTTTGATGTAGATCTTTGATAGGCCGCACACTTTCTTAATTTCGCCAACAAGATATCTGGCCATGTCCACAATATGTGAACCATCATCTCCTAGGGCACCACTTCCAGCTTCACCTTTAACATACCTCCATGCAAGGGGACTTGAAGGGTCAAGTGCAAAGTCCTCTAAGTATACGGCCCTAAAATGATATATTTTTCCTAAAAGCCCCTCATCTATTATCTTTTTTGCTAACCTAATAGCAGGTAGAAAACGGTAATTGAACATTACACCATGCGTGATACCACACTTTTCTGCAAGCTTGTACATTTCCACCGCCTGCCTAAAATTTAAAGCAAGCGGCTTCTCACATATAACGTTCTTTCCAGCTTCTATAGAGCGAACACACATTTCATAATGATACTTGTTTGGAAGCACATTATCTACAACTGACACCGTCTCGTCTCCTAAAACATCATCAATTACCGTTGTATATTTTTCAATACCGTAAGCTTTAGCAAAATTTTTAGCCCTTTCTATTTCACGTCCAAAAACCCATTTTATTTTAACGGTGGAATTTAAATTTGTGAAGAAGACTGCAAGATCCCTATATCCATGCACGTGGGCTTTAGCTATGGACCCATATCCTAAAAGACCAACGTACATAGATTATGTGTTATTAAATATATATTTTAAGCTTTTTGGGAATCTTGGATAAAGGATTTGTTAATATTTTTCATCAAATTTTTATCAATAATCATTTTTATATAACAAAATTAAATTAATATATACAAAATTTTTAATCGTTTAATAAAATAACGGTCTACTCTCTATCATCTTAGCATTTTCAGGCTTTCCTTTGCTTTCCTTGCCACGATAAAAGGGTCTTCGTTCCAGTATTTTTCATTAAAGAGCTCAACAGAAACATATTTGTCATAATTTATTTGTTCCAGTATCTTTTTTAAATCGAGGAAACTTAGTATGCCCTCTCCTGGAAAGACACGGTCTTTATCCGTTAGGAGACCCAAGGGTTTTTGTGGAACATCATTTACATGAATTATCCAAAGCTTATCCTTGGGAATCTTTCTAAGTGAAGTTAGAGGAGCAGCTGTCCTATAGAGATGAAATATATCAACCACTAATATAAGATTTTCTGAGTCAATTTGATTAAGTATTGCCAAAGTTTCTTCTAGATTATTGATAATCCTATTTTCGAAACTTACGAACTCGAAACCAATTTTTACATCACAATTTTCTGCAATCTTTGTAATATTTTTTAAAAATTTAGTTGTCTGATTTTTCAAAGTATTTTTATCTATATTATTAACGATCTCGTTAGGATTTACTACAAGTATTTTACATTTTAAGATTTCACAGAGGCTGATAATACTTTTTACAAACTTAATTGCATCTTCTAATTCACTACCTGTTAATAAAGGTATATTTTCAATTGCATTCAAACTCACAATTTCTAATTCCATTTCCGAAATGAGCTGCACTAATCTATTTATGTTAGCTCTTGCTAAAGACTCAAATAGTCTAGAAAGATCAAGTTCAACACATCTAAAACCAGCTTCATATGATGCTTTAAGGAATATGCTCATATCAGTGGACAAAAGCGTAGCCTGATTTAGACATTCCTTATACAACTTTTTCACCTTCTATTTAACTATTCCAAACGTGAGCCCTCTAATTGCATATTTTTGGAGTAAAAGGAAAAGAATTGCTGGCACTAGAGATGTTATTATTCCTACGGCAGCCATCGATTGCCAATCAATTTTAAATTGTGTGACAAGGTTCCATGCGGCTATGGGAATTGTTTGAGATTTTAATGTTGCTGTAAAAATGAGTGCAAAAAGGAATTCATTCCAAGAGAAAATAAATAAAAGTAGTATTGTGCTAATTAATTGAGGATAAAACATTGGCAATAATATTTTGAAAAATGCTTTAAATCTTGTGAGACCATCCAATAGCGAGGCTTCTTCTACATCTCTAGGTAATTCTAATAAGTAGCTGCTTAAGAGCCAGATTGCAAGTGGGAGATTAAAAAGTGTATAAGACAATATCAAAGAGAAAATGGAATCATATAATCCAACTACACGGATAAGGCCGAAAAGGGGTATTGCTATTGCAATTGGTGGTAGAAAACGCAAACTAAGATAATATGATAATATATTTTTATAAAATTTTTCCGAAATTACGTATCGAGTCAAACCATAGGCCGCTGGGATTGTAAGTAAAAGTGTACATAAAATTGCACCCCCACATATAGTAAGACTATTCAGTATATAGATAGTTCCATTTGAACTTAAAAATCTTATAAAGTTTTCTAATGTCGGAGACTGCGGATAAGGGGCTGGGGGGTAAATGTAAAGTTCCCAAGCCGATTTTAATGCCACCACTATCATCCAATAATAAGGAAAGATCAACCACATAATTATAAGTAAAAGGATTAGGTATACAATCATATTAGGAATTAACTTTTTCAGAGACATAAAATCACCTAAAGGGTTGTATAACTTCCTTCCACAATAATTTGTTAAGTACTGAGGAAACAACCATCATGACCACCATTATTAAGAGGGCTAGTAATGCTCCGTAGCTCAGATCAAAATATTTAAACGACACCCTATAGAGATATACCGCTAATGTTTCAGTTGAGAAACCTGGCCCACCTTTTGTCATAACCATTATTATATCAAAAATTTTGAATTCGTCCGCTGTTCGAAATATAAGAAGTAAGAAGATCAAGGGTTTCAAGTATTGTAAATCAATGTACTGGAAGGTTTTTATCTTTGAAGCTCCATCAAGCTGGGCTGCTTCATATACTTCTTTAGGAATAGACTGTAAACCTGCAAACGCTACTAACGTCACATAGGGGGTCCATTCCCAGAGATCCATGAAAATTACAGCGGTTAAAGCGGTTAAGGGTTCAGAAAACCACTTTATTTCTTCGTTTATAACCTTTAACTGTTGCAAAATGACATTCATTATACCATACTCTGGAGTAAATATCAATCGCCCCATGACGCCCACGGCTACTGGTGCAGTTGCAAGAGGAAATATTAGAAGTAAAGTAATGAAACTTCTCAGCTTACTGTTTTGAACAAAATAATGCAGAAATTCTGCAATAGAAAGTCCTATTACTATAGTTGTTAAAACTGTAATTACAACATAAATCACAGTAGTATTTAATGAAGACAAGAAGTAATTATCTTTTGCTAAACGTAAAATGTTGGAGAAGAGGATGAATTCTCCTGTTTTATAATCAAAAATAGACGTCTTAATGGCAAATAAGATAAGGTATGTTCCAATTATAAAAACAAAAAATAGGGATGGAAGGTTTAAGATATAGTATGGTTTAAGTTTCCTCATAGCTAGTACACTGGATAGCCTTTAGGTTTCAAATAGTTTATTAGTTCTTCTTTTGCTTTTTGCATTGCACTTTCCGCTGTCTCTAAACCAGCTAAGGCCGCGTTGATGTAGGTTCCAACTATAGTAACTATTGCCATTAACTCTGGCGTTCTTGGGTAACATAGAGCGGGTAAACCTTGTTCAATCCTTGTATCACTTCCTTCGTAAGCAGCCTTTAATGCAGATTGATATGGGTATTTCTTAACAAGCTCAGGATCTGTTTGAACTGTTTTTAAAACAGGAATCCCACCTGAGAGAGCGTATTCTTTCTGAACATTAGGTGTTAGAATCCATTTCATAAATTCAAAAGCCCAATATTTTTTATCATTTGGAATGAACTTTGGTATACACAGTAGCCAGTTTCCTGTATGCGCACTGCAAGGAAGATTTTTTCCACCGGGAACAGGTACTATTTCCACTTTATCCATCACTTTTGAGACTTCAGGATTTAATATAAAGTCTGTTATCTCAGCTGGCCATGTGATTGCTTGAGCCGCCGAGCCCATGGCAACGGCTCTTGCACGTTCTGCTGCGTCAAAATTTTCGGAACCAGGTGGCGATAATTTTTTTAATTCGATCTCAAATTTTAGTGCATCAATTACTTCTTTATCTGTTAATCTTATTCTCCAATCGTCTGCAAAAAAGTCTCCACCAAAAGATTTCATGATAGGTAAAAAGTGCATAGTCGCGGGCTCGCCTTTCATGCCACGAACAACGAATCCGTATATGCCCTTACTAGGATCGTTCACCTTTTGAGCATTCGAGAGAACTTCGTCCCATGTTTCAGGTGGTTTGTTTATTAAGTCTTTTCTGTAAACAAATACTTGCATATTACCGACAATCGATAGCCCATATAGGTGCCTTGATTTTTTTTCTTCACCAGGAGGAACTGGACCTGTAGGAGGAGGCCAGCTCCCTAGCCAGTAGGATGTCTTGGGAATGTCAGAATTTTCATACGTTTTTAGACCGAATTCTACGTCTAAAGGCGTCATCCATCCTTCAGAGCCCCATTTTGGCATCCAAACGTCATCGCTCATTATGAGATCAAAAGATGACATTCCAGCTTCAAAGGTTGTTACATATTTTTCGTAAAGTGCATCATAAGGATATTCTGCAAAGGTTATTTTGATATCATATTCTTTTTCAAACAACGGAGCCACAGCCTTTATGCCCTTCGACTCCGGCCCTGCAACTATACCTATAGTTAGTGATGAAGGTTTTGGGACTGTTGCAGATGTTAAAGATTTGGTTACTGTAGTTGTCACTGTTCTTTCGATAGTTTTTGTAACAGCTTCTTTTGGCACTGCAAAATATGTTGCTGCTCCAACAATAACCCCTGTTGCGATTATTGTTACGATATAATTTATGAAAGTTCGCCTCCCAACCTTCTTAGGTTCAGATGACATGCCCTTCTTTTTATTTTTAGAGACTTGAATTTATAAGGATATCGTTGGCGAATTAAAAACATATTTTTGAAAAATTAATTTTAGTTTTATTTTAATGCAAAAATAATTTAATTCTTTTCTATAAATCAGCTAGAAATTTGGATAACATTTAGTAGAAATAATAATGATGTATGAAAAATTAATTTATTAACTAATGAAACGACAACATTAAACCGTCTTAAGGAGGAAATTCTAACATATTCAGATATTAAACTGTATGATTGAACACAGTGATCACAATTATTCATAGAATAACAACAATTTTTTCAAAAAATTTAACTTTAATTTAACAATATCTATATAAATTAATTTATCTAATTGAATATGAAGATGGAAAGCTTTTATATAATTTTTTATGCAACCTTGACACATGCAAATTGATTTTGTTAAGATTGGTGTTGTGGGAGCTGGAAAGATTGGAGCATTCCATGCAAAGAACGCTGTTCTCTATTCTCCTGCTAGGGTGGTCGCTGTAGCTGACGTGAACTTGACGGCGGCTGAAAATTTGGCAAAGGAGGTTGGAGCGAAAAACGTGTATTCATCATATGAGGAGTTGCTTAAGGTTCCTGAGATAGATGCTGTTATCGTATCTTTGCCTAACAATTTACACTATGATGTGATTGTTAAGTCTATTGAGCGTGGGAAGCATGTTTTCTGCGAGAAGCCGTTGTGCATAAGTGGTAGGGAGTGTGAGGATGTTTTGAGGAGGGTGAAGGCTTCTGGTTTGAAGTTGCAGGTTGGATTTAATAGGAGGTTTGACCCATCTTATGAGAAGGCTAAAAGGCTTATAGATGAAGGTTTTGTCGGGAAAATCGTTGACGTCCACTCTAACACGTTTGATCCTGAGCCTCATGCTGGTTGGGAGGCTAGGGAGGAACTTAGTGGCGGAATATTTTTTACTTCGGGAACACATGATTTTGACCTGCTCA
>Ga0080004_1226802_pt1 | contig 14751 bp, 17 predicted proteins | sample WasSprMetagenome_FD_69207 | JGI IMG/M metagenome (GOLD analysis project Ga0080004, IMG submission 69207) | Sulfidic aquatic microbial communities from Washburn Spring, Yellowstone National Park, USA - WS (SPADES assembly) (version 2) | ecosystem: Environmental > Aquatic > Thermal springs > Hot... | reverse complement strand
GACGTTAGGAGGAACCAAAGCACTGCGGCTCCGTTTTCTCTTATTAAAAACAGTGGCTGAAAAACCGCCTCAGCCCACCGCACGCCTCGGGGAGCCGCCGGGCGGTATCTGGCGGCTGAAGCCGGCGGGCGTGGGGACAGCGCCGAGGTTGCAGGAGATATGAGGGGAGGACGCTATACGTAGTTGGGAGTTGCGCCGGGGGTTTAGAGGGGCTTCCGGCAATCCACCGTTTCCTCACCTCTCGGGGGCTCAGGTTCACCTCATCAACCGTCTGCGTGGCCCTAGCCTCAAAAGTTTTGCGAAAAATATTTATAGGGTACACGGTATACTTTGCCATGGCGTCGGTTCAATATGAGTGCACTGGGATTGTACCGTTGTATACTCACGTCACTGCGATAGTAGTACCGCTACGTTGCAAGGAAAACGGCGGTGCGTCAAGAGACGTCTGGAGCCCTGTCGCCTCCCGCCTCTCTCCGATACTATTTCTGCTGATATCTGCGGCAACTCTTCTGAGTGCTCTCCTTAAGCCGTATTAGAACCCGCCGCAACTGGCCGACCTCCCAAGAGGAATCTCTTAGACGCTGGGTTTTTTGCGGCGGAGGCGCCTCCACCTAGACTGCGGCGTGCTGGGGATAAGGCGGAGACGTAAATAGAACGCAGAAGCCGGTGTGATTTGGAGAAAAAGCCGGGGTTATTCGGCGGTTGCGGGCCACTTGACTGTTGTCTCTTTGGGTTGCTCGGGCTGGAGCACCACTGCCGACTTCACAGTGGCTGGTGGTGTCTGGGCGGCGGATGGCGGCACTGTGTATCTCCTCCTGGTGAGAAACAGCGCTATTACGAAGAGCAACGCGATGCCGAGCGCCGTGGCCATGTTGACGGCCCAGGTGAAGCCGGTGTTGAGCTCGGAGTAGCGGCTCTGGAGCAACGCCTTTTCCTGCTGGGCCTGTTGATAAGACTTGCTCAACTCGTCGTAGCGGCCGCTGAGCTCGCTGTATTTCGCAGACAGGCTGAAGTAGCTCTCCCTGAGCTGTTGCTCTGCCTTCTGAAGCTCGTCGTAGCGTCTCTGCAGTTCGGAGAGCCTGGCCTGCAAGTCGGCGATGGTCCTCTGGGCATCTGTGTACTGGCCAGAGAGCTTGTCGTAGGAGGTCTTCAGCTCCTCCAGTTGTCTCCTGGCGTCGGCCAGCTGGGCCTCCACCGCCGCCTTGGCTTGGCTCACCGCCGAAAGCTGGGCCTGGACCTGGTCCAGCTGGGCCCTCAAGGCGTCTCGCTCGGCCCTCACTTGCGCAAGGACTGCGGAGAGCTTCTCGTTGTCCATCCTCGCCGCGGCTAGGAGAGCGGTTAGGTTGGCCACCCGCGCCTGCAGGTCGGCAACCTGCTTCTTCAGCTGGTCCACCAACGCCGTAAGCTCCTTGACCCTCTGCTCCAGCGAGGCGGCGTAGTTGGCCAAGTCTTCGTAGGTAGTGGGCAACACCCGGCCTATGTAGTAGTTGTACGAAAGCGTGGAGTTGGGGAGGTATATCTGGATCTCAAGCAGGATAAGGGGGTCGACCCGCCTCTGGGGGCAGTAGTTGAAGGAGACGACTAGTTGCTTAATTTCGCCTTTCTGCAGGGAGAAGCCGCCGAAGGGCTTAGTCTGGGTCTCCGGATACAGCGTTCCCTCGGGGAAGAACTTGGCTACGACTTGTACCTTATTTATCGTAACCGGGTCGAGAGCCTTGATTTGGATGGTCACGCCGTAGTCTTGGCAGAAGAGCCACTGGTCCGTCCTTATGACCAAGACCTCCACCGGCGGCGAGGTGAAGTGGTCTGTCAACGTCCCGGCGGCGACGAACACCGCCGCCAGGAGCGCCAGAAGCCACCGCATAAGCTATTTTACGTGACGAATATTTATAAGTTTCTGGGCCGTTGCGGCCGCCATCAAGAAGAGGCGCCAGTCGCCAATGGATACGCCGGCATACGGCGACAGCAGAGAGACCACAACCCCGGTCAATGTGGCTAATGGCCCGTCTCCTCCAACCACTTCATGATGTCGTCCGCTAGCTCGGCGTAGCGCATAAAGCCCTCCAGATGCCCCTCGTAACATTTTATCATTATGGTGCCGTCCTTCAAGCGGTACACCTTTGGCTCCCTCCCCGTGAGGGCCTTTATGAGGGCGGCGAACCTCTCGGCGTCTGCCTCGTTGCCGCCCGGCGCGTCGGACCTGGCATATGCACGTCCCATGGCTACGTTGAGCTTTCCATACCTGCCGAAGGTAATCTCGTATTCGCTCCTTACGCGGTCGACCTCCGCCGTTATCCTAATCCTCAGCAGAGTCTTGCCGACCTGCTTCTCCTTAACGGCTCCTCCGCCTATTACCTTCGCCATGTGCTCCTTGCCATCCACCTCGACCACTCCTTCAAAGCCCTCCAGCTTCAGAGAACCTCTTGCCCTCCCCTCCTCCACGACCTTTAAGACCTTTTCGTATACCTTCTCGCCCTTCTCCTTGGCCCTCTGGAGTATGTATTCTACAAACTCAGCCGCCAGCTTCTGCTGTTCGCCGGAGCCGTGTACGGAAAGCCACGCGGCGTGTTTAAGGCCCTCCATGAGCATCGAGACGTAGCCGTCGCGGCCCTCCTCCGGCATCTTCACCGTGAAATGCTTGCCTTCCTCAAGCCCCATATTCCTAAGCCGTTGCTTCTCACGCTCTATACTGTTGGGGTTGGTGGAGCCGAATCTAACCATCAGCGCGCCGTCGCTCGTAAGCCGCACGCTGTACTTGGGCCAGCCCTCCATCAACACGTGCCCTCTCTCCAGCTTCTCCAGCCAGCGCTCTGCCTTGTCGGCGTCTACCCAACCGTTGTTGCGCGCTGCCTTGACGATCTCGGCGAGGGCTTCCCTAAGCTCCTTACGCCCAGCTGCAAGCATGTCGGTGGCGGCGTAGACATACCACTGGTCTCTGCCGCTCTCTTTCCTCACCTCCGCGCCGACGCCCGCAAGCCTTAGCAAGCGGGTTGCAAGCTCGGCGCGGCTCCGATCCGTCGAGGCGAATTGGAGCAGAATGTCGTCTCTACGCAGATATACGTTGTACTTCACGGCGACGCCGCTCACCAATATGGTCAAGTCGACGGCTATGTGGCCGCTTGGAGTCCTCCTCAGCCCCTCCCAGCTGACGCTGAGGACTCCCTCGGCCCCAAGCTCCACGGCTTCAGCCAGCTTGTAGTTGATAATTCTTTCATCCTCCTCAAGCAGAGGAGGACCGAAGAGGAAATATAGGCGGGCCAGCTTGACCGCGTTGCCGCCCAACGCGGCTACAAAAAACGCACCCTCCCTCACCTCTGCCTCAACGCCGTAGGCCGCGAGGGCGGCCTTCCAGAGCAAGGCGATTTCGCACTCGCCGCTGGCCAGGCCGGCTCTCTTCATCGCTGAAGACACATGTCCGTCTCCACCTACGGCCCCGGAGACAACTGCGGCGAAGTACCTCAATGCATCTCTATACGCCTCCTCGCCGCTGCCCAACCTCTTCGCCTGGATAAGCAGGAGGGCTGGCGCTATGACCTCTCTTGCGGTTTTGTCGTCGGCGAGCTTGCTCCTCAGACCCTCTAACTCCTCCAACGCATTACCCAAGTCGAAGCCGGAGCCGACCTTAACATCTTTGAGCCGCCTTTTCACCGCGTCTATTACTTCGTCCCAGTGGCCAGCAACCCACTGCTTGAGGCCGTCCCAGCTCTCCGCCTTGACGCCCAGCATCTTAAGCCACCCGCCCTCCGCGCTTCTTCTGATCACCTCGTCGAGGCTGTCAAGGGGGGCATATGCGTAGAACTGCGGCTTCGGCCCCTCAAGAGTCAAGCCCACGCCGAGCACTGTGAAGTAGGACCAGCCAAACAAGACCTTAGTTTCAGCCAGCTGCCACAGATGAGAGGTAGTCATCTGTAGCCCCCTCTCGTTTCCCCTTCTGCTTATCGCCACGTCGGAGTTAGCCCAGCCCAGCATGTAGGGGAGACTATCTTCTACGGGCAGACGTCCCCCAACCTCCTCCGCCGCCTTCTCCGCCGTCACGAGCTCTTGCTTGAAGAATTCCCGCCGCTTCGCGTCTAGCTTTAGAGTGTAGACAATACCCGCCTCCTCCCCCTCTCCCACTTTTGAAATCCACAGCTTTAAGCCCAGCTCATTAAGCCCGCCGCCCTCCTCAAGCCTGAATAGCTTAAACACGTAAGACGTCTTGATCTTCTTCTCCAGCATCAACGCCAGCTTGCCGCCTTTTGTGAGCTCCTCGACGAGGCGGCTGTAGTGGTCGGCGCCGGGTTTTAGGAACAGGCGGCGGAGGGCCTCTGCCACCATCTCCTCCACAGCCGTGGGCTTTTCCGCTCTCGCCTTCTCGGCCCTGTTGTACGCCGTTTTCGGCGCGTAGTAGAGGAGCCGGGCAGAGCCGCCCACCTCAAGCCAGTGCCAAGCCGCTGTGCCGAAGGCGACTCTCCCGCCCAGCGCGCGCTCCCTATAGGCAATTAAAGTCGCCAAAGCCTTAACGCCGAAGCTGACGTCCTTGAACTCGGAGAGCTCCGGCGCCATTGCCTCCGCCAGCCCCCTCGCCACGCCCTCCTCGACGTTTAGGAGGTCCCCAAGACCGTACTTTACAGCGTACTCGTTCAGCCTCTCCCTAAGGATCCTCAAGGCGTCTTTAAAAGCCTTGCTCTCCTCCTCGGCCAGTTGTTTCAGTTGCCCGAGGTCGGGCATATATGCAACCCGCTTGAACGGCTCCTCGCCCACCTCCTTCTTCTGAACCGCCTCCTTAAGCCTAACCGCGTACTTCCTCAACGCAGATTTGTAGGCGCCGAAGGCCTCCTCCAAAGCCAGCGCCGCGTAGAAAAGGGCGCGTTTGTAGTTCTCGTCTTCGCGGTACTTGGAATATAACTCGGCGCCCCCGCCCACCATTAGTCTCTTCTCCTCAGACGGCTTCGGCATAATCAACACCCTCAGCGACTCCCAAGGCTCCGCCAGCTTCTCATTCTTGGCGACTGCCGCCTTAGCAATCTCCTTGAACCTCTCGTAGGGATCCGGAGCCTCCCTCAGAACCTTAAACGCCTCCTTCCGCGAATACTCCTTTACGCCGGCGGGTATAAACGGCGTCAGAGACGCCGCATACGCCAGCTTATCAAGCTCGATTAAGCCCCACAGGTTCAACGCGGCAGACAGCGCAACTGCGCCGGCCGCCATCAAGAAGAGGTAGGCCTTGTGCTCGTCGACCCAGGCCAAAACCCGCGCCACCGCCTCCACAAACAGCTCAACAAGGCGCTGAACCGTCACCTTCACCTGCTCAAAGACGTCTCTAGCCGCCTCGTAAAGCGCCTTCGCCGCCCTCTGCACATACTGCACCGCCTCCTTAAACCGACCCACCTCGGCGAGGGCGACAGCCGATGCGACAGAGGAAACCACTGCCTCCGAGTAGAGGCCGCTGTACACTGAATACAACGCCGCCGAGAGGCCGGCTGAGACGGTTTCTCTACGTCTACGCCACACCTCATGCGCCGGTTTAAAAACAACTATACGCAAAGAAAACAACTGAGGATTAGAAGAGAGACGATGGAGAGGCTTAGTGAGTAGCCCCGGCCGCCCGACCCGGCTGAAGAGTTGTTGAAGGAGTGGCCTGAGCTGGAGGCATTCGGCGTGGATTGGGTGAGGATGTGGCTAGTCCTTAGGGATAGGCTGGTTGAAATAGCTAAGGTGTTGAGGAGGTTTCCGTGGATGGTTGATGTAATAAAGCAGAGGCCGATGAGCATCCTCCACCCCTACATGGTGGAGGTGTATGTTATAAAGGACGGGTCTGAGGTCTGCCTCTTGCTAAACCCGCCCAGGGCCTTCTGCGCCCAAAACGGCTCGGCAAGGGAGGTGCGGCTGGAGCTGGAGTTCAGCAGATACGAGACGTACGAAGACAAGATGAGAGAGGTGTACCGCCCCAAGGGCCTGCCGGCGTTTGCCGCGGCGGCGGGGGAATACATGAGACTGCTCTAACCGCCTCTTTTTTCAGTACGCCAATCTCGTCGGCTTCGACGGCAGTCGTCAGGCAAAATGCCTACTTTCAGCTCCCTCCTCCCGCCTTTCAACACTCCTTGCAGATGTTGACACTGCAGGTCGGAGCGCGCCCCGCATGGACGGCCGTACAGACGCCGTATGCTTGCGTTGGCATAAGAGCACAGATTGACATTCGGCTCGCGGCAGAGACGGACGCGGCGGGTACCACTCCAGCACTGGAAGAGACTGTTAGACGCATCTCCTTGCCAGCGGCTGCGCCGCGACCAGAAGGACCAGCAAGGCGAGGCCTAAGGCCGCGCTGGGCCACAGCCAAGGCAGTATCGTGTAGAGGAAGTGGGCCGCGGCGGCCGAGAGGACCGCCAGCGACACCGAGAGCGGCATCTGTTCCGTCAGTCTGTGGCTGTATCTAGAGGCCGCGGCGCCGGGCAACACCAGAAGCACGGCCGGGATCAACGACCCCAGCGCGTATACGCTGGCCGCCACCGCCAGCGACATAGCCACTACAAAAAGCCTGTCGAGCAGTTTTGGATTTATCCCGACGGCCTGGGCGAAGGCTTCGTCCACCGCCGCGTAGAGGTACTTGACGCCGTAGAAGAGGGGGAAAAGCGCCGAGGCGAAGAGAAGCGGCGCCTGGATCAAGACGTCTTGGGAGGTGATTAATACATACTCCCCAGTTATTAGGGAGAGGGGGTCTAGGGCCGTGGCGTAGAGAGACCTAATTACGTACAGCAGAACCACCGTAGCGGTGAGCTGAAAAGACATCACGACGCCGGTGGCGACGTCTTTCCTAAACCCAAGCCTCTCCGTGAAGAGGACCAGCAGATTCAGCACGATTATAAACAGGAGGGTGGCGAGGTAGAAAAGGGGAGAGGCGAGGCTTTGCGCAACCGCGGCCGCCGGTATGGCCGCGGCGAGGGCGGCGGTGAGTATGCTGTGGCCCTGGGCGTGTGCCAGGAAGGTCATCCTCCTGCTCACCGCCAGGGGGCTCAACGCCGCCAGCACCGCCGCCGAGAGGACTAGAGAGACCAAAGGCCAGAACAACAACGGCGCGTAGAGATAGGCATGGACAAAGGCGGCAGCCGCCGACGCCGCCGCGAGGGCCTCAATGAGGATGAGCACCATAATCCTCTGTGACGCAGATAAAGCCGGCGGGCGTCTTGGCGATGCGGACGTATCGATAGATCTTCATGAGGACCTCCTCTCTAAACACGGCGTCGGGGGGGCCGTAGGCGACGACCCTCTTGTTCAGCAACAACACCTTGTCCGCCAGGTCGGAGGGGAACGTCAATTCGTGAGACGTCATGAGTATGGTCCTGTCTTTCTTCAACTCGCGGAGGAGAGTCATCAACTCCACGCGGCCTTGGGGGTCTACGTTTGCCATGGGCTCGTCTAGCAGAAGCACGTCGCCCCCCGTGGCCAAGGCCCTGGCTATGGCCGCCCTCTGCCTCTGGCCACCTGAAAGCGTGGTTACTGGCTTGTCTCTGAGGGCGTACAGCTCAACGGCCTTGAGGGCCTCCTCAGCCGCCCTCTCCGCCGCCTTGATTTTTCTAAACCTGGCGGGGAGGTAGACGTATTCCCACACCGTGGCCTCGGCCTCTATGCGCACGTGCTGAGGCACGTACCCCACCTTTGCGGCGCGTTCCTCTCCGCAGAGTTCCTCGACGCATATCTCGCCGCGGTGAGGCACCTGGCCGAGTATCGCCAGAAACAGGGTGGTTTTTCCCGCCCCGTTGGGGCCGGCCACGAGGACAAATTCGCGGCCTGCGGAGAAGGAGACGTCTTCTAACACCGCTCTTCCTCCCCGGAAGACCCAGAGGTTCTTCACCACAAGAGACACGTCGACGCGTTGACTTGTATTTATATGCACACAGCCGTGAGAGGTCCGTGGATGATGCGGCTGCGCCGTGCACAGTTTTAAACCTCTCCATTGCGTCTTCTATGGATGCGCTAGAAGGAGAGTGGGTCAGAGGCGCCACGTGGTATCTAGAGCAGGCGGTTGAGGTGGTGGCCTCGTCCGCCGACCCCCTCTCCGCCGCGGAGAGGCTTAGGCGGGTAAGGCCCGGCATGGCCTCCCTCGACTTTCTATACCTAGTGGTCAAGGAGGCGGCCGCCCGAGGCGTCGAGGCGGCGGAGGCGGCTCGGAGGGTGTCGATGTATGTGGAGGAGGCCAAGAGGAGACTCGACGCGGTTTTGGCCGAGGTGGAGTGCCCCCGTCGGGCGGTTACGATCAGCTTCAGCAGAGCCGTCACGCGCCTCCTAGAGAGGTGTAGAGGATCCACGGAGATGGTGTATCTGGCCGAGAGCAGACCAAGCCGCGAGCTCTCGGAGGCTTACAGCACGTATTCCCGGCTGGTGGAGACCGTGGCTATTCCAGACTCGGCGGTGGGGGCCTACGACTACGACGTGGCGGTGGCGGGCCTGGACGGCCGGTATATGGACTACGCCGTCAACAAGGTGGGCACTCTTCCGCTGTTTGCCGCCGCCAAGGCCCTGGGGGCGAAGACGGTGGCGGTGTTCGAGAGCTACAAGGTGGTGCCTCTCCCCGCGCCTAGGCCGCCCGTCGTGGAGGTGGAGATCGCTGGGAGGAAGGCAGAGGTCCCCCTCTTCGACAGGTTGCCGCCGGGCCTCGTGGACCTAGCCGTTACCGACTTGGGGGTCTTGAGGGAGGTGCAACCCCGCGCCGTCTTTAGTTCTGTGGTTGAAAAAATTTTTTAGCTAGAGGCGCCGGGGTTTGTTGTGCAGTGTAGAGATGTCTCCAGAAGCGCATGGTATAGACTAGACGAGGAGGTTTACATACATAGCGTAGAGAGGCGAGGCCTCTGGCTCGTGGCGGTGGCCTACGTCAGGTCTCAAACCGAGAAGGAGGTTTGCTACCAGGTGGTGCTCAAGCTGAGACCCGGCACGCGGTATTTCGTTGGCCGTTGCGAGTGCCCCGACTACAAATACAGAGGCGGCCCCTGTAAACACATTGTGAAGGCTAAGGTGGCGTTGCGGGAGTATTTAAAGATGGCAAAGCAAACCAGGTAGTGAGGCTCTTCACAGTTAGGGAGGCCAACGAGGTAATTAGGGAGCGGAAGCCCCTACTCCTCCCCGTGGTGGGGCGGCCCGGCGCTGGGACTCCCTAACGCCCGAGGAGATGGAAGAGGTGGAGAGGCAGGAGGAGTGGCTCCTCAGGTCGGCGGCGGAAAACGGCTTCATAATCCGCGACTTCGTAAACGGGATCGTGGACTTCCCAGCACGTACAAAAGACGGCGAGGTTGTGTCCCTCCGCTGGAAAATAGACGAGCCCGAGGTGGCGTTTTACCACGGCCCCGAAGGCTTCAGAGGAAGGAGAAGGATAACCCCCGACGTATTCCCAGAATAAAGCCAACACCACATAATCCTCTACTACAAGCATGCCTCGCCCCTAACCATAGATCTACATAGCTACAGTTAACTCCATTAACTCCGGCAGATGGGTGTGTGGTCATGTCTTCTGATACCAACACTGGCGGAGTTTAGAGCGCTTGGTTCCCTCTTTTCGGTCTTCCCTTTCGCCGTTATGACCAGCAAGCCGCTCCCCGCCCCCTCGTTTAGGCTATGTCACTGGCTTGACGGCGCAACCAGAGACGGGGCGATCGGCCCGGTTAATCGCGGTTGCGGTAAGTAGGTAGACGTATGTGGGGCTCTCGCGAGTTTGAAGCGCCTAGCTGTACTAGGTCCCACGGAACGGCGCCCTCGAAGATCCAAGCGGCCCGGCAGGTCCTCCTACGACTGACAGCCCCCAAGCCGCCCTAAGCACGTAGCCGGGACCTCATGAAGCTTGTCAGAAATTCCGTCCTCCACGTGGGTAATTGAGTTATACGCCGCAGTAGAAAACGGCCAGGTTGCAACCAACAGAGGGCGATCCCCTAAGTCTCTAACTTCTTTAACCGGAAGTGCCGCCGATGTGCTGGCTGTTCCTCCACAGTAGAGTGCGCCTGGGGCTCGGCTGTCAGTGTGTAGCCGTAAGAAGTTATTTTGTCGTCATGATTAGGCGCTTTGATACTACCTCTTGGCGAGTTCTATAATGAGCTTGGCGATTTCCGCGGCTACGTTCACCCCGGTGACTCTCTGGACGTTTTTAAACTCCGGCACGCCGTTGACCTCTATGACGACGTAGCCCCTCTCGGACTCGGCCACGTCGACGCCGGAGTAGTGGGTCCCTACGGCCTTGCTGGCTTTTACGGCGACCTCCTCCAGCTCGGGGTCTATCTTCACGGGCTCTGCCCTCCCGCCGCGGGCTGTGTTGGTGCGCCAGTCGCCGGGACTGATGCGGTATATGGCCGCCACGGCCCGGTCCCCTACCACCGTGACGCGGATGTCGCGGCCCGGCTTGTTTATGTATTCCTGGACGAGGTAGATGTGCATGTCGCTCTCCATGGCCTGCCTATGGGCGATGAGGGTCTCCAGATCCTCCGGCGACTTGACGAGGCTGACGAATCTGCCCCAGGATCCGTCCGTGGGCTTCACGATGACGGGGTACGTCAGCTTCTCCGCGACGGCCCTGGCCGCCTCCAGGCCGAAGACTAGGAAGGACCGGGGGGTTGGGACGCCGGCTTCTCTGAGCTTTAGGTAGGTTAGGTACTTGTCGTGGCTCAGCACCAGCGACTGGGCGCTGTTTATCGACAAGCCGCCGTTGGCCTCGTAGGTATACGCCGCCGGCACCACGCGGGATCTCGCCGCCAGCCTTATGACGCCGACGCGGCCGAGACCCTCCGGGGCGACGAGCACCTCCGCGTTTAAGAGACGGACAGAGGCCCCCAGCTCCCTAAGTGCGTTTAGGAGGAGCTTCTCGTCAAGCCGGGCGACGTCGTAGACGAAGTCGATTTCCCCATCGCCACACGGAACAGCCCTCTTTATAAATCTATTTCCTAATACTTAGATACTGCCCACAGCTCTTATATATACAGCACATGCTTACCACATGAAGACAGGTGTTGTCCTCGCCCTCAGCTTTCTGGCGCTGGCCCTAGGCGGCCTCTTCCTCGTCTCGACCCTCAGCAACCCGTCGCTGGACTTGTGGATACTGGCCAGAGATCTAGGCCTCTCGCTGGCCGCCGTTTCCGCCGGCATGGCTACGCCTCTCCTCCACAGGAAGTTCACCAGCGACGAGGGAGAGGCGGTTAATAATTAAATACCTCCACTTTTCCCCACTCATGAACACTAGGCCGCTGGCGTACGGCCTCAGCGCCGTCGCGGTTGTCATGGGCCTCCTCTTCCTCATAAGCACCATCTCCGCCCCCTCCCAAGACCCGGTCATATTAGCGAGGGATCTGGTGACCTCGGTGCTGGCCGTAGCACTAGGAGTCCTCGCCCCTATCCTCATCAGGCGGTTCACCAGGGAATAGTTTCGGGGAACCCGCCGCATTTCAGCGGTAATATATTGATAACAGCGCCATCAACACCTCCATGAGGTTTAAGGACTTCCTAAACAGCCTCGACGACCCCCTCAAGTTTTACCTTCAGTACAGCCTAAAGAGGCTGGGCCTCGCCCTTGACAACGTCGATGAGGAAGAGGCGATGCAGGTGGTGGCCGAGGCCGCCGGTCCCCACATCGCCGAGGTCCTCTACGAGATGTACCTAGAGGTTAAGCAAGGCAAGAAGAAGCTCGTCGCCGTAAGTGCTTAGCCAGCTGACCCCGCAGGCATTCGCCCCGCTGGAGGCGGTTTTTAAGAGGGGGAGGTTCAAAGAGGAGTTCAACGTCGAGGTCAAGCTGGGCGGCGTCCACCTCTGCCACATAAAGATCTTCACCGGGAGGCCGCCTTACTACAAGCCCTGGGCTGAGGTCTTCAACTTGAGCCCCCGCTTCGTGGGGGGTCCCTGGGAGGGGCACGTATACTGCGTCTTGCACCGCTTCATGGAGCCCAGCGACACGCTGTATGTGGAGTACGTGGATGACCCGGACACCTTCGCCGCCCTCCGCCGCGGCGTCCCGCCGCGCGAGACTAGACTCGGCAGGATGCTCACGCTGTGCGGCTTCCGCGTCGTTAAGGACTGGTACTTCCCAGAGGGCTGGCTGGAAGGCGGGATGAAGCTACAGGCGGTGAAGGTGTAGACTCGGCCGCGGGCGGGCCCTTCATTCCGCCGCAGACACGGCCGTCGAGCCCATAATCTATACCTCCTACATTTATAAAAGTTACTCAGCGGCGGCTGTGCATTTGCCGAATCGAGCGGAGCCATGGACGCCATCCCAGCCGCCGCGGCTAGACGCGGAGGGGTTTGTTCAAAAACTGTTTATTACTGCAACGAGGCGATCTGCGCTATCTCTCTTAGGAGCGCCGCTAGGTGCGGCGCATTAGCGTTGAGCTTGTCGATGGCTGTGGATGCGTCTTCCTCCGGGTTAACCCCGTATCTCCTGAGGTAGTGGGCGTGGGGGCCCAGGATTTGGATCACCGCCGCCATGTGTACGCCGTACATCCATTTTAAAAAATGTTCCGTAGCGGCGTCGAATATTTTTTAAGCAACTGAAGCGAGGGGGGCGTGTCTGATTTTGAGTTTCTCCGCGCCTACGTGGAGGCGCGGAACGTCGCATACGCCGACTTCCGCCTAGTCAGGCAGACGGCTGAGAAGATAAGCAGAGGCGTGCCGCGGGCGGAGATGGCCGAGGAAGAGAGGCGGACTGCGGATCTTCTGTGGCACCTGGGGCTCGCCGTGGCGTCTCTAGAGAAAGGTTTGACGTACCGCGCTACTCCTCAGCTCCTCCGCGTGGCAGGTGGCGACGTCTCTCTACTCGCCGTCCGGTTGGCCCGGTGGACCCCCATGAGGTTGCTCCTCCGCTTCCTAGCCGACAAAGGCGGGGAGGCCTTTCTCGATGAGGTGGAGGAGAGGCTGGGAGGCAGGTTGCTGGAGGTGACCAAGAGGTACCTCCCGGCGTTGAGGTTGGTGGGGCTACGGAGGCCCGTCAAGAAGCCTTACAATAGACACGTCGTAGAAGCCGTTCTGCTTAGGCTCGGCTCCGAGGCGGGGCTTCTCAAAGGCTACAGGAGGACAATGGCTTTGACGGAGCTAGCGGAGGAGTTGCTAGAGACGGAGTCTGTGGAGGTGGTGAGGACCGGCCCTAACAGCCCCGTGGTGCTCGCGGCCGTGGCCGCCGCGGCGGCCTCCGGCAGCATGGTCCACATGGTGTCTCCATGGATAGATAAAGAGGTCGCGGAGGCGTTGACGCACCTCCTCAGAGACAAGGCGGTGGTGGTGTCAAGGCCGCCTAGAGAGGCGCGGCACGCCGAGGCGTTGGAACTGTTGGCGCAACGCGGAGAGGTTCTGTGCTACGACAAGCTACACACAAAAGCCGTGGCGGGGGCCTCGGCCGTCGTCACCAGCGCGAATCTAGTCAAGACCAGCCTCCTTAGGAACATAGAGACCGGGGTCTACTACCGCGAAACCCCCACGGCGCTTAGGCTACATTTAGAAGAAGTCGCCGCCTCCGGGAGGCCCTGCCGCTCTCCCTAGGGCCGCTTCTCAGCGCGCGGCGTGGCGCCGGTTTCTGCGGCAGACGGCGGGCTTCGTCACTCCGTGGGCAGAATGCGGAAGTCTTGAAACTCGCCTCTGTACTCCTCCCACTGAACCTCCACAGCCTCCACCCTCGCGCCCGGGGGCCCCACCTTAGCCCACTCTATCACCTTCTCCACTGCGTCGCGAGGACCCTCGAGGACCGCCTCCACGGTCCTCCCGTCTGACCTGTTGCGGACCCACCCCGCGACGCCGTAGTGCGTAGCCACGTCTTTCATGGCGCGGCGGAAGAAGACCCCCTGCACCTTCCCCCTAACGAAGAGGTGGGCCCTTACGCGCTCCATACCGGAGACAACACACTTTTTTATATCACTAACTCTCTCTATGCTTCACCTCGTGGACTACGCCCTCCTAAAGCCGTATCTAACTCTGGAGGAGGTGAGACTAGGCGCAGAGAAGGCGGAGAAACTCGGTGTGGCTTCTTTCTGCGTAAACCCCGTCTACGTCCCGTACGTGCGAGACTTACTGCGGCGGGTTAAGCTGTGCGCGGTGGTGGACTTCCCATTCGGCGCTATGCCGACTCCCCTCCGGGTCAAGTTGGTGAGTTGGGTTGCCGACTGGGCCGAGGAGCTGGACGTGGTGGCGCCCATAGGTCTCGTCAAGTCTAGGAGGTGGGCGGAGGTGCGGCGTGATCTAATCAGCGTGGTGGGGGCCGCCGGCGGCAGGTTGGTAAAGGTCATAGTGGAGGAGCCCTACCTCACCGACGAGGAGCGGCACAGGGTGTACGACCTCGTGGCTGAGTCGGGGGCCCACTTCATAAAGAGCTCCACGGGCTTCGCCGAGGAGGCCTACGCGAGGCAACTGGGCAACCCAGTGCACTCCACGCCGGAGCGCGCCGCCGCCATCGCTAAATACATACGCGAGAAGGGCTACAAACTCGGCGTCAAGATGGCCGGCGGGATAAGGACCAAAGAACAGGCCCGCGCCATAATAGAGGCGGTGGGGTTTGGAGAGGACCCAGCCAGAGTGAGGCTCGGCACCTCAACGCCGGAGGCGTTGCTTTGATCTGTCGCCGCCGGCGTGGCGTGGTCTACTTGTCTTCGCCCACAGGTAGGTGGCTAGTTAGGAGCTTCCATAGGGCGAGGGACAACACGCCTAGGACCACCAAGACGGGTAGCGCTGGGAGGAGCTGGTCTATGAGGCTCTGCGCCTCGTGCTCCCTTCCCTCTCTCCTCAGCCGCGCGGCCTCCTCTGCCCTCCCCAGCACCTCCCGGC
>Ga0080004_1109790_pt1 | contig 14753 bp, 17 predicted proteins | sample WasSprMetagenome_FD_69207 | JGI IMG/M metagenome (GOLD analysis project Ga0080004, IMG submission 69207) | Sulfidic aquatic microbial communities from Washburn Spring, Yellowstone National Park, USA - WS (SPADES assembly) (version 2) | ecosystem: Environmental > Aquatic > Thermal springs > Hot... | reverse complement strand
CTCATAGACAATATCTCGTTCCTATCAACATCTAATGCTGCGTAAACCCAATATTCTAATCCATTAACCTTAACGCATGTCTCATCTAGAGCTATTAGCCTCCTAAACATTCTTGAAGGGTTAACATTAATTTTCTCGCTAAATTTCCTAACCCACTTCCAAACAGCAGTCTTAGAAACCTTATGGATCTCAGATAGGGCTCTAGCAGCCCTCCTAAGGCTTGAAAGCTGAATATAGAAAGCTAAACCCAAAACCTTAAGCTCCAACGGAACCTTATTCCTCTCAAAAACACCCAACCCCTCAACTAAAAACCTAATACTCAACATAAGAAAAACTCAAACAAGAAAACATATAAACCTTAAGTTGCCACGTCCCTTATTTTGGACGTGGCAACCTAAAATATAAAGCCTTTACATGTAAGTTGCCGTGTCTTTTATGGGCTATGAAAGACTTAAATAATTTGAACCCGCCTCAATCATAAGGAATTCGAAACAGTTTAGCTTTGTATATATCTATGATACCATATTTTCTTATAAGTTCTTTTCCAAGATGAATGCCATCAAGTAGCGCATTGAGTATAATTTTTCGTTTTTGAAAATTTCCTTTAGAAATGAATAGTCTTCGTAAATATTTTAAGAACACTTTTTTCTTTTTCTTACTGTTTGTCATGTATAATAAGGCTATTCTATTTCTGAGAGCATAATATGAGAGACCTATCTGTGATGCAAATTTTTTGGTAGTTGCTTCTCTATAATGTTCCCCAGTTATGACGGGAAGCACTACGCATCTATAACCTTGGTTCCAAAACATGAGTGAGAGAAAAACATCCTCGAGATAGTATGCAAAACCAGCAGTGATGTACATGGTATTATTATCTTTTAATGAGCGCTTAATTGAGTCTACTCTATATAATGGCATTGTGCCTTCAACGTATGAAACATATATGGGTTTGCATAGAATATCCGCATATTTGCCTGAAAAAGGCGAGTACACGTTTATAGTATCATCTATAAACATTCCGGCACTATCTATTTTGGAAGTATCACTCATTTTCAAAACGATACCTTGCACTGCACCAACGTCATCATGTCTTTCCATGAAAAACACAAGCTTTCTTAAATAGTCTGGGTACGGTATGGCATCATTATTTACTATAGCAACGTACTTTGACTCTGCATTCCTAAGTCTATAAGCGGCATTAACGCCGCCAGTAAAACCTAAATTTCTCTTCAATTTTATGAATTTAACTTTCTGCATGCTTCCTACGAATTTTAAATGTTCTTCAATGGCTTCGCGGCTTCCGTCAATAGAACCATTATCCACTACTATAATCTCATAGCTCGGATATTCAAGATGAATTAATGAGTTTAAAGATTCTTTAATGATATTTATTATGTGCATGCTATTATAATTAATCCACAAAATTGAAACCATGGGCATAAACATTTTTCTCCCCAAATAAAAGGTCTCTAAGAGCTTCATAGGAACCGTTATCTAAAATATAAATTTTACTTTTTTAGGTGCAACATTTTAATTTGGTTAATGTTAAGTAGCAAGAAATCAGGAGCATTCCAATGAGCACTATGAAAGGCTTCTGAACTGCCAAACTTTACTTTCAAGTAAGAGTTTTGTTTTAATGTTTTTTAGAATATTCTTGAAAAGTTTCGCCTTGATAAAGCCCTTCGTCTCAATCAATAAATTAATTTTGTCAACCATAATAAATCTAATTTCATTTTACTGAAAGTAAGATATAAAGAATTTTATGAATTTAACTTACTGTACACTTCCTAAGAAAATTCTTGATAAGAATTTTAATAAAACTTTAGAAGAATTTCAAAATTTGTGTGAGCTTCATGGGTATGATCAGAAAAGGACTAAAAATATTTCGGGAAGAAGGAATTGGAGCATTTGTCAAGAAGGCATCATTTTATGTGCTTAGAAACTCTTTGAGATATCTTTTTAGTCCTTTTATTGTGGGAAAATTTAAAATCTCCGCTTACAACATCAATGATATTAGTGACGCCTTAGATCTTGCATTTTCATTTCAGGCCTTTGGAGTATCCATAAAGCCTACTCAAGTTAAGTATGAGATAGCTAAACTTCTGGAGATTATTGCGGAGCTTAGACCAAAAGTTGTTTTGGAAATCGGCACAGCAGGAGGCGGCACACTTTTTCTATTCACAAGAGTGGCAGATTCGCGGGCTAAAATTATAAGCATAGACCTTCCGGGCGGACCTTTTGGAGGCGGATATCCAAAGTGGAAGATACCTCTATACAAATCTTTCTCCAGAAAAGAGCAGAAGATTTATCTTATAAGAAGAGACTCGCATGATCCCCAAACACTTAAAGAAGTTGAGAAGATTTTAAGCGGTGAAAATATAGACTTCCTATTCATAGATGGCGACCACACATATGAAGGAGTCAAAAAAGATTTTGAGATGTATTCATCTTTAGTAAGGGAAGGAGGAATCATTGCCTTTCATGATATAGTTCCCGGTCTTCCTGATAATGTAGGCGGTGTACCAAGGTTTTGGAGCCAGATAAAATATGAATACAAGCACTTAGAGATAATTAAAGATTGGAATCAAGGAGGTTTCGGTATAGGCGTCATTTTTGCGTCTTCAAAAATTAGAAACACAAAACCACACTAGCACAAGAAGTCAAAAGCGCTAAAAATTTAATGGGAGCATGGGACTAAAAGCCTATGTATTGCCTTTATTTGTTCATCACGATTCACCTACTACACTTATTCTTAAGATCGGAATATTAGAAGAGGATGATTTGAGGCTTGCGTCAAAATATAGAGGTAACTTTAACAGGATATATAAAACTACGGGAATTGTGAGCTTAAGATCTCCGCGGCATTACTTGATGAATGTGACTAGAAGAGGATTGAAGCGACTATTTTATAAGGCAAGAAACACTATGCTAAATTTCTTCTTCGGATCTTTCCAAAGAGTTCTTGATGTAGATACGATACTAATTACACAACCTTCTCTTTCAAATTTCTTTACTCAATTAACCAACGTTACAGTGTGGGAATCTCTGAAGATATTTGTTTTATACGCGCCAGCAAAAGAGTAAAAATACATGACGATTATATCCTTGCTTTTTGGCACATCTACAATTTAGACCTAAAGCTTTTGATTTATGCATTATATGGAGATTGCTAGAATACCTACCCTACCTAAAAAGTAAAGGTGAGAAGCTACTAAAAGACCTTGAAGAAGTTAGGCCTATTGCACTGGGATTAAAGCCTCAGCAAGTTTAACCCTTACGTAAATGAATGCTTTATGAAGGGCTTTATGCCAATCAGTGGACTTTGTTGGGTCTAGAACGATATAATCATATCTTATGAAGCGAATGACCTTGAATAGTTCCTCAAGAAGGAATTTCAACAGGAAGCCACAGTTTATTTCCCAATAGTTTAGGGTTGACTTTGGAATCCTCTTATGGATATGGATCAAAGCGTGGCTCTCAGCATATCTTAAGCTCATCTTACCTATTTCCTTCAACACTAGAGCCTTCAAGTAAAGAGCTTTAAAGGCCTTTTAGGCTTCCTGTCACTTCTCCTCCTAAGCATTGACTCAAAATCCACGGATTCTAGGGAGATATCGAGGATTTCCATAAGGAGCTCAAGGTCGTATGCCCTGAAATCCCCTCCAAAGTATGAAGTGATATAAGGTGCGACCGGATGCAAGTTAATTTTTGGACACGCCCCTTACATTCATAATTTTTAAAAACACTTAAGTTGTAATTATACTATGTGCCCCTCCTAACAACTGTCAGAGAACTGCATCTTTTAGGCGTTAAATTAGCAGATTTGGTTAGACTTCCTGATGAACGCGGAATTTTCACAGAGATTATGCGTGCAGATTGGAGGGAAATGCTGAATGAGGATAGTATAGTTCAGGCTAATTTTTCCGTAACTTATCCTGGTATTATTAGGGCTTGGCATAGGCATGTGCGTGGCCAGACAGACTACTTCCTGGTATTGAGTGGCTCAATTAAGGTGTGCGCATATGATGATGGGGAAGATTCGCCTACGAGGGGCCATCTTGTGGAGGTTGTTTTAAGTGGGGATAGAATGCAAATATTGAGGGTTCCTGGAAAATATTGGCATGGATTTAAGGTGGTAAGCCCTAAACCAGCATACCTCATCTACTTCGTGAATAATCTTTATGATTACGCTAGCCCAGATGAGGAGAGGAGACCTTGGAATGATCCAAACGTGATCCCAATAGCCATTAATGGCAGGAGAGATGATCCTAGAGTTGGGAAGCCTTGGGACTGGTTATACTCGCCCCACAGGTGACTTACAACCGTAAGCCTCACTCTTTAGGGGGAGGGTTAGATGAAGATTCTTATCACTGGAGCCAGCAGCCTCCCAGGATACAGAGCCGCTTTAGAAGCCCTGAGAAGGGGGCATGAAGTGATTGGTTTACATCATGCCCACCCAATACCCTTTGAGAATAATAAGCTAAAGAAGATATCGCTTGATATAAGCCAGCTAAATATTCTGAGGAAGCTAATTGTTGAAGAGAAGCCTGACACCATTATACATATGGCTGCATTAGGGGACGTTGATCTATGCGAGAAGGATAAGGAGTTAGCATGGAGAATCACGGTGAAACCGAGCATGGAAATAGCTTCCGTAACCTCAAAAATAGGCTCTTTCGCAATATACCTCTCAACAGACTACGTCTTTGACGGAGAAAGGGGAAACTATAGGGAGGACGATACTCCTAACCCAGTAAATTATTATGGCCTCACAAAATTGATGGGTGAAGTAGCCTTCCTATCCTCATGCTCAAGCTGCGCCATCATCAGGGCAAGCTCCATATATGGATTCGGTCCAGGAAGAATAAACTTCGCAAAATACCTTGTTGAGAAACTTAAAGCTGGAGAATCTGTTAAAGCCCTCATAGACCAGTACACGTCGCCAACGCAAGCAACACTTCTAGGAAAAGCGATAATTGAAGTAGCCGAGGAGAAAATGGAGGGAATATTCCACATAGTGGGCGAGAGGATGAGTAGATACGAGTTCGCAATTAAATTGGCTGATGCGTTAGGTCTAAATAAATCCCTTATACAAACAGCTGAGATGAAAGAGATGAAGTGGCTTGCTAAGAGGCCGAGGGACTCGAGCTTAAATTGTGATGAAACCAAAAAGAGGATTAAAACAAACTTTCATTTAACCGAGTCTGCCCTTAAAGCGTTTATGGAGGAGCTTTCGTGAGGCTTTTAGTTACTGGTGGTTTAGGCTTTATAGGAAGCAATCTCATCAGGTATATGCTGAACAAGCATAATAATATTAAAATTATAAACCTCGATAAGATGGGAGCTGGATCAAATATAGTTAACCTCAAGGATATAGAGGGAGATGAAAGATATAGTTTCATAAAGGGAGACCTCCTAGACTTTAACCTTGTCTCAGGTTTAATAAGGAATGTTGATGCGGTAATAAATCTAGCGGCGGAGACGCATGTGGATAGAAGCATAGCTAATCCAAGAATTTTCCTTGAAAATAACACTATTGGAGTGTTCAATATTTTAGAGGCGGCTAGAATAAATAATCCAGAATTAAGGATTATTCAAGTTTCGACGGATGAGGTTTACTCAGATATTCTCGTAGGCTCATATGAGGAGGAGGATAGATTGAAGCCCTCAAGCCCGTACTCCGCTTCCAAGGCTGCGGCGGATATGTTCTGCCTAGCTTATCACAGAACTTACAGCTTAAACATAGTTGTTACAAGGTGCACGAACAATTTCGGCCCATACCAATTTCCGGAGAAGCTGATTCCAAAAACAATAATAAGGGCTAGCTTAGGGATGAATGTTCCAATATATGGTAGCGGAAGAAATGTTAGAGACTGGATCTACGTTCTAGATCACTGTGAAGCGTTAGACCTAATTTTAGAGGGAGGGGAACCCGGAGAAATATATAATGTCTCCTCGGGAAACGAGTTGGATAATCTCACATTAGTCAAAAAGATCTTGAAAATTATGGGTAAGAGTGAAGATTTGATAGAGTTTGTGGAAGATAGGCCAGGTCATGATGTCCGCTACAGTCTAGACTCGTCAAAAATAAGGAGGGAGCTTCAATGGAAGCCGAAGTATTCGCTGGAAGATGCCCTAAAGAATACTGTAGAGTGGTATCTCACAAACGAATCATGGTGGAAACCGCTAGCTAATGAAAATGTTCTTCATCCGACGCCTTGGAAGCTCAAGTGGTGAGAAATGGAATGAAGGGTGTAATCTTGCATGGTGGTGCAGGAACTAGGCTTAGGCCTTTAACCTTCAGCGGACCTAAGCAGCTGATACCGGTTGCGAATAAGCCCGTCAGCCAATATGTTCTTGAGGATCTGAGAGATTCGGGAATTAGGGATATAGCGATAGTTTTAGGTGAAACCTACCCGGAGTTTGTTAGAGATTTTTATGGTGATGGCTTAAGATTTGGCGTTAGGATCACTTATATTTATCAGGGTAAGCCGCTTGGCATAGCGCATGCAGTAGGGCTCTGTAAAGATTTTGTTGGTGAAGAGCCCTTTATTGTTTATTTAGGTGATAATTTACTTCAGTATGGAATCAAAAAACATGCCGAAAAATTCATTGAGGGAGACTACGATGCATATATTCTTTTAAAGGAAGTTGAGGATCCCAAAAAATTTGGTGTTGCTAAATTAGATAATGATGGAAGACTTGTTGAGCTTGTGGAGAAGCCTAAGGTTCCGCCAAGCAATTATGCGTTAGTGGGCGTTTACTTCTTTAAGCCCGTAGTGTTTGATATTATTAAGGATCTAAAGCCCAGCTGGCGTGGTGAACTCGAGATAACTGATGCTTTACAAATAATGCTTAACAGGAGATTTAAAGTTGGCTACAGCTTCCTCGAGGGCTGGTGGATAGATACTGGTAAAAAAGACGACATTTTACATGCGAACATGCTCATTTTAGATGAGCGCGCTAAGAGGGATATTAGGGGTGAACTTACAAATTCTAAGGTGGATGGCAGAGTGAGCATAGACGAAAACAGCAGGATTATAAATAGCATAATTAGGGGACCTGCAACTATCGGTAAAGACTGCATAGTGGAGGACTCCTTTATAGGGCCATACACAAGTATAGGTAACAACTCTAAAATAATAAATAGCTCCATAGAAAACTCCATCATACTTGAAGGCGCAACAATAGAGAACATAAACAGGCTTGAGGAGAGTTTAATAGGCAAGAACACAAGAGTTATGAAAAACAGAAGGCATAGAGTGATAAGACTTAACGTAGGAGACTACTCAGAGATAGAAATATAAATTCTAGTCTATCTGAAAAGTCCAGCCTTAATGTTTAGGTGGAGAGCCTTTTTTCTAGGATTGATTTGAGAAAACGTTTAGCGCTCTTTCAGATTGATATAGAATTTTTTCCTTCTTTATGACTTCCATTATGAAGCGGTTCCCTTTAGCCTTCATGTGCTTAAATTCTTCGGGTGTGTAGCCTATTGGCTCGATGGGTATCTTAAAGGTGTTTAGTTTCATGAGGAGCTTTATCCTGTCAAGAAACGACTGTTATAGGATTGACTATGAATACATATACCTTCCAAAAGGGCTCAAGCTAAAGTATAAGGGTGAGCTGAGGTGGATTGGCAAGCCTGGGAGGCTGGAGATAGTCTACGATGAGGTGGATGAAGTGTGGAGGGGCTTTATGACAGTTAAAGTTGAGGAGCCTCCACCTAAAGGAGGCAATAAGCCCCTCTACATAGACCTCGGCGCCATAAACCTCGCCACAATATGGTTTGAAGGTTTAAAACAGCCCATAGCCTTCTTAGGCAAACGCGTTCTATCAGACTGGTGGTACTGGACAAGAAAGATAGCTAAAGAGCAGAGCAGGCTGGCTAGAGTCAACAGGGCGAAAGCGTCGAGGAAGTTCAGAAGACTATACAGAATACGCCAGAGGAGGTTTAGGCATGCCGTGAACGCCATGATAAAAACAATAGTTGAATGTGCCCACCAGCTCGGCATCTCAAAGATAATTCTCGGAAGACTGAGTGGTGTAAGAAACAACAGCAACAGTAAGGCAAACGCTATGATAAACAACTTCTGGAGCTTCAACTACATAGTCAGGAGGTTCAGGGAGAAAGCCGAAGAATACGGGATAGAAGTGGAGGAGAAAAGCGAATATGAAATATCGAGCAAATGTCCACTCTTCCGTTCTGAAAATGTAATGGCGAGAGGAAGGCTCTTCAAATGCCTCTCTTGCGGATTATAGGCGAATGGGGACGCCATAGGCGTCCTAAATATAAGCCACCTACATGGAGGTGGCGTTAACGGGGTGATGTCCTGCTTCTAAGGTGGGAGCCTAAAAGAGCGATGAACAACCAATCGATGAACACCTTAGAAGCAGGAATCTCCCGGCTTCAGGCGTGGAGAGTGTCAAATTATCCACCTCCTTTAAAGTTTAATAGAACCCAAATATTGTAGAGTAAAACGGCTAGACAGAAGTAGATCTTCCTAAACCTATAGAGTTTTAATTTTATTTTAGCGTGGAACTGCCTTTATAATGCTTTTATCCACCAACAGCTTCTTAAAGAGCTTTCCTATTCTCTTGGGCTTGTGTTTGTGGCGAATATAAATGGCCTTTAGCCCTATCATTCCCTAAGGGGTGATTTATAGTTGAAAAGTTTTGCGGACTATTATAACTCTAAGAGATGGGTGCATCCCTCAAAAATTTTTATCTATTATGAAGGGCGAGACTTTCAGCTGTAAGTAAGAAACTTTTAAGCCCTAAATGCAACTGGATTGTTTTGGGAGATTTTCTCTGCTGGAAAAAAATCGGGTATTTGCTGTTAGGAAGATTTTTAAGCTTAATAAGAAATGAAGAGAAGCTATTATCGATATCATTTAAGTATTAGGTTGCTACATAATTTGGGTGGAAAGCTGGAGCAGCGAGAATAGTAATAGTTTAGGCATAAAGAAAGTGAGGAGTAAGATTGGGTAAGAAGAAGGTTATTAGTGAGGAGGAGATGGATGAGCTTGTACTGCCCTCTGGAAACGATGTTTTAGGCATAGCTATGAAACTGCTTGGCTATGACCGTGTGCTAGTTAAATGCCAAGATGGGCATGAACGCATATGCCGTATAAGAGGAAAACTGAAGCGTAGATTTTGGATAAGAATTGGCGACGTTGTTCTCGTCTCACCATGGGACTTCCAATATGAAACACGAGGAGATATAATCTGGCGTTACACTAAAGGGCAGGTGGAGAAATTAAGGGAAATGGGTCTCTTAACTATCGAGTAAAATGCGCATAAAATGAGCTACCTTCACATATATTAGCAGCCTTCTTCACAGTCATCCCCACCCTAGACAGTAGATCAAAATTTTTGATCTATTCACAACTCAGAATGGCGCAAACCCTTTTTGGGATTTTTCTCCTGCTGAGGGATTTTCACGCATGCGTAAATGTGGACATATTGCCCGAGAACATGGATTAAAGTATATGGGATCCCCTGCCCTTCCCTTAGGGCGGGGAGGAAGGTTGAAGATTGACTTTTAGAATACTTTACAATTTAAGCCTTAGGAGATAGTTAAAGAGATGTTTTGAAACATGTTCAGTTTAAGTTCTCCTAGCCTGTTCGGAACAACCTTTAGAAAATAGTTGCCTGAAGGATGAATATAGGTTGAGAGCCTAACAGGTTTATCATCTATTTTAAAATTCGAGTAGCAAACTGCAATGCACATACTGCTGAAAGATGACTCTACCACTCCAATTTTCACCCCGCATAACTTGACTATGCTTCCTTTAGATGATTTTCCTGAGACGTGTACTCCAAAATACCCGTAATGCGGTATTCCACCATCTAAAAAGCCAATCTCCCCATCCACATTTACTGGCAATCCGTAACCTAAACCATCATTTAAGCTGAGTATGGAGTATTCTGGCTTAGATTCGACAACAACCCCACTAAGTTTTTCAGGCAAATTGTTAGCTGCATCCAACTCTATTAGCCTTTCAAGTGTAAATCCTCCTCTAGCTCGGATGGGATCTAAGGGGCTTCTAACTTCCACATGAATGTGCGGATCAGTCCAAAAATCGAAGAAGCCAGATCTTAAAAGGAAGCCTAGAGGCGTACCCACTTTCACAATGTCGCCAACATGAACAAGCGGTTTCACATGTAGGACTTTAATCCACCTTTCAGGATTTTCAAGACTACGTAGCAAAATAACATAATCAAACGTTGAAGCTTCAAAACCTCTTCCTTCAGGGCATCTAACAGCCCTGATAGCGATAACCTCACCTTCAACAGGTGAAGGTGCTTCGCAGCCGAAGCCCGCGCCTGGATAAACATCTACAGCTGAGCAGTTGCGGTGAGATGGATATGGACTATTAAAAAAGGAGAATCTTCCGAATATTGGACAGTAAACTCTTACTCCCTCTGAGTAAGCAATAGCTTCCACGCTCTCACCAAACAATTCGGCTATTTAAACATTGTTGATTTCTAGCAGCTGAATGTGTAGATTTGAGCATAGTAATTAATTTTGCCCCTTCTTTTTAGCAGAAGATGAATTGCTATGAACAGAAATGTGCATATTTAGGGCGGGAGGCAATTCACAGGTCTACCTTCAGATGCTGATCTTAAGGCTGCTTCAATTATTCTTGTAACGGCTAATCCATCCTCGCCCGTAGACAGTGGTGTCCTATCATTAATTATGCAGTCAACGAAATGCCATATTGTCCTTACGCTGAATCCTATTAATTGACCGTGTATATCAATAGGTCCAGCAAAAAGATCAGGATTCTCAGATTTCTCCTGCGTATAGAGACGCATAGCGTGGCTGTGATGTGTGTCTATGTATACGCATCCATTAGTGAAGACGAACTTGCTTGCAAAGTCCACTATTGATGGAAGCTTTTCCGGAAGAATCCAACTATTTTCAAAGGACGCTACAGCGCCTCCTTGAAATTCAACAATATAATGGAAAAAGTCTTCGCTTTCTACGCCGAGACTCTTAAGAATCCCCTCCCTCTTAACGCAGTAAACTTTCTCAGCCTCTTTTCCAAATATCCATCTTACAAGGTCTACCACGTGGCTTCCTAAGAACCATATCACAGACGATTTAGAAGCCCAGCTAATCATCTTAGTTGGTACGAAAAGGGTGTCACATAAACGCATATACGCATATAGAGGAGAGCCAAGTTCTCCTGAATCTACTCTGGATTTCAGGATGGCGTAAGGTGGACTCCACCTATTGTGGAAGGCAACCATGAGCTTAACGCCAGATTTTTTAGCGGCTTTAACCATTTCTTCAGCATCGGATGTTGAAGTAGCTAAAGGCTTTTCACATAACACGTCTTTACCAGCCTTTGCAAATGTTATAACTGGCTCTTTATGTAGGAAATCAGGTGTAGTGACAGAGACAGCTTCAATCTCTGCATCCTCAGCCATCTCCCTGAAATCCGTATAAATTTTTGTGATTGAAAACTCTCTAGCAAAAGCCTTAGCTTTCTCCACATCTACATCACATGCAGCTATAACTTCCGCGTTAGGGTGGCTTTTATAAGACCTTGCATGAACTCTACCCATTATGCCTAAACCGACAATCCCAACCTTAACTTTTCTCATAGAACTCTACCTTTAGTCGTCAAAGTATAGAAATTTGAGCATTTAAGAATTTCGCTGTAATTGAAGTTACATGATGCTCAAGATTTTAGAGAAAACTCTTTTTCAATAAGAATTATTAATCTTGATAGCGGTCAATTTTAAATGTGATTCATATGAAAGTTAGAAGGTTACACAACATTTTGGTTGATAATAGCATTAGTGAGCATGTGATTGAAGATGAAGGCTGGAAGTTGAGGAAGCACATCTTTACTGCGGAGTTAACTAGGTTATTAAGGGGGAACATTCCAGTAAACTTATAATGCAGTTTTCTAGTGGAGGATGGCAGATTTTGAAGGAAAAGGAAACCCGCTTCTTTTCTAAGACTCTTATAGATTCAGATAGGGAAACTTATACGGAGAGGTGGAAAATAAGCAGTGACGATCTTGGCGTTGGGGAAAAATGGCGAGTAGAGAAGTATAGGATATATGGGGGATTATCAAATGGAGTTGACGTAATAATGGTTGATAACGGCAATCTAAGTTTCTTTGTTGTGCCAACTAGAGGAATGGGCATTTGGAAGGGGATCTGTCAAGGGTTAAGGTTAGGGTGGCTCTCACCCGTGAAGTATCTGGTTAATCCAAGCTATATAAATCTTGAGGAACAAAACGGCTTAGGGTGGCTTCGCGGCTTTAATGAGTGGATTGTTAGGTGCGGGCTTAGCAATATTGGCGCGCCGGGAATAGATTCCGTGAAGGATAATATGGGCCGAGATGTAGAGGTAATGCTAACTCTACATGGGAAAATAGCAAATATTCCTGCCAGCTTCGTTAAAGTTAGTATTGGGCTTGAGCCACCCTTTGAGATAAGAGTTGAAGGAACAGTCTATGAAAGTTCAATGTTTGGTTCAAACCTTAAACTGGAAACATTAATATCAACGGTTCCCGGAAGTAACAGTCTAAAGATTCTAGATGTCATCAAAAATCTTCGCGGCGTTCCAGATGAGATGCAGATATTATATCACTGTAATTACGGCAGGCCGATTCTTGAGGAGGGTGCTCAGTTAATAGCGCCAATTAAGCGTGTTGCCCCAAGAGATAAAGTAGCAATGGAGAATATTAAATCATTTAGCATTTTTGGGCCTCCAGAGGAGGGTTTTATTGAACGAGTTTACTTCATGGAGCTTATGGGTGACCATAATGGGTGCAGTGAAGCCCTAATCACAAACAAAAGTATGAATGTAGCGGTTTCTCATAGATTCTCGATTAAGGAGCTACCATGCTTCACTCTCTGGAAGAATACTGCTACTGAAGAGGATGGTTATGTTGCTGGTCTTGAGCCTGGTACAAGCTTTCCAAACACAAGACGCTTTGAGAGGGAGCGAGGTCGAGTTGTTAAACTTAAGCCTGGAGAAGAATATCGGGCTTGCTTGGATATAACTGTTCACTTGGGTAAAAATGAAGTTGAAGATGCTATTAGTCGCGTTGAGAAAATTAGGCGTGATGTTAAGCCAACAATTTACAAGCAGCCTATAAAGGAATTTTCACAAATACAAGCCAATTTAAAATAGGGATTGAGGTGCAATCATCTAATATCTGACATATTGTGGAGGAGGCTGCGCTAGTTTATCGGGGAAGCTTTTGGACATAATTTTGGTCCTGAGCATTCACATTTAGTCATGGTTCTTAAAATTATTGGGGGAGGGCGTGGAGTGGGAGGATGAGTTATGGCGGGTGATGAGCGCTGAAACAGCATTCCCAATATTTAAGCGCCTATATAAGAGAATAAGTCATGGATGTAACAACTTAGCATATAAAGCCTTTATATATTAAGTTGCCACATTCGAGGTTATGTTGATAAAACTTAAATTTTACTGTTTATTTTTATTCTCTTCACAGGTGCTGGCAAATGCAACTTTGCATCTCCGAAAGGCATGCATTGCTATAGTGATTGGGAGGCTTAATCAGATGGCGCAGCTAGGCATGATTATTGCGGTTAAGATTGCTATGGAGATGTCTACATGATTGCTGAGCTAGTCTTAGCTTTCGTTTTAATGTTTATTGCTTCCTTCACAACTTATTTGTTCGGTTGTTTGCTGTCAATTAAATCTAGGCGCAGCGGGAATGGTAAATCGGCTTATGCATGCGGTGAAAAGATGAATTTCAGCGGATTGAAAGTTAATATTTCCTATTATAGGTATCTCGTTTATTTTGTGGTTCTGGATTCATCAGTTCTCTTAATGGCCTTCGCATCATTAGCGTTTCACATGGCAAATATACTGCTCTTCATGATTTACATAATCACCATCTTTGTGTCTGGTTTACTTTTGTTGGAGGGAGGTGGATATTAACGCGTTGTACCAGCATTTTAAAGTGGGCAAGACTGAAGTCGCCTTGGGTTCTCCATTTTAATTCTGGAGCATGCAATGCCTGCGATATTGAAGTTATTGCTCTTTTGACGCCAAAATATGATATTGAACGCTTTGGGATTTTACTTAAGCCATCGCCGAGGCACGCAGATATTCTATTAACTACAGGCGTTGTTACTAGGCAGTGTGCAGATAGGTTGAAGCGTATTTACGAACAGATGCCTGAACCGAAATTTGTTGTTGCAATAGGTGCATGCGCATGTTCGGGTGGAGTTTTTGAAGGAAACTATAATGTGATTGGTGGAGTAGATAAAGTTATTCCGGTTGACATTTATATTCCAGGCTGCCCGCCGAAGCCGGAAGCGATAATCGATGGCATTGCAAAATTATTAAAAAATGTTTTGAGGATTGATAGGGAATGAGAGATATCAGCGTGTTTTTGAAAGATTTAAGCAATATTCTTGGGAGCAAAATACTTCAAACAAGAATTTTTCGACCTGAAAAAATCTGTATACAAGTTCAAGCTGGGGCTCATAGAGACGCTATAAAATTTATACTTGAACAGGATGAGAATGCAGGTATTTCAGCGATTACTGGCGTAGACCTTGGGGAAAAAATTGAGTTAATGTATCACATCCGCACTTATGGAACCATAATTACCATTGGAACTGAGGTGCCGAAGAAGAACGCGAAGATTGAAAGCATAACGGATTTAATTCCTGGAGCAAATTTCCATGAAAGGGAAGCATCAGATCTTCTCGGTGTATTTTTCGAGGGGCATCCGAATCCAAAAAGG